>ERZ1034901.345-NODE-345-length-37758-cov-147.407580_pt1 | contig 37758 bp, 24 predicted proteins | sample MGYA00520628_ERZ1034901 | MGnify/ENA primary metagenome ERZ1034901 (study PRJEB33766, sample SAMN09781783) | gut metagenome | biome: gut microbiome | host: Homo sapiens | place: Madagascar | study: EMG produced TPA metagenomics assembly of the PRJNA485056 data... | reverse complement strand
AGAGCGACAAGATGATCGAGAAGTATGGTCTCGGTCACATTTCAACAGGTGACGTTCTTCGTAACGAAATCAAGAATGGTACAGAGCTCGGCAAGACTGCCAAGGGTTATATCGACAATGGTCAGTTGATTCCAGACGAGTTGATGATCGACATCCTCGCAAGTGTATATGACAGCTTCGGCAAGGATCACGCAGGTGTAATCTTCGACGGTTTCCCACGTACCACTCCACAGGCTGAGGCTTTGAAGAAGATGCTCTCTGAGCGTGGTCACAAGATCGCTGCCATGATCGAGCTTGCCGTTCCAGAGGATGAGCTGATGGCTCGTCTGCTCAACCGCGGTAAGTTGAGTGGCCGTTCTGATGACAACGAGGAGACTATCAAGAAGCGTCTCAACGTATATCATACACAGACTGCTCCTCTCATTGACTGGTATGAGAAGGAAGGCATCCATCACCACATCGAGGGTCTCGGAACTGTAGATGAGATCTTTGCTCGTGTTTGCAATGTGATCGACAACTTGTAATCAAGATATAATAATCTTCCCCGCAAGGCTGCGGGGAAGATTTATTCGTTAAATAATAAAAGAAAAATCAATGGCTGAATCCAATTTCGTAGATTATGTAAAGATCAACTGCCGCTCTGGTAAGGGTGGTAAAGGCTCCATGCACCTGCGCCACGTGAAGTACCAACCGAATGGTGGACCTGACGGTGGCGATGGCGGACGTGGAGGAAGCATCTATCTTCGCGGCAACCACAACTACTGGACCTTGCTGCATCTGAAGTATCAGCGCCACTTCTTCGCCGAGCATGGTGGCAATGGAGGACGTGACAAGTGCCACGGCACTGATGGTAAGGACATCTATATCGATGTGCCTTGCGGTACCGTGGTGTATAATGCCGAAACCGGTAAGTTCGTCTGCGACGTGGCTTACGACGGTCAGGAAGTACTGCTCCTGAAGGGCGGACGCGGCGGACTGGGCAACTTCCAGTTCCGTACCTCTACCAACCAGGCTCCACGCTATGCGCAGCCAGGTGAGCCGATGCAGGAGATGACCATCATCATGGAGCTGAAGCTCCTTGCCGATGTGGGTCTTGTGGGTTTCCCTAATGCCGGAAAGTCAACCCTGCTCTCTGCCGTATCCAGTGCCCGTCCAAAGATAGCCAACTATCCGTTTACCACCCTCGAGCCATCGCTGGGTATCGTGGATTACCGCGACCATCAGAGTTTCGTGATGGCAGATATCCCGGGTATCATCGAGGGAGCGAGCGAAGGAAAGGGCTTGGGACTGCGATTCCTGCGACACATCGAGCGTAACTCGCTGCTCCTCTTCATGGTTCCAGGCGATACCGACGACATCAAGAAGGAATACGAGGTGCTGCTGGGCGAGTTGAAGAACTTCAACCCAGAGATGCTCGATAAGCATCGCGTGCTCGCCATCACCAAGTGCGACCTGCTGGACGAGGAGCTCATCGAGATGCTGAAGGAGACCCTGCCAACCGATCTTCCGGTGGTATTCATCTCATCAGTTACCGGACAGGGCATCCAGGAACTCAAGGATGTGCTCTGGAAGGAGTTGAATTCAGAGAGCAACAAGCTGCAGGAGATTACTTCAGAAGATACCCTCGTTCACCGTGACAAGGATATGAGCCGCTTCCAGCAGGAACTCGAGGCAGAGGGCGAGGACATCGTGGAGTATATCGACGAGGATGAAATCGAGGATGTAGATGACTTAGATGATTTCGAATATGAATAAGGAATATCATATCGCTGAGGGCGTCACTGCTTTCTCTACCACCCGAAAGGGAGGAGTAAGCCAGGGCAACTACAGCGAATTCAATATCAATGACTATTGCGGTGACTGCGCCGAACACGTGGCAGAGAACCGCAGGAAGCTGGCGGATGAGCTGGGCATCAGCATCGACCATATCATCCTGCCGCATCAGGTGCATGGAGTAGAGGTCCGTCAGGTGGCAGGAGATTATTTCTCAATGCCTGAGAACATCCGCAAGATGATTCTCGAGGGCGTAGATGCCGTGATGACCAATGAGAAGGGCGTATGCATAGGCGTTTCCACCGCCGACTGCATCCCAATCCTGCTCTACGACGAGGAGCACCATGCCGTGGCAGCCATCCATGCCGGATGGCGAGGCACGCTGGCACGCATCGTCCACAAGACCATCCAGGAAATGGCTTTCGCCTATCATACGGAGCCAAAGAAGCTGAAGGCAGTGATTGGTCCGGGTATCTCGCTGGAGCATTTCGAGGTAGGCGATGAGGTGTATGAGGCTTTCGAGCAGGCAGCCTTCCCGATGGAAGAGATTGCCGAGCAGCGCCCCAATGCCGCCTTCTCGGTAGATATTGCCGAGCGTGAGCGCCTGGCTGCAGAAGGAAACATCGTGCAGCCGCTGAAGTGGCACATCAACCTGCCGCTCTGCAACAAGCAGATCCTGCTGCATTGCGGTGTGGCTGAGGAGAATATCCAGGATTGCGGCATCTGTACCTTTGCCCATAGCGACGAGTTCTTCTCGGCAAGAAAGCTGGGCATCGAGAGTGGCAGAATCTATACCGGCATTCTGATGAAGTAAGTTTTCAAGATAACATCCATTTTTCTCTTTTCTATGAACGAAGAGGGAAAAATGGATGTTTTTATGTTTTAAGATTTAATGGTTAAATTTAAAAAATGAATCTAAAAGAATAGAGAATGATTGTAAACAGAAGATTAAGAAGAAGAATCGGGCTGGCTGCCGTCTCGGGAATGCTGATGCTTTCGCTGAGTAGTTTCATGCCCGCCAAGAATGAGTTTACTGCCGCCGAGCAACAGCAGGTGAGCATCGCAACGCCAGGTCTCTTTGCCCAGAGTCAAGCCTTCAATGTTGACTTTGAGATATTCCGTGCCAAGGAATATTCATTCCCGCTTCCTGTGGGCAAGGCTAGCCTTATCAATGGCAACAGCGTGATGCGCATCTCTACTGCCAAGGGCGATGCAGTGAAGGCGATGTTTGATGGTTATGTGCGTCTCTCGCGCAAGACCGAATCGATGGGCAACGTGATCGTGATCCGCCACGACAACGGTCTGGAAACCGTGTATGCCAACAATGCCGAGAACCTGGTGAAGGTGGGACAGTCGATAGAGGCCGGACAGACCATCGCCATCGTGGGCTCCCGAGACGGAGAGACCTATTGCGATTTCTCCATCATGGTGAACGGTGCACGCATCAACCCGGAGACCATCATCGAACTGAAGAGCCATAAGCTCCGCCGACAGACCGTGCAGTTCCGCAAGGAGGGCAACCGCATCGGCATCAAGGTGATTGGTGGCAAGGACTCCTCCGTTTCCAAGAACGATAAGAACGATAGAAACAATAAGGAAACAAATAAGAAATCGGGAAGCAGCCGTGGCGATCACGCCATGACTCTCGACCCTGACGAGGTGTACGACCCGTTTACCATCACCAACACCTTCCGTCTCGATTTGGAGAAGATAGAGGAGAAGGCATGGGCATATCCATTGCCTGATGCCCGTGTCATCAGTCCATACGGAGGTGCCCGCCGTCACTCGGGTGTGGATTTGAAGACCAAGCCTAACGACGAGATTTATGCCGCCTTCGATGGCGTGGTGGTTGCCTCGGGACCTTACTACGGCTATGGCAACTGCATCCGCATCAAGCATGCCTACGGCTTGGAAACGCTCTATAGCCATCAGAGTAAGAACATGGTGAAGAAGGGTGATAAGGTGAAGGCAGGTCAGGTAATCGGTCTTACGGGCCGCACTGGCAGGGCCACCACAGAGCATCTCCATTTCGAGGTGTCTTTCGGCGGCAAGCGCCTGGATCCAGCCATCATCTTCGACCACAGCAATCACAAGCTCAAGGCTGCCACCCTGCATCTTACTAAGGGCAAGGGCGTAAAGAGCGTGAAGAACTAGAAATAGCGAAAATTACTCCTGTTAATCGAAAAAATCCACCCGTTTGGATGATTAAAAGCCGGTAACTGCAAGTTTTTACGAATTGCACCATGGGTTTTTATCATCTGAACGGGTTTGTATTAAAAAAAATGCTATCTTTGCAGCATCACTTAAAATATAAATGATAATATGAAGAAATATCTTATCACACTTGCACTCTGCGTGCTTGCCCTTACGGCAAGTGCCCAGGTCTTTACAGCCGAACAGATCGAGAGATACGCCAAGGACAAGTATGGCGATAACTGGACAGAGGCTGCAGGAAACCTGAGCAAGGAAGTAGCCCTGGACAACAAGAACCGCCTGAACTATCAGGAGGTCATCGCCTGCGCGGGTCAGTCGAAGGCAGAAATCTTCAAGAAAGCCATCGAATGGTTCAACCGCGCATTCAAAAGTAAGGATACCCACGGCGTGATACGAGAGCAGAATGCTGAACAGGGACTGATCATTACCCAGGCTTATATCGAGAACATCGCCCGACAGAATGCCGGAGTCAACCATTATCAGGTGGATATGATGCCGTATATCCGTGTGGATGTGAAGGAGGAGAAGGCAAGGGTGAGCGTCTATATGGACAGCTACGAAGTGACCGTAAAATCGGGTGGCGGATGGACAAGTGCCATCGCCAGTGTGCTCGCCGCGGCTGCTACCGGTGAGGCGGATGATGACGAGGTGGTGAGCAAGGATGAGGTGTGGAACATCAGTTCCTGCTATCCTTATGTAGAAAAGGACAAGCACAAGCTGGCATCGAGCAAGGCTTTCGTGATGGCTTCGGCTTTCCAGAACTCCATTATCGACATTCTGAAAGAGGCACTTCTCGCCGATTCTTCCGACGGATTCTCGGACGACTGGTAAATGGGGAGTTAGTGGGAAGTTAAAGAAAATCTATCAAACTCTATATATATAATAAGGTGTAAACATCAAAACCGCTAGTGTATGAAATGGAAGAATATCATGATGATGGTGATGATGGCAGCAGGATGTTGGTTCTCGCTACCTGTCCACTCTCAGAGAATCTCTGTGGGCAAGAAAGGACTGGTGAAGGTAATGAGAACCGACTCCACCTGTGCCCAGGAATTTGTAAGGGATGAACATCAGTCTATTGCTACCCGGAAGACGGCGAAGGCAGCGGGAGCCGCTGAAGGCGTGAACACGCTGGCAAGCTATCTGAAATCGGACGTGGATCTGAACATTCCCGTTTCGAAGGTGAAGCAGGAGAAGACCTTTGCCGTAATCATCGCCAACGAGAATTACCAGGAGGAAGTGAACGTGGAGTTTGCACTCAACGACGGTATGGCTTTCAGGGAATACTGCATCAAGCTGCTCGGCATTCCGGAAAGCAACCTGCATATCCGCAAGGATGCCACCCTCAACAATATGCTGGCGGAAATCAACTGGATGCAGAACATCGCCAAGGCTTATGGAGCTGAGGCGAGATTCATCTTCTATTATGCCGGACATGGAATGCCCGATGAGAGTAACGGCACCTCCTATCTCCTGCCCGTAGATGGCAAGAGCAATATTCTGGCTACGGGTTACAGTATGAGCAGGCTGTATGCTGAACTCAACGGTCTGAACGCAGCCTGCGTAACGGTGCTGATGGATGCCTGCTTCAGTGGCAGCAAACGAGGCGAGGGTATGCTGGCTTCTGCCAGAGGCGTGGCACTCAAGGCGAAGGCTGAGGCTCCGAAGGGCAACATGCTCGTGATGACGGCTGCCCAGGGTAGCGAGACGGCTTATCCCTACAAGGAGAAGAAGCACGGACTCTTTACCTATTTTCTCCTGAAGAAACTGCAGGAGAGTAAGGGTAAGGTTACCTATGGCGATCTCTTCGACTATGTGAAGACGAATGTGGCGCAGAAGTCGGTAGTGGTGAATGAGAAGAGTCAGACGCCAACCATAGCCGTATCGGGCGACCTGGTTTCCACCTGGCAGGGCATCAGACTCAATGAAGACTGATGCCGGGAAGTGAACAGGAAAAAGAAACGAATACTAACAATAAAGGAATAGAAACGAATACTAACAATAAAAACATAAAACATGATGAAAAGACTGATGATTTTAGTCATGCTGTGTTGCCTTCCTGGGTATTCAGCAGGCAAGTGCTCAGAAATGGGCGAAGAAGTTGGGAAAGGTTGCCGGTGCAATCTTGTCTGATAACAAGAAGCCATCTTCCAAAGATGCTCCGATTCCAGGTTTTGCCATCAAATATTCGGGCTGCACCATTAGTGGCAACGATGCCATCATCAATGCCGTAATGACCAATAATACCGGCAAGGAAGTGGAACTCTGGTTCCCTGGTTATGATGTAGGTACAGCCTTTGACGACAACAATGCGCAGCATACGGTGAGCCTGAAGATAGGCGATACCCAGATCAATACGGGTAATTATCGCAAGAAGATGCCTGCCGGAGTTCCGGTAAAGGCTGTGATTACGATAGAAAAGATCAGCCGTGACAACCAGCAGATCAAGGGCTGCAACATCAACGGCAGCATCGGTCATGATAATAAATTTGTATGGTCTGTGCCTACCCAGCAGGTGGTATTGACCAAGAATACCAATGCCGACAATGTAGTATCCTCTAATCCTACGGTAACGTTCAATCTGCGAAAGTGCGTGCGCCAGGGCAACAACGTGGTGATTTCGGCTACTGTGACCAATACCAGCGGCAAGGATCTGAGATTCTTTACCCGTGAGAGCAATTCTACCATTTATGATGCTGATGGCGAATCTTATCACCTGGATATGGATGCCAGCAAGTTTGCCCAGAAGTATTGGGGAGAAGGTCAGGATATCACGATTCCGTCGGGTGTGCCTATCAAGGCTACCTTCGTTATCAGGGATGTGGCTGGTTCGGTTACCCAGTTGAGCATCGCCAAGTTTGTCTATAGTGTCTGGCCAACCAGCAGCGAACACTATTTCGAGATCCGCAATCAGGCGATTGCAGAACAATAAGATTCATACGAAAAGAGGGGGTGTCTTGGACTTTTGACACACCCTCTTCTTTGTTTGCCTAGCATGTGTGTTGTCTAATGGGTGTAAGTCCCTAACGAGCCATAGTAGTGGGGTTCTCGATAACGCTCCACGAAGGGCAGAACCTATATAAACGATAGTAATTGAAACATACCTTATGAAGGAAAGAATGCAGAAAACATTGGCAGAAGTCAAGGGCTGCCTACAGAAAGATAGGACGGAATCCGAAGGATATGTGGGAGCGCAGACCTTCATGCGGATATGTGAAGACAACATCGATCACTCATCCATCTTGCCCCATAGTCATAGCTGTCCAACCCATGCATGCGGTCAAGTTCCTTGCCGTTGTACTTGTAAGGCTGGACATCACCTGTGCTCTCTGCCATCAACCCCCCGAAAGGGTAGTAATGGTTCACCTGCTCGATGTTGCCATTGGCATCAGCCACCACCCGGTTGTTGCCAAGATGGTCTTTGAGGTAGAAGTGGTACTTGGGTGAGTTACTGCTATTGAATGTTACATAGCCTCCATCGAAGAGCAGCATCTTCAATGCCCCATCCTCATAGATGAAGTTGCCACAGTAGTCACGGTGGGTTGTCACGCCGTTTCCTGCCTGTGCGTTGCTGGATGTTCCGTTTATTACGTTCATAAGCGATATGTTATAGTCTGCCCTGAGCTTGTTTCCGTCGGCATCATAGCTGTAGCTGATGGTGCTTCCGTCGGCAAAGTTCAGCTTCGTCGGCAAATTTAGTAAATTATACTCAATCTTGCTAATTTTTTTGTTTAAATCTTTCGTCATGCACCCATTTTTGTCGTATTCGTACTCGATTTCAGCGTCAGTACCGTCCACAAAGTGCATGGCATCCTTATAATAAGGCCCGCTTACCTTGTCGGTAATTCATTTCGCCAACTTATAGTTCAATCATATTTATTTATACTTTGTTCAATCAAGTCAAATGCTTTTTTATCCCTGATATGTTTTATTTTTTTATTTTCAATAAGATATACGGTAGGAATAGGTACATACCAATTAGATTTAGTTCCACACCGTATTCCACGAATACTATTATTGTAAAAGAAAATTTCTTTGCGATTAAGTATATTGCTGTTTGGACCAACATTCTTTAAGCCATATATTGCAATAAAATTTCCATTCCTATAAAAATAAGCATCAATGCTATTCAAGTCATAAAAATGATTCCAATAGATTGCAGCATAAAGCTTTTTTTTCAATTTCATAAAACGAATTTCATATACACGAGCATTTTTATATGTATTTATAAATGAATTGAGTATTATATTAAATTTTTTAGAATTAATACCATTAGAAGCTACAGCTTTATTAGACTTGTTTAAACAAAAATCATTACCTATTTCTTTATATGAATTTCCTTGTCCAATGTATCTTTTAGTGTTTGAAATACAATTGGAAAAATAGGAAGAATTTGATAATTCTTCTAATTGATTATTGTACCTTATCATTTTTGCAGTATCAATAACTGTCTTGTCATAGATACTGTCAACTGAATAATATGCAACAAATCTCTTCTCGTCAGTAACATAATAATCTATAAAATGTTCCGGAATATCAGCACTAGTTCCAAAAATAACAATGTTGGAATCATCATTCTTCTCAGAGATAATATAGTATTTTTTTGACGGATTTATTTGTATAAATTGCTCGAATAAAACATTCAATTTTGGGCATAAAAAACTATAAGAATCTTGCCCAAAAGAAATACTTTCGAACATTAATACAATAAATAATGCTATGATTCTGTTTGCTTTCATTGTCTTAAAATATTTATTAATTGTTTATAGTTGCTAACTCGTCGACTATTAAAATTTCTTTTTTTATGAGTATATTGAAATACTTGCGGATATGGCTTTCCACTCGCATCATATATTAAAGCTTTTGGCAATTTTGAAAATGGCATACCTTTATGGACACGCTGGAAGTTATTTATCATTTCAGCATAACGTCCAACATCGCCAAAATCGTAATAGCCTTCAACTGTTTGCCCTGGTTTTATATGACTTACATCTTCTCCTGAAGCTTTATGAGAGTTGGAGTACTTACTATGAGAATGCATTGAAAATAATAAATTTTTGTCGTTTTTTACATTGTAAGGAGAAACACTGTTTCTATCATGTGTTGTTCTAATATTATAAGATATTTTAGATTTTTCAGAGGACGCATCCAATCCCCATTCTACCATTGTATTATTAGCAACAAACACAAATAGTTTGGTTATATCGTTGATGTTTTTTGACACTGCATAGTTACCATTATAATCATCTCTATTAATCGTTAACTGTTTTAGAATACCTTTATCTAAAGAAATATTTGAATTGCCAAAATACAATTGGTCTTGGGCTTCTTTTGTCTTTTGGGACAATGAAATATATCCATAAGAATCAATTCTATATATATCTTCTCCATCGATATCAATGGCATTCATCGGATTATTTTCACAATAAGCATAAGGGCTAACACCAACATAATTGATTGCATGAGGATCAGGAGTGCAGAATCTTCCATCACTCATCCATCTTGCCCCATAGTCATAGCTGTCCAACCCATGCATGCGGTCAAGTTCCTTGCCGTTGTACTTGTAAGGCTGGACATCACCTGTGCTCTCTGCCATCAACCCCCCGAAAGGGTAGTAATGGTTCACCTGCTCGATGTTGCCATTGGCATCAGCCACCACCCGGTTGTTGCCAAGATGGTCTTTGAGGTAGAAGTGGTACTTGGGTGAGTTACTGCTATTGAATGTTACATAGCCTCCATCGAAGAGCAGCATCTTCAATGCCCCATCCTCATAGATGAAGTTGCCACAGTAGTCACGGTGGGTTGTCACGCCGTTTCCTGCCTGTGCGTTGCTGGATGTTCCGTTTATTACGTTCATAAGCGATATGTTATAGTCTGCCCTGAGCTTGTTTCCGTCGGCATCATAGCTGTAGCTGATGGTGCTTCCGTCGGCAAAGTTCAGCTTCGTCGGCAAATTTAGTAAATTATACTCAATCTTGCTAATTTTTTTGTTTAAATCTTTCGTCATGCACCCATTTTTGTCATATTCGTACTCGATTTCAGCGTCAGCACCGTCCACAAAGTGCATGGCATCCTTGTAATAAGGACCGCTTACCTTGTCGGTAATCTTGATGACTTGGTTGCCGTTGTACTCGTAGGTCAAGTCATCTATCCTGCCATAGCTCTTGTCATCCAGCATGTCGTTACCTCCAAGATGGTTGGTGGAGACAGTCTGGATATTTCTTCCTCGATAGTCATAGTAGCTGACTGTCTTGATGCCTTTATCCATTTGGCCGTCAACAGCCGTGATGCTTCCTGTCTCCTTGCCTTTGCTTCTTTCTTCTACGACGGTATTGTAGTCTGCGTCTTGTGAGCTCGCATAAGCCAAGCTTGTCATTCCCAAGGAGGAATTGCTCAGAAAATCATAGCTGTCGTAATATGTAGCCTTATGGAATGTCGGTGATTCCAGCACGGCTCCTTTGACGGCATAGCCATAATTGCCGCTCGTTCCATTGTAAACCACCCAAGTATTTGGCAACGAAGTGCCTACCTGGAGCGCATTCTTGCAAATTCCCTCCAGGCATGGTCTTCTCACTACATGTAGTATCTATAGGAACTTCATGTGCCCCATAAATCATCTTTATATTTCGGGCTTTTTTAATATTAATTTCAGGTGTTAAATATTGGCTATTTTTATCTTCTTCTTCTGCTATGTATATAATCTCAATCTCTTTACAGAGCCAAGGTAATTCAACTTTTTTCCCTTTGCCAATTCTTTTTATTGCTTTCATATAAAGACTAATACCGATACGCACAGAATCGTGAGGCGCAACAATCTGGGTGTTGTCCTGTATGCCCCAAAAAGAAGCAGAAGAACAATCTATGGTGTCTTTGTTTATGACAAGATAAAATGCAGACTTCACATAATGACCCCGACCATAAAAAGGAACATATAAAGAATCCTGAGTATTATTCTTGAACATTAAAATACAGTATAATTCTCTAGAATATTCTAATTTTTCCACTCCCTTTGGATAAGAGTCAGCCATACTGATAAGGGTGCATTCTACACCACTTTCATGTTGACATGAGATAAACAACAAAAATAATATATATATAAATATCCGTTTCATAAAAAAATTAATGTTTAACATATTCTTCAGGTATTTCTTTTTCCAACTTCAAATACAAATCTTTTAATTTTTTTGTTGTATTATTCCAAGAAGGGTGAGCTCTTTGCATTTTTAAAATCTGCCAATGCTGATCACTTCCCAATTTTAATATTCCATGTCCTGTATATTCGTGAACTCCTAATACATTTATAACATTTGAAATTGTCGATAAGTAATTTCTATGTTCTTGGTTAGACAAAACAACATTTACTGTAATTTTATTATTGCTTATTGCTGCTATAGGAGCATTTTCCCATGGATAAGAAGTCGTATTATAGAAATCTATACACCGATAATGTGGACCATCACCTTTTGTGTTATTGTCAAGAATATTTACCGCAATACTTTTATTTTCTAATTTATCAACATCAAAACCATTTCGTTTTAAAACATTTGTGAAGATATTCGAAAAAGCATTTGCAGACAGCTTTGCTTCTTCTAGAGATTGCTTCCCATAAAACTCAACAACTCTATTTCCATTAGGCAATTGCTTCAGATAATTATAATTTGAAACAACATAAATATGATCTGTTTCTTTTAAATTGTCACAGATATATGTACCATCTGTTAAATAATAAGAGTCCTCTCCATTTTTATCAATGGCATTCATCGGATTATTTCCACAATAAGCATAAGGGCTAACACCGACATAATTGATTGCATGAGGGTCTTGAGTGCTGAATCTTCCATCACTCATCCTTCTTGCTCCATAGTCATAGCTGTCCAACCCATGCATGCGGTCAAGTTCCTTGCCGTTGTACTTGTAAGGCTGGACATCACCTGTGCTCTCTGCCATCAACCCCCCGAAAGGGTAGTAATGGTTCACCTGCTCGATGTTGCCATTGGCATCAGCCACCACCCGGTTGTTGCCAAGATGGTCTTTGAGGTAGAAGTGGTACTTGGGTGAGTTACTGCTATTGAATGTTACATAGCCTCCATCGAAGAGCAGCATCTTCAATGCCCCATCCTCATAGATGAAGTTGCCACAGTAGTCACGGTGGGTTGTCACGCCGTTTCCTGCCTGTGCGTTGCTGGATGTTCCGTTTATTACGTTCATAAGCGATATGTTATAGTCTGCCCTGAGCTTGTTTCCGTCGGCATCATAGCTGTAGCTGATGGTGCTTCCGTCGGCAAAGTTCAGCTTCGTCGGCAAATTTAGTAAATTATACTCAATCTTGCTAATTTTTTTGTTTAAATCTTTCGTCATGCACCCATTTTTGTCATATTCGTACTCGATTTCAGCGTCAGCACCGTCCACAAAGTGCATGGCATCCTTGTAATAAGGACCGCTTACCTTGTCGGTAATCTTGATGACTTGGTTGCCGTTGTACTCGTAGGTCAAGTCATCTATCCTGCCATAGCTCTTGTCATCCAGCAAGCCTTGCTTGGTCATGGTCTGCATGTTACCCATGAGGTCGTAACTATACGAAGTGGAGTAGTGGTTGTTCTTCTTTCCATCCTCGTAATAGCTGGCAGCCGTTAGGCGGGACAGGTTGTCATAGCAGAAACCATAGCCCCTGGTCTTCCAATAATAGTCTCCTGTGCCCCAGTCCATGGATGAGATGTTGCCATTGTATAGCCCTGTAGCCCCATTATGCCCCTCGTCGTAATACAGGCTTTCATTGAAGAGCTCTCCTGCTATGCTCTTCGTCCACTGGCGGATATTGTAGCTGTAGATTGTTCGCAGCTTGTCGTTGCCGTTCCGGTTCTCTGCGGTCAATCTACCCAGCTCGTCATATTCCATGTCGGAAATCGTTACAGGTGAGCCATCGTTGATGGACAAGGTTGTTTTGAGCAATCTGCCTGCATGGTCGTAAGTGTATGCTTGGTCTGTAGTGAAGGCAGGCTTTCCCGATGCTGTGTGCAATTGCTTTTGCTTGATGATATGATCGGTGAAGTCGTATGCCATGAAGAGCTTGTCATTACCTCCAAGATGGTTGGTGGAGACAGTCTGGATATTTCTGCCTCGATAGTCATAGTAGCTGACCGTCTTGATACCTTTATCCATTTGTCCGTCAACAGCCGTGATGCTTCCAGTCTCCTTGCCTTTGCTTCTTTCTTCCACGACGGTATTATAGTCTGCGTCTTGTGGGTTCGCATACGCCAAGCTTGTCATTCCCAAGGAGGAATTGCTCAGAAAATCATAGTTGTCGTAATATGTAGTCTTATGGAATGTCGGTGATTCCAGCACGGCTCCTTTGACGGAATAGCCATAATTGCCGCTTGTTCCATTGTAAACCACCCAAGTATTTGGCAACGAAGTGCCTACCTGGAGTGCATTCTTGCAAATTCCCTCCAGGCATGGTCTTCCCCAAACATCAGATAAAACAAAGCTCCATTCTCCTTTCCTGCGCTGCTCGCCGTCTTGTGTGAATACAGGTGTGTCTGCATTATCATAAATGGTATATGCCCAATCGCACCCAGGCAGTTTCGTGCCGATTTTTCTGTATAGATTGTCGTATGCGAAGAGATAGCTATATGAGGAAATGAAATCCTCACTTTCCGGCCACGACTTGTTGGACATGCACATTTCTCTTGATGCCATAGGAGGGAGAATAGCTAGACAATGCCCCCAAGCGTCATATATATAATAGGTGTCAGCGAACTCTCCGTCTGCTTCCTGACGTTTGAGCACAACATTTCCAAAGCCATCCTTGAACTCGTACGACTTATGTCCGTCCTCGTCTGTTGTTTCCACAATGAGGAGGCTTCCAGTAGGGTAGCTTCCTTCACACCTGATGACTTTGCCTCCCATGTTGCCACTGACGGAATACTTCATGCAGTCAAGCGATGAGATGGCCGTGCTGTTTGTTGGAAGATTTGTGGCGATTCCCTTATCCTCCTTGTGCCAAGGTTCGCCAGCACCATACTCCTTTGTCTTTAGATAGCGTTGAGACGGTTCGTAGATGTTCCAGCCATAGGCATGGGTGTCGCCCTCGTAAAGCGAGCTTGACAGGCTTTTCAAGTCTTCAGCCTCCACCAGGTTTCCATTGTTGGAGGAAACCACAGGCAACCATTCCCTTACAATCCTACTGTAGTTATCGTACTCATTGAGAGTAACAAGATCTTTCTGACTTGGCGTGATACTCTTCAGTACGATTTCTTGCTCACGTCCCATCTCGTCGTAGTATATGATCCTGTCATTCCATTTGTTACCGCTTGCAGTTGTATAGGTTCTTTCTGTGATGCTGTTGTTTCCACTCTCTGCCAAGTCTATGGTTCTAGCCGTCTTGCATGTGATGTTGGTATAAAGTTCTCCAATCTCGTCACTTCCCGTTAGTACATAATAGGTTCCCACCGGCAAGTTTGTATAATGTATGCTGTCGCTGCTGGTGCTTCCTTGATTTTCTGCAAGCATATTCATATTTTCATCAACGAGGCACATAACTGCGTTGTGTACCGTGGAGACTTCTGAATGGGATGCGCTGAAATCCATGGCGCAGCTGATGTGAAAACGGTATGCAAACTTACCATCGGCAATGCCCGCACCATGGTATGTGTCATAGATGCTTCCCGGGCAGCATGTTCTTGATACACTGAAGGAGTTTGCGTATTCTCCCAAGGTCTCTGCTGTGTTTGATATGTCAGGTTCTTTTCCTTCAATCTTTAACGAAACGAAGTTCTGTGCCTCTATGTATACCTTGTAATCGCCTGCGGGAACATTCTTGATGTTGATAGTTTGATTGTTGGCTTTGTTTGTTCTCTGGTCATAATTGGTACAAAGCATATGCATCTGAAGGGTCGCGAAGAGCATCATGAGCGGTTCGGATTTTTCGCTGGATGCCATTGAGACAGTTATCTTCAGGTCTGCAGGTCGCATGATGCTGAAGCAGACATATTTCTTGGAATTCTCAGGTATGGTCCACACTCCATATTCCTCAGAGAAAGGAATCGTCTTGGCACCCAACTTGATGGAGTCGCCGTCAATGGTCTCTCCATAGACTGATAGAACTGTTGTCAACAGCAATATGAGTATGAGTTTTATCTTTGTGTTCATTTTCTATTCTGTTTTATATTGATAATTGTACTGCTTGATGGTCTCTGTCTTGTCATCATGGATATAGTAAATCCGGCATAATCTACCGAGTTCATCATAATCGTAATAGGTGACAATACCGTCTGGGGAGGTTATGGTAGATACACCGACAAGAGGCTTGTAGCAGTATGTCGTAACCTGAGCACTAGGCATTATGTGACGTAAGTCTTCTATCACGGCCATTTGCGACTGTGGGTTGTCACAGTCTGTAATCTGCCTTATCTTGTCTTCTCCACCATTAATCTTAGCGACTACTTCAGCGTATGTGGCATTCTCAATCTTTGCTATGATGTATTGATGGTTGTACCCATACAGATACACCACATTCTCCAGGTTGTCCTTCGAGACTTGTTGCTTGTTACCATACTGGTCATAATCAAACTCCAGCCTTTTAGTGGAGGTGCTATTTCCCGGGTATTTCATTATTTGTGCAACAGGAGCATACACACCCTTGGCGACTTCCTTGAAGGGAGTGCTGACTTTTAGATATTCCTTATCCTTCTCATATGTCTTTGCAATGGGAACGAGTATGTTCTTGGTTGCCATCACTGAATATGGAGAAACGGAAAGGCTATCCCAAGGATAGGAATATTGTGTGGCGAGCGAAGAACCATTGGTTTGCAAGGTCTCCTTTCTGCAAAGCAGAGAATTACTAGTTACTTCGTAATCCATTGTTTTGACCTCTACATGTTTGTTTCCATGATCATCGTAAGTGGTATGCGTTACTTGTTTTGGAGAGATAGAGCCAATAATACTCTCTGTCCTATATATGTCATTATCGTATATCAAGTTGCGATAACCTTCTTCTGGACCATCAAGGATGTTGCGTTTCCATACTTCGCCACACCAGATTGTGCCATAGTTTTCCAATTCTTCCTCATAGTCATTTTCGTTTTTTTCCACCATTGTATAGGTGTTGCCTGTTCTTTTATATACCTGTTTGCTAAGCATTTGTCCATATCGCCAGTCTAAATGTCTATTCAGTTGAGCATCAGAGAATCTAGGTCCTGTTTTCTTGGACTTGTCGATATCGTACTGATAAACAGTTTTTCCTGAATTGTTTTCTGGGGTCCCGTTGTATTCCGTCACATAATCATACATGGTAGAGGAACCACCGTTGTAAGTGTTGGGAACGACTGGATTGGCAAAAAAAGTGCGATGTCTAGCTGTTATATAACTTCCTGCAAAATCTCTTGCAAACCAATCACCTGTGCTGTCAATCCTGTATTGTATAGGCATCACATAGTATTTTGTTTGCTCAATATAGTATGAGGATAGGTCAAAAACCATAGGGGTATATCCCAAACCATCACCATTGTGCCCATATTCGAAAGTCCTTATGTTGCATTGCTTGTTGTTTTCATAAGAAGATATTCGTTTGATTCTCAAGCCACCAACAACCTTGTCTTCTCCGTCGTCCCCCTTCACTCGGTTTCCCTCGTATTCAAACACGTCTTTGGAGCCAGCGGGATAAGTAATAGACTTCAATGCGCCATAAACCATGTATCTTTCATCGGATTCCCTTGATAGGGAAGAGCCTATATTGATAAATTTTGGTTGTGCTGATGTAATGTACAACGGATGATTGTCATCTGTTGCATAGACCATGGAATCACGAGTGACAATTATGTTCTGATAAGGTACTAATGTTACTGAGTCCGCACGTTCAATACCATTGTAATACCCCCAGTAATCTATAGATTTGCTACCCTTGACAGGAAGTCGCCCTTCGTTCCAATAATTAAAGCTGTATTTTAGTTTTTTTTCTCCCTTGCCGCCTTCTATCTGTATTCCTGCAAGAAAAATGCGTCCACCCGACACATTGTAGCTGAACTTAATGTGCCTAACCATATTTTGTTGATTGTCATAAATGCAAATTTCATCTAAGGCAGCATCTTCCAAATAATCAAAATGTCTCTGTTTGAAGATGGCACTTCCTGCCGAGAACTTAATTTTATTTACTCTTTGCGGATAATGGGTTAGCCTTTCGTAATCTGTGACCTTATTCATCGGACCATAGGGATACCAATCGTTGACAATTTCATTGTCTTCCGTACACTGATATGACAAAGTATGGCACTCATCGCCTATTCCTTCGTAGATAGTGCTGTAAATGGAAGGCGATTGCATCCAGTAGTCGGGTACTGGGTACATCAAAGCCACGGCTGTTTTGTTGAAACTATTCTCATACTCATCCCTTCGCTTCAATAGTCCACGATGTTCGGAGAATCTATCAATTACGGTGATATAGTCATTGCAAGTTATGGTATGCTCGACGCTTGATTTGAAACTAAAGGACAAAGAGTCCTTGCCATTGGATGCAATAATACTCGATGGCTTCCATCCACGATTGTAAATGCGTGAACCACGGTTATGCTCCATGGCTCCATTGAATTTATACACGATGCCCCTGTCGTCTGTCATTTGAAAATAAGACCCATTTATCAAGTCTATCTTTACATTTTGGTGAGGAATACTTTGGTAGTGGGTATTGCCGTCTTTGGGATATTGAACATACATGAACTCGCCTTGCTTATCCAGCAACTTATAGAAATACTCATCAGGCTGCTCGTCCATGCTGCCAGTTGCAAGTCCATAAAGATACAGTTGGTCAACATTATCCTTTTGTACATTGCAGACGTATTTGTTTTGGCAGTCATCCATGCCATGTACCATTTGCGATAGCATAGGCACGCAATTCAGCGACCAGCCGTGTCCAACCCAGCCACTGGCTTCAAAGAGTTTGACCCCCGATCCATGATAAGACAAGGAGATAGGCAGGGTGATTTCACCGCACTTTATCTCGTAAAGAGGAATGGTAATATCAACCAACCCTGTGGAGTAATTGACGGGGTAGATGATGTTCTGAATCATTTTTGCCATCTCAGGAGATTGGCATACTTGGTTCCTGAACGGATTGTTGATGGCTGATTCTGGTAAATTTTGCGCTTTGACATGAGTGGTGTATCCCAGTATCAGCAAAAGAATGAATAGTTTGCAGTCTTTCATGAAGATGTTTTTATTTGATGTTGAACTTTTCTGTATATTTCTCGCTACCTATGCTGATATAAACGGCATATTGTCCCAGTGGCAAGCCTGCGCAACTTAAGGACAAAGAGCTAACTTCATGTGCCTGAACTTGTTTCGACAGGTGTCGGTAGACTATTCCTCCGATAGATGCCAGCACAAAGTCTATTTGGCAATCTATAGATGTAGAGAAGCTAATAATAACTTGGCTGTTTGTTGGTTGAAAAGAGAATTTGTAGTCAACGAGACGCTCCTGCTTTTCTGCATAAGCCCCATTATCATTCTCTTCTAGCTTTCGAAGAAGTTCCCGGTTTGTCACATCATGTTCTAGATACGGTTGCTTATCTAAGGGATAATAGTAAGATACGGAAGAAATAAGCTTTTCTCCTTCGTAACAATTGATAGTTTCCAAAATGGGATAGCGATATCCTGGAGTGTATGAACTAAAGTAAAATATGGAAATCTTTCTGTTTGTCTCTTCATTCTCTAGCTTATACACAGAATTACTTACGTTACATACGGTATAAACAGGTTGAATGCTATCTCCTGCTGGAATCACAAGCGTATGTGATGAATGATATTTGGTAGTACTTTCTCCGGTACAAGTATACGGAATTTTATCGACATACATTCCTGTTCCTTCAAAAGAACTACCAAGGCTACCTCCAACAATGAATGGATAGGAAAGGATTTTTAGTGGATTTTGATATACAACTCTCATTTGGTTGTTCTCATAACTATTCAGGAACAACCCTTCTCCAAGAAGAGAATAATCAACCCTCGCTCCATCATCAGTTTTGATAAAATCTTTTGTAGGATATTCTGACTTAGAAATGTACTTGACGGTACGTAGTTTGGTATCTTGGATTTTGTCCGTTAGGTCTATGATTTTTGAATTGTAATCTATTTCATTGATAAGAACCTTACGTAATTCGTCACCTGCTAAAGGCAAGTTGTGTTCCTTGTCTATAATGGTCTGTGCTTCAGTTGTCAACTGAGTAAAAAAGAGCACAAAGATAAAAATGGCGATTCTATCCATAAGCTATAATTTTTTAAGATTATGCTGCAAAATTAAGATTTTAAGTAATTGGTCTAGGCAACAAATCGCTAAAATTAGGGAATAAAATAAGAAAAATGCGTTTTTGAGTGGAACATTTCCTCATCTCATCATCAATTTTTCTAATCTGTTTCCTGATTGTCTGATAAATGGGAATTGAAGGAAAATAAAAAGATGATGGATAGAATGAACATATCAAACTATCCATCATCTTATTATAAGTGTATTTATTTCTTCTTCTGCGATTTACGGTTGGCTCTCTGTTGGCGATACTTTGCCTTCTGACGGGCAGAGCCGCTTCCGTGAGCACCCGTAATATACTTTTTCTTCTTGGCTTTGGTCTTCACCTTGTCGTCGTCGTCCTTCTTAGGTCCGCCGCCGCCTTTGAAGACCATGCCACCCATGATAATATCGTCAATATCGCTCATATACCTTTTATATTATATAAATTAATGATGGAAGAGGCGAACGTGAGTAAACGCCATGGCGATGCCGTACTTATCGCATGTATCGATAACATTATCGTCACGGATGCTACCGCCTGCTTCTGCTATGTATTCTACACCACTCTTGTGAGCACGCTCAATGTTGTCGCCGAATGGGAAGAAAGCGTCGCTACCTACAGATACACCCTTGTTCTGGGCAATCCAAGCCTTCTTCTCCTCGCGGGTCAGTGGCTCAGGCTTCTCTGTGAAGAACTGCTCCCATACGCCATCCTGCAATACATCCTCCCACTCGTCAGAGATATAGACGTTGATGGTATTGTCGCGGTCGGCACGGCGAATCTTCTCCTTGAAAGGCAGGTTCATCACCTTAGGACACTGGCGCAACCACCACTCATCAGCCTTGGAACCAGCCAGACGGGTACAGTGGATACGGCTCTGCTGACCGGCACCGATACCGATAGCCTGACCATCCTTCACGTAGCATACAGAGTTACTCTGAGTATATTTCAGGGTGATGAGCGAGATAATCAGGTCGCGCTTAGCCTCTGCAGTGAAGTTCTTGTTCTTGGTAGGGATATCCTCGAAGAGAGCTGGATCATCGAGCTTCACCTCGTTGCGTCCCTGCTCGAAGGTAACACCGAATACCTGCTTGTGCTCGATAGGAGCTGGCACGTAGTCAGGATCAATCTGAATGACGCAGTAGGTACCCTTGCGCTTCTCCTTCAACACCTTGATAGCCTCAGGGGTAAAGCCTGGAGCAATCACGCCATCGCTTACCTCACGCTTGATGAGGAGAGCTGTAGCCTCATCGCATACATCGCTCAGGGCAACAAAGTCACCGTAAGAGCACATGCGGTCTGCACCACGAGCACGAACATAAGCGCAAGCCAAAGGAGAAAGTTCGAAATCTACGTCATCGCAGAAGTAAATCTTCTTCAATGTGTCGCTCAGAGGCAAGCCGATGGCAGCACCGGCAGGAGAAACGTGTTTGAAACTAGCGGCAGCAGGCATTCCTGTAGCAGCCTTCAGTTCCTTGACCAATTGCCAAGAGTTGAAAGCATCCAGGAAGTTGATGTAGCCAGGTCGGCCGTTGATAACTTCGATAGGCAGTTCCCTTCCGTCATCCATATAGATGCGTGAAGGCTTCTGATTCGGATTGCATCCGTACTTAAGTGCTAATTCTTTCATCTTAATTAAGAAATGTATTTAGAATTTGGTTGCAAAATTACAAAAAAAATATGAGAAAACCATTTTTTTCGTGCGAAATTCAAAAATAATCTCCCAAACATGACTCCGTTTCAAAAATATTGTGTACTTTTGCCCGCAGTTAGGAATGAAAAATGAAAATTTGAGAAATTAAAGGAATTGAGAATTTGAGGAAGGATAATCACAATGAAAAATGATTTGAAAATCCTCGCTGTAGCTTTGGAGAAGAAGCTAGGCAGGGAACACCTGCAGCACGAAGAGAAGCATAGAAACAACAAGTTGCTGCACAAGGTGTGGGAAATAATGAAAGGAAAGGAGAAACCTTCACAGCAGACACTCAACCGTCTGGCATTGCTTGCCGGATTCCAGAGCTGGGCTGATCTGCAGGGCGCATTGCACGGCACCGATGACGGGCTGACCAACTACAGCGCCGGAGAATAAGGAAATGCAGAAAGGGCATCCAATCGTGAGATCGGATGCCCTTTTTCTGATTCTAATTTTTAATAGGTAACTAAGAAAATTACTCAGCGCTCTTAGCGATGGTCTTCTTCTCAGCGATACGAGCCTTCTTACCTGTGAGCTTACGCAAGTAGTACAACTTAGCGCGACGTACCTTACCGTGCTTGTTCACCTCGATAGAATCGATAGCTGGTGACTCGATAGGGAAGATACGCTCTACACCTACAGTACCTGACATCTTACGAACGGTGAAACGCTTCTTGTCACCATGACCAGAGATCTTGATAACTACACCACGATAGAGCTGGATACGCTCCTTAGTACCCTCGACGATTTTGTAAGCGACTGTGATAGTATCACCTGCCTTGAACTCAGGGAACTTCTTGCCGGTTGCAAATGCTTCTTCAGCAACTTTAATCAAATCCATTTTTTTGTATAAAATTAAAAATTGTTTGTCGTTCCAACGCAACATGGACGAGCAACACTTCTGCCCAGACAACAGCGGTTACGCCGAAAAGCGGGTGCAAAGTTACTACTTTTTCTCGTATCTCGCAAATTTTCAGTGGGTTTCTTCTCTTTTTCCCCTTCTTTTTTTGTTTTCTTTACTAATGAAACGTTTTTTTCTCGCCTTTTTCGTCTTTTTCGCCGATTTATTTTGTATCTTTGCATCCCGAAATTAGAATATTGTAAAAGGTATGAAGAAAAAGAATAGTATGCAGATGATGCTTGCCTCCATGGCTCTGATGCTGATGGCAAGTCCAGCCTTTGCCCAGAAATTCAAGGTGGCAAAGGTGGAGAGAACCCGTATTTTGATAGACCGGAAATGGGATGCCCAGCCGGATGCTGAGGCTGCGAAGTTCATCGCCCCTTATCAGCACAAGGTGGATAGCATCATGGGACCTGTAGTGGGATCCGTGGCTCATGATATGACCCGTCATCGCCCTGAGAGCGAGTTGAGTAACCTGCTTTCTGACATCCTGGTATGGGGTGGCAGACCGTTTAATGAGCAGCCTGTCTTCTCGGTGTATAACATGGGTGGCATCCGTGCTGACTTTGCCAAGGGCGATATCAACGTAGGCGATGTGAGCGAGGTGGCTCCTTTCGAGAACAAAATCTGTTTCCTCACGCTTACCGGCGAGAAGGTGCTTGAACTCTTCCAGCAGATAGCCCACCGTGGCGGCGAGGGAGTGAGCCATGCCGTAAGAATGGTTATCACCCGCGACGGAAAGCTGAAGGGCGTAACCCTGAACGGAGAACCTGTCGATCCAGCCAAGAGCTATCGCATAGCCACCCTTGATTATCTTGCCGAGGGCAACGACCAGCTTGTAGCCTTCAAGAGCGGTACCGATGTGGTGGCTCCTAAGTCGAAGGAGAACAATGTGCGCTACATCATCATGGACTATTTCCGTGAGATGAAGGCTCAGGGCAAGGTAGTGGAGTCAAGAGTAGAAGGCCGCTGCGTAGTAGAATAGGGGAACGAAGCTTTCCGTGGATTTGTAACCCCCGGCAAGCTGATAGACTAACTAAATAAGTACAGAAATGAAACATACATTATTATATATAGCGCTGGCGCTGGCATCATTCACGCTGCAGCCGGCAACAGTACAGGCTAAAGTCCTGAAGGATTCAAAGGCCAAGAAGGAGGCAAAGGTGCAGAAGACTCCAAAGGTAGTGAAGCAGCTCGTGGTGCTCCATACCAACGATACCCACTCCTGCGTGATGCCTTACAATCCGAATCTCGCAGATACAGCCATAGCAAACCGTGGAGGCTACCTCCGCCGTGTGGCAATGATCAAGCAGGAACGCAGTCTGAATCCAGATCTTCTGCTCTTCGACAGTGGCGACTTCTCTCAGGGATCTCCTTACTATTCACTCTTCAAGGGGGATGTAGAAGTGGGATTGATGAACGAGATGAAGTATGATGCTGCCACCATCGGCAACCATGAGTTCGATTACGGCATGGACAATATGGTGCGTCTCTTCAAGATGGCGAAGTTTCCGATCGTTTGTGCCAACTACGATTTCACCGGCACTGAGCTGGCGGATATTGTGAAGCCATACGTGATATTGCATCGCAAGGGACTCAAGATTGGCGTCTTCGGACTGGCTCCGCAGCTTGCCGGCTTGGTGATTGAGAAGAATTACGGTTGCATCCAGTACCTGGATCCTATCCAGAAGGCGAACGAGATGACAGAGATCCTGAAGAAGAAGGAGAAGTGTGATGTCATCATCTGCATCTCTCATCTGGGCTGGAATATAGACGGCACGGATGATACCGAGGTGATTGCTGCATCCCGTCACATCGACCTGGTATTGGGAGGTCACAGCCACAGCCTCTTCCAGAAGTTGAAGTACAGGACTGATCTAGATGGCAAGCAGGTGCCTGTAGATCAGAACGGCAAGGGCGCCATCTGGGTTGGTAAAATGACTTTGGATATCGTAAAGAATAAATAGTACAGAAAAGTTTCTTGAAAAAAGATATAAACAGAAAAAGGCTCCTCATTGCGGGGAGCCTTTTTCTGTTTTATACCTTCCTTTGAGGGGGCTTTTTCTGTATTGATATTTGAAAGTTCTTATTCCTTGTTGGAAGAAGCATAGAGTCCGATGCAGGCACCGATGAAACCACCGCTCTTCTGGGTGCTCAGGTTGCTGGCATCAACACCTTTGGCGAGCAGCTGCCAGCTGCCGCCTTCCTCGGCATAATAGAAATCATAATATCTGTCGTGACCTTCTACCTTCAGCTTCAGCTTGCCTGCCTTGATAGGGGCTGAGGCGATGGTGACGTTGTTCTTCTCGGCACGGGTCAGGGTAATCATCAGCTTGCCATTCTTCATGGTCTTACCCAACACGAAGTTGTGGTCTTCCTTCTGGAGAAGTGCCAAACCTGCTATCTCCTTGTCGTTGCGAGGAGTGAAGTTGATTTCTGTCTCGGCAGAGAAGGTGCCGTGCTGCTGACGTGCCCAGATGGCAGACATCGGTTCACGCTTGTAGATATTGCCTGGCAGCAGATTCAGGTTCAGCTTGCCGTTTTCTACCTTATAGCAATCTGTAAAGTCGCGGAGGAACATCCACCGAGGATTCAGATCCTTCAAGCCTGCTCTATTGTCTGCTGCATCAAAATTATCCACGTAAGAGAAGTTTCCTGAGAACTCATTCTTTTCAGCTGGTTTCAGACCAGCCTTCTCTCCAACGGTAGAGATAGGAGTATTCTTGGCAAGAATCTCTGGCCAGCCATTCTTCCATGTTACCGGCAGAAGATAGGTGTCGCGACCTGTATTATACATATCTTCTTCGTATGGACGGCAAGCCAGGAATACAGCCCACCAGTTACCCTTTCCATCTTCTACTATGTCTGCATGACCTGCGCTGGATACTGGGTCCTTGCGGTTTGGATCGAGTCCTGTACGCTGGGTAAGGATAGGGTTGTTTGGGCATTCTTCCCAAGGACCCATCGGATTTTTGGCACGCAGAATCACCTCGCTATGCCAGCCGCCTGTACCGCCTTCAGCACACATCAGATAATAGAACTTGCCCTTCTTGAAGAGGTGAGGACCCTCAATCCAGATAGGACGAGCCTCTACATGGGTTCCGCCACGGAGAATCTCCTTGAAGTCGCCCTTGATACTATCGCCCTTTACGTCGAATTCGAAGCAGCGGATAGCACGCTGTCCCTCGTAATCGGCACCGCCAACTACCGGACCGTTATGAACGATATATCCCTTGCCGTTGTCATCGAAGAAGAAGCTAGGGTCGATGCCATCAATCTTCTTCAGATAGATAGGTTCGCTCCAGCCCTTGGATGGGTCCTTGGACTTGACGAAGAAGTTGCCGGCACCCACATTAGTGGTAATCATATAGAAGGTCTTGTTCTTCTTGTTATAGCTGATGGCTGGTGCGAAGATACCGCCTGATACATGCTGACCCTTCAGAGGCACCTGCGATTGGCGGGTGAGCACATGCCCGGCTGGAGTCCAGTTTACCAAATCCTTGCTGGTAGAGAGTGGCACACCAGGAAAGAAGGTGAAGGATGAATTCACCAGATAATAGGTGTCACCCGCACGACAGAGGGATGGGTCGGGATAGAATCCTGCCAATACAGGGTTGTAATACTGATGACTCTTGTCGATTGGCACATTGAATCGTGCATCGTTGCCGGCATACTTGAAGTAGTCGAACTGGGCATTCTGAGCCTGTGCTCCGGCAGCAAGCATCATCGAAAGCGATAAGATTGCTAATTTCTTCATTATATTCGTTGATTTTAAAGATAATACAATAAGATAAAAATGCAGCGGAAAACCTGGGAGGAGAATCCATACAGGTTTTTCCGCTGCAAAGTTACGGCTTTATTTGCAATCTTTCATTGTGAAATGTAACCAAGACTTTTTTCAAAGTTTCATAAAGCTTTGTTTTTGTTACATATTCTTTTTTCTATTGTGTATCATCTTTATTTCTTCATGGCATTCTGCATGTATTCTCTAGGAGAACAGCCATAGAGGTTCTTGAACATGGTGCTGAAACTTGCGGAATTGGAGAAGCCGCATGCGTACATCACTTCAGTGATGCTTTGCTTGCCATCCTTGAGCAATTTGGCTGCCTGCTGCAGTCGGATGTTGCGGATGAAGCTGTGTGGCGTCTGATTGGTCAGTTCCTTCATCTTGCGGTGCAGGTGTACACGACTGATGCCCACCTTCTGTGCTATCATGTCCACACTCAGGTCGGAATCGTTGATGTTTTCGTTGATAACCTCCATTATCCGTTGCATCAGGGAATTGTCAGGTGTCTGCATTTCTATCTGTTCTACCTGGTGATTCTGGCTTTCATTGCCCGTAAACTTATTGCGCAAAGTGCGGCGCACGGTGAGCAGGTTGATGATGTTGCGGTGCAGAATTTCCATGTTGAACGGCTTCAGAATGTAGGCATCGGCACCGGTCTGCAATCCTTCCAGCTGGTCTTCCTCACGGCTCTTGGCTGTGAGCAGGATGATAGGCACATCGTTGGTGTTGATGTTTGATTTCAGCTTGGCGCAGAGGGTGGTTCCGTCCATTTCCGGCATCATGATGTCGCTGATGACAAGGTCTGGCTTATTCTTCAGAATCTCGTTCAGTGCCACCTTTCCGTTAGGATATGTGCGAATCTTGAAGTCGCTGGAGAGCTGTGCTTTCAGGTATTCCTGAATATCCTCTTCGTCTTCCACAATCACGATTTCTGCCTTGGCTCCCTTGGCAGAGGTTGGGGTAGTATCGGAATTGTTCAAGGTTTCGGCTGGTTGGTCATTGTTTTCTGCCAGCTGTTCTTCCTGTTCTGCTTCAGCAAGTTCATTATTCTGATCTTTCTTCATCTCTTCTTCCTCGATGATCTCTTCTGGTTTGAGATGATCCTTGCCCAATGGAATGCGGATGATGAACTCGCTTCCGTGTTCAAACTTGCTTCCCTTCTCGCCCTCGTTGTTGCGGGCTGAGATGGTTCCGTAGTGCAGTTCCACGAGCGAGCGGGTGAGATCGAGACCGATGCCCGTACCGACGTTGCGGTCGTTAGGGTCGTCAGGGGTCTGGTAGAAGCGCTGGAAGATAGTTTCCAACTTATCCTTCGGGATGCCTATGCCGCTGTCCTTGATGCTGATGTAGGCATGGTGGTCGGTGTGGGTGAGCGAGAGGAGGATGTGGCCTGCCGTAGGGGTAAACTTGAAGGCATTCGAGAGGGTGTTAATTATCACCTTGTCGAAGTTGTTGCGGTCTATCCATACTGGAAGCTCTTCGCAGTCATGCTGGTATTCGAAGTCGATGCTCTTGGCAATGGCTTGCTGCTTGAAAAGGTCGTATTCTTCATTGATGAACGAAACCATATCGGTTTTGCACATACGCATTACCATCTGTCCCTTGTCAATCTTTCTGAGGTCCATCATCTGGTTGATGAGGTGAAGGATACGTTCCGAGTTCTTTCGGATAATCTCGTAGATGCCTTGACGGTGAGGCTCTTTGTCTTCCTTGATCAGGGAGAGCAATGGGGTGATAATCAGTGTCAATGGCGTACGGATTTCGTGACTGATGTTCATGAAGAACTTGATCTTTGCCTCGCCCATCTCTTCGGCGTGGATGTGCTGCTGCAGGATGAGCTGGTCTTCCATCTGGCGCTTGCGGTGGCGCAGGTAGAGCATGATGGCTGCTATGAGGAGCAGCAGATAGAAGAGCTTTGCCCAGATGCTGGCATACCAGGCTGGGTGAACGATGATGGTGAACTCCTTCACCGGTGTTTCGTAGCCGTTGCAGATGGCCTTGATGCGGTATTTGTAGCTGCCGGGAGCCATGTGCGAGAAGGCAAGTTCGTTCTGTCCGGCTGGCACGGTGCGCCAGGCATCGCCGTTGATGCTGTAGGCGTATCTTATCTGCTCCACATTATTATAGGTGAGGGTAGAGAGCTGCAGGGAGAAGGTGTTGTCATCGTGCGAGAGATTGAACTCCCGTGCCACAGTTACCCAGCTGTCCGTGATGGTATAGCTGCCCGACTCCATGCCTGGGGTCACTGCCTTGTTGTTGACCACGAATCCCGAGATAACCACCTTTGCCTGCCATGGGTGCTGCTTTACCCGGTCGGCCTGGAACCAGTTGATTCCGCCAGAGCCACCCATCAGAATCACCTTCTTATCCTGGGTGGTGCATACGGAAGCATCGCTGAACTCGTTGCTCTGCAGTCCGCTTTCGGTATAAAACCTGATGATGCTGCCATCCTTGGGGTTCAGCATGTTGAGTCCGCTGTTTGTTCCCAGCCATATTTTGCCCTTGTTGTCTTCTGTGATACTCGCCACACCGTTGTCGGTGAGTCCTTGGGCTGTGGAATAATGTTTAGGCTCTATTCCTTTTCTGAAGTCGAAGCAGAAGGCTCCATCCTCGGTGCCATACCATACGTAGTCTTTGCTATCTACAAACACGCAGTGCGAAAAACTGTTCTTGTTCAGGCAGTTGATGCCCTTGAAGGTGGAAACCCAGCTGTTTCGCTTGCGGTCGAGGCACGCCAGTCCCACAGAGGTGGCTATATACACGTGGTTGCCATCCTTTGATAAGGCCATCTTGATGAGGTAATCGTTGGGCAGGCTGTTGACCTTGAGGTTGTTATCTGCACCATATTTAGCCTTGTAGTTCCTTCGGCTTCCGTCTTTCTGCAGGCAGAAGAGACCTTCGCCCATGGTGGCTATCCAGATGTTGCCCTGTGGGTCTTGCTTGATATCGAAGATGCCCACCGACTTGCTGATGCCCAAATCAACAGGGTGGAAGCTTCCGGCTGCATCCATATAGCCCAGACCGTCGGTATAGGTTCCCACCCAGGTTCTGCCCTGCTCGTCCTTACAGAGGGTGAGCACGGTGTGCTGGTTCAGGAAATGCCCCTCTACGCTGCGGGTTGCTATATTAAATAGGTATAGGCCATCCTTGTCGGTACCCACCCACACCTGGTTGCCCTGGTTGATGCTGAGGCTGGTAACGCAGTTTTCGCCAATCACGTTGCGGCTGCCCAGGCGGAAGCCCATGTAGTTGAAGTCGTTTTGTATGTTGCTCTGCATGAACACGCCTTTTTGCAGCATGCTCACCCAGATGTTTCCCTGATTGTCTTCTATGACGCTGGTTACCTTGCTCTTGGCCAGGTTCACCAGTCGGCTGAAGAGAGGGTTATCCTGCAGGAATCCGGTCTGAGGGTCATATACATAGATGCCCAGTCCGTCGCAGCCGATATAGAGCTTGTTGTTGCGGCTGATATAGATGTTGTCGATGGGCAGGTTTCCGATGCTGCTGATTCGGGTAAAGACGTTGCTTCCTGCCCTGAGCAGATGTACGCCCTGGTTCTTGCTGGCGAGATAGAGGTTGCCCAGGACGTCCTGCTGGATATCCTGTGCGTCCACGCCTTCGGTACCGGCAAAGTGGGAGGTGACTCTACCGTTTGTTTCCTTGCGGTAGAGTTTTCCGTCTTCGGTGATGATCCAGAGTCTGCCCCGTTTATCTTCCAGGAGTTTGTGGATATATTTCAGTTTTTCCACCTCTCCCTTCATGGCATGGCATTCCTGGGCATCTTTCTTCTTAATCATGATGCCATAACCGGATGTAGCCACGGCTACGTCTTTATTCTTTAGGGGATATACCTGCTTTACGTAGGTGGCGAGTTCTTCGCCTTTGGAGTCGAGCATGGGAATTTTGTGGAATTCGCTTCCTGTAAATTCCAATAAAGAATTATTGGTTCCCAATAAGATATGTCCCTTTTCGTCTTGTGCTATGCTATTGATATAGTTGCTTTTAAGACCTAAAAAATTGGACATATCTTTCTTCATTACGGTGATATGGTAACCATCGTAAGTATTCAAGCCATTACGGGTGGCTATCCAGATGAATCCGCTCTTGTCTTGAAATACCTGCGTGGCGAGATTGCTTGAGAGTTGATTGTCTGTATTAAACAGTTTACCACTTTGTGCCCATGCCTGAATGGAGAAGAGACAAGCCATCAGCGTGATGATTAATTGGTTTAAAGATTTCATGCTTTGTTTATATTATAGTTTTATTATCTGTTTGCAAAAATACACTTTTTTGTTGGAATATCAGAATAAATCGGTAATTTTTTGGTTGCAAGTAACCATAATACACTCTTTTTTACCCTCATATTCGGACGATGTAATATGGCACAAAGTATATGTTACACGCATAAACTCTTTATGAAGTATCGGTTACGTAGGATAAAGCTTATTTGGGGATTTATTTATACCTTTGCACCATCAAATAATGAATAATTGTTTTGGTTTTAGGTTTAAGTTTGTTATGAAACGGTGGTTTTAGGTTATTAAATATTCTTTTGCTAGTTTTCTATAAATAGGTTTATAGCATTTGAGTTCAATTTAATATGAATATATTATGATTGAAGGATCATGATTAATTGGTTTTATGGAAATGGTGCGTAGGGATACGCGCCATTCTCTTTTTAGGGTACTAAAGATTGCTTCTAGGTATGATAAATAAATAACAATCAGAAAAAGTGATAAAATCTAAAAATATATATTATGAACAGAAAGAACTTTATAGCCTTCCTAGCTCTTGCGATGTTTGCATTGGTGGGGAATGCGGCTGGCAACCAGGCAGCTCTGCAAGTTGATGGAATATTGCCGGCACTGCGTGTAGAGGGCAAGAATCTTGTTGATGCCAATGGTAAGATCGTAGTCTTGCATGGAGTAATGGATACGCCCAACCGATATTTCAACGGTTGGAGATGGCAACAGTGGAAAGCTGATTATTCAGAATCAGATATACAGCCATGCTTGGAATATTTCTCCAAGCAGTTTTCGGCTATTACCGACAAGGAGCAGGGAGCTTACTGCACCGTGTTCCGTCTGCACATGGATCCTTGCTGGACCAACGATCCAACGAAGAAGGCAGAGAACGAGGCTGATATCTCGGCATTCAAAATGGCGCGCTATCGCCTCTATCTCCAGAAACTCTATATCCCATTGATCAAGGATGCCATTGCTCATGGGCTTTATGTCATCGTTCGTCCACCGGGAGTCTGTCCACAAGACATTAGTGTTGGTGATAAGTATAACCGCTATCTCAAGTCGGTATGGAAGGTCTTCGCTGCCGATGAGTATATCCGGCAGAACTCAGGTGTTATCTCTATCGAACTAGCCAACGAGCCGGTGAGGGCTCATCTGAGTGATGGCTCTAATTCGGATAAAGCACTGCATGATTACTTCCAGCCGGTGGTTGATGAGATTCGTGCACAGGGCTTTAAGGGCATCATCTGGGTGCCGGGTGCGGGCTATCAGAGCCAGTATCAGAATTACGCCAAGTATCCTATCACCGACAGTGAGGATAATTTCTCGTATGCCGTACATGTATATTCCGGCTGGTATGGCAACATGACCGACAAGAACTGCAATCACGATACCTTTATCCGCAACTTCAAGAGTCAGGTGCCGATGGTAGAGACAAAGCCTATCATGGTAACGGAGATAGACTGGAGTCCGGAAGACCCTGACAAGGCGAACGAAGGCCACTACAACGAATGGGGCCAGTGGACTCAGCCTAACCTGGGCAGCTGGGCAACGGCATCCACCTCGAAATGGGGAATGGCATGGAAGGCAGTGCACGACCACTTTGGCAATATCGGAATGACGATTACCCATCCACAGGAATATTACGATATTGATGAATATCTTAAAACGGGCAAGGTGATTCCGGGCTTCCAGAATGCCAAGAAGCACAATCTCTTTGAAGAGTGCTGCGGCTATGCCTGCATGAACTGGTACAAGGAATGGTACATGAAACAGACGGATACGGGAATTGAGCAGAAAGTGAACGATGCTGAGGTTGTCGCCACCTATTATTATAATATAGCTGGTGTAAAAGTGAATAAACCTGAAAAAGGTATTTATGTAGTGAAACAATTGTTAAAGGGCGGAAAGGCTCGTTCTTACAAAGTTTGTTATTAACGGCAAAGTATCTGTTACAAGAGACAAAGTGTATCTGAAATGAAACAAGTATCTTTGCACCCGTGAAACTGAAAAAATAACGTGAACATAAAATAATTAAGCATAAATCAAAAATGAATAGAACATGATTGAACAAGTCTTAACAATGAAACGGACAGCAGCCTTATGCTTGGTGGGAGCTTTCTGCAGCCTGAATGCTCAGGCGCAGAAGATCCAGGTCAAGGGTAATCTTGTTGACGGTACAGGTGAGCCTCTGATAGGTGCCACTGTAAAGGTAAAGGGAAATGCCGGCGTTGGAGCAGTTTCTGATTTTGATGGTAATTTTATCATCAGTGTTCCTTCTGAGAATTCTACCCTCGTATTCACATACGTAGGCATGAAGACCAAGGAAGTGAAGGTGGGCAAGAAGAGAGAGTTCAAAATCACCCTTGAAGATGACAACGCCATCGGCGAAGTCGTAGTCGTAGGTTATGGTCAGCAGAAGAAGGCTTCTGTCGTGGGTGCCATCACTCAGACTACAGGTAAGGTGTTGGAGCGTGCGGCTGGTATCAGCGATATCGGTGCTGCCCTGACAGGTAACCTTCCTGGTGTCGTAACTACTGCATCTAGCGGTATGCCGGGTGAGGAGGAACCACAGATTGTGATTCGTGGTACTTCTTCTTGGAACAACTCTTCTCCTCTCGTCCTCGTGGATGGTATCGAGCGTCCTATGTCGAGCGTGGATATGCAGTCTGTTGCCACTATCTCTGTATTGAAGGATGCATCTGCCACTGCCGTTTACGGTGTGAAGGGTGCCAATGGTGTTATCTTGATTACTACCAAACGTGGTTCCGAAGGTAAGGCGCAGATTAGTGTTACTGCCAATGCCGTGATGAAGATTCCTTCTAAGCTCCCTGATAAATATGATTCATACGATGCGCTGAGAGCTAGAAATACAGCCATCGAGCATGAGTTGAACATCTCTCCTGGTAGTTTTGACAAGATGAAACCAATGAGCTTCATCGAGAACTATCGCAACCAGGCTACCTTGGATCAGCAGGAGCGTTATCCTAATGTGGATTGGCAGAAGTATTTGTTCAAGGACTATACAATGTCTTACAATGCCAATGTCAATGTAGCAGGTGGTACCAAGTTTGTGAAGTATTTCGCTGGTGTTGACTTCGTGTCAGAGGGTGACCTTTACAGGGATTTCGGTAATGGACGTAATTATAACACAGGTTATAGCTACAATCGTGTGAACGTTCGTTCTAACCTCGACTTTAGCATCACCAAGTCTACGGTGTTCAAGGTTAACCTCGCAGGTTCCAATGGTGTGCGCAAGGCTCCTTGGGCTAACAGTAGTAATGGCTACAGCGACTGGCAGGTCAGCCAGCAGTGGTCTGGTGCCTATAATATCTCTCCAGATGCTTTCTTGCCAAGATACAGCGATGGATCTTGGGGATATTTGCCAGGTTCTACTAATGTAACTAACTCTGCTCAGCAGGTGGCTCTTGGCGGTACGATGAATTCTACGACCACTCGTATCACTACCGACTTCGTGTTGGAGCAGAAACTTGACTTCATTACCAAGGGACTTTCTGCACGTGGTATGATTTCTTGGGACAATACCTTTGTTGAGAAGAATCGTGGTATCAATGATATGAACCATGATCCACAGCTCAAGTGGATTGATCCAGAGACCGGTGCTGTATCTTATAAGAAAGCATACGAGGATTATGATAAGTTCGATTATACGGTAGGTAACAAGTGGACCACCAATGGTGGTGAGGTTAACAACAGGGCTACTCAGCGTAACCTCAACTATCAGGCTCAGCTCAACTGGGCTCGCACATTTGGCAAACACAGTATTTCTGCCATGGGTCTTTTCGGACGTCAGGAGTATGCTACGGGACCTATGATTCCTTCTTATCGTGAGGACTGGGTATTCCGTACCACATACGATTGGAACTCTCGTTACTTCTTCGAGTACAATGGTGCTTACAATGGTTCTGAGAAGTTCTCTTCCGACAACCGATTCGCATTCTTCAGTTCTGGTGCGCTGGGATGGATGATCTCAGAGGAACCATTCATGAAGTATCTTCGTGAGCATAAGATTGTGGATATGATGAAGCTTCGTGCTTCATACGGTGAGATAGGTGATGACAACGTAGGTGACCGCTTCCTCTATATGAGCCAGTGGGCATACGGTGGCAAGACCTTTATGGGTAACACAGATAGTGACAAGGAGTCTATCTATACTTGGTACCGTGAGTCATCCGTAGGTAATCCTAATGTACACTGGGAGAAAGTGAAGAAGGTAAACTTCGGTCTTGACTATGGCTTCTTGGGCGGCTTGATTACTGGTGCCGTGGATTTCTTCCATGATACTCGTACCGACATTTTGGTTTTAGGCAATTCTCGCTCTATGCCATCTTATTTTGGTCAGACAGCTCCTGCTGCCAACTTGGGTAAGGTGACTACCAGTGGTTATGAGTTGGAAGTGAAGTTCAATAAGGTATTTGCCAACCAGATGCGTCTTTGGGCTAACTTCAACATGACCCATGCTACCAATGAGATCAAGATTAAGGATGATGCAGCATTGCTTCCTTCTTATCGCAAGCAGGCAGGTCACTCTATAGGTCAAACCTATACCTATTTGGATAAGGGATTCATTCAAAACTATGACGAACTTTATGGCTCACCTAAGATGGATTCCAACGATGGCAATCGTCTTCCTGGTGATTACTACATCGTCGACTTCAATGGTGATGGTAAGGTAGATAATGTGAACGATGTTGTGCCTTATGGCTATACTAGCAATCCTGAGAATACCTATAATGCAACTATAGGTTTCGAGTATAAAGGATTTAGCTGCTTCGCTCAGTTCTATGGTGTTACCAATGTAACTCGTGACGTTACCATGATTAGCCTTGTTGATCCTATGTTGGCTAACGTTTACGACCAAGGTACATGGTGGAGCGATGATCACATTAATGCAGATGTGTTAACACCTCGCTATAATTCCAAGCCAATGAGCAATGCGGCTTATTATGGCACACAGTATCTCTGTGATGGTTCATATATCCGTCTGAAGAACGTGGAGATTGCTTATACATGGAATGGTGGATGGATCAAGAAGCTTGGTTTGAGCAACCTCAAGGTTTACGTAAGTGGTAACAACCTTTGGCTTTGGACCCGCATGCCAGACGACCGAGAGTCAAACTTCTCAAGTAATGGTGGTGCCTATGGTGCTTATCCTACCATGAAGCGTGTGAACTTCGGTGTCAAGTTTAATATTTAAACAAGCATAAATAAAATGAAACAAAATATAGTAAAACTTTTTTGTGCGCTGAGTCTTACTTGTGGATTCGCTTCTTGTACAGACTATTTGGACAAGAGCCCTGATTCTACCGTGAGTGCTGACCAGGCGTTCAAGAACTTCACCAATTTTCAGGGTTATGTAGAGGAAATGTACAACTGTATCCCTAACAAGGAGTCAAACGGATGGTGTACTACTTTTAACTGGGGTGAAGATGAAATTATGAATACAGGTAAGGGTGATAGCCATGTAACAGCCCATTTTGATTTGGGAGACTATCGTAACTGGTACACCAATAACCAGAGTTTCTTGTTCCGACCAAAGAGTGGTGATCCAGGTACCTTTCTAGACCCAACTTCTACCAACAAGTTTGCACATTCTTTGGAGCATGCATGGTATTGCATCCGTAAATGTAATATGGGTCTTGAGAATCTGGATAAGATGACAGACTGTACACAGGAAGAGAAGAACATCATCAAGGGTCAATTGCTCTTCTTCCGTGCTTGGTGGCATGAGGAGATGATGGAATTCTTTGGTGGTATGCCATACGTAGATACCGTATTGGATGGTAGCCAGACATTGACATTGCCTCGTCTCTCTTTCCAAGAGTGTGCTAAGAGATGTGCTGAAGACTTTAGAGCTGCAGCCGATCTTCTGCCAAACGATTGGGATAAGACCACAACTGGTAAGAAAACATTGGGCAAAAACGACCTTCGCATCACCAAGGTTTGTGCCTTAGGCTATATGGGCAAGGTGCTTCTTTGGGCTGCTTCTCCATTGAATAACATTGGTGCAGAGTTAGGTGCTTCTAAGAATGGCGATACCTATAAGTATAATGTAGAGCTGGCTGCTCAGGCTGCCGATGCTTTAGGTGAGGCTCTTTCTGAGGTAAACTCAGGAAAGACTCCTTATGCTTTGGCTGAGTATAAATATTCTAATATTTATGATCATGAGGCTGCCGATGGTTCTTCTTCCAACTTCTCTGACATCTTCCGTACAACAGGCCAGGGTTGGAAACAGCCTGGTTCTACCGAGGCCATCCTGCGTGCTCCTTATATTGGTGCGAATGGTTCTAACTGGAACTTTACCAAGCTTTGGGGTATCAAGATGAATGGTATTGTGGAGCATGATGCTTTGATTCATCAGCCTACCGCCAACTATGTTAATTATTATGGTATGGCAAATGGTCTTCCATTGGATGACCCAGAGTCTGGTTTCGATCCAAAGCATCCGTTCAAGAATCGTGATCCACGTTTCTATCACGACATCGTGTTTGATGGATTCCAATACATCAATACAACGATTGCCAAGGATCATCCTGATTATCAGTTTAAGTATGTTCAGATGTATTCTGGCAGTAATTTGCGCAGTTCTTCTGATAATGGTTGCCGTACTGGTTATTACTGCCAGAAGTTGGTTCCTCATCAGGCTAACAAATATGATGGTATGTACAACTGGGGTGGTGCTTTGCAGTGCGATTTGCCTTATATGCGTCTTGCCGACATCTACTTGATGTATGCTGAGGCTGGTGCAGCCGCTCAGGGTGCAACCTATAAGAGCAGCAAATGTAATCTGACTGCAGAAGATGCCATCAATGTACTTCGTGATCGTGTAGAGGCAGGTCATGTGGCTGCTAAATTTGCTGCTGATCAGCATAAGTTTATGGACGAGGTTCGTCGTGAGCGTGCCGTTGAGCTGGCTTTCGAGGGCTTCCGTTGGAACGACTTGCAGCGTTGGTTGCTCCTTACCGAATATCCTTACAACATCAAGACTTCACAGGAGTTTAAGCGTGTAGGCGATTATGACTTCACCAAGAACGACCCACGTGACGCTGAGGTAACAGGATGGAGTGAGAAGACCATCGTAACTCGTGATTTCACAGAGAAGCACTATCTCTTGCCACTCAAGGAAGACGATGTCTACTTGTATCCAGAGTTCGGACAGAATCCAGGATGGTAATTCGTCAGCTTAGTGTTTTTCTAAAACATAAACTTCGAAATAATCATATCATATATGAAAAGTAATAAGAAAACAATATACTCTGCCTTGACAGTAGTGACGGCTCTACTTGCCCAGTTGCCAGCAACTGCACAGGAGACTGCTGACAGCGCAATGGTCAACGTAGCCTTTAAGAAGGCTCAGAAGAGTGACGTGCTCGGTGGTGTCAGCACCGTCGATGTCAGAGAATTGACAGAGAAAAACTATAATACCTATAGCCTTGACAATATGCAAGGCTATGTGTCAGGTTACAATGGCAACGGCATGTGGGGATATTCTAACGCACTTGTCCTTATTGATGGTGTGCCACGTGAGGCAAGCAACGTAACCCCTGCCGAGATAGAGAGCATCTCTTTCCTCAAGGGTGCACAGGCTTCTGTGCTTTATGGAAGCCGTGCTGCCAATGGTGTAATCATGATTACCACCAAGCGTGGTCGAGTAAGCGATGGCTTGAAGGTAAAGGTGAATGCCAATACGGGTTGGAATGTGGCTAAGGCTTATCCTGAGTATCTCGGTTCTGCCGAGTACATGAGCCTTTACAACGAGGCTTTCCTCAACGATGGAGGTAATCCAAACAACTTGCCATACAGCCCAGAGAGCATCTATAATTATGCTTCTGGTCAGAACCCTTATCGCT
>ERZ1034901.342-NODE-342-length-37920-cov-27.907672_pt1 | contig 37920 bp, 27 predicted proteins | sample MGYA00520628_ERZ1034901 | MGnify/ENA primary metagenome ERZ1034901 (study PRJEB33766, sample SAMN09781783) | gut metagenome | biome: gut microbiome | host: Homo sapiens | place: Madagascar | study: EMG produced TPA metagenomics assembly of the PRJNA485056 data... | reverse complement strand
CGATGCCCCGCCCTCTTTCGGCCGGCAGCGGCTTCCCATGACCCAGCGCACAAAAAACGGCCAGCATTTTGCTGGCCGTTTTTGCGAGGTTATGAGCTAAGCGCAGATTATTCGGCGCGTTCCTTCAGGCGACGATCAAGCTCGTCGGCCAGCTGGTGGCGCTTAACCTTGCCGGATTCCGTCATAGGGATGGCGTCGATGAACTCGATGTGCTCGGGGCGCAGGCGTTTGGCTACGCCGATGGAATCAAGGTACTCCGCGATGGAATCGAGCGTGGGCTCAACATCACCGGTTTGAACGATGAAGGTGCAGATGCGTTCGCCCAGGCGATCGTCGGGCAAACCGATGGTGGCGTGGGCGCCAACGCCGGGGCAACCGTCCAAGTTGTTATCCACTTCGTTTGCGGAGATGTTGATGCCGCCGCGAATTAGGATTTCCTTCTTGCGGCCGTTGATCTTTACGCGGCCTTCTTCGTCCTGGATGCACAGGTCGCCCGAGAAGAACCAGCCGTCGTCGTTCAGGTCTTTTGCGGTTGCCTCGGGGTTCTTCAGATATCCGCTGAACATATGGGGTCCGCGAGAGATTTCTTCGCCCTGGGTGCCGTGGGGCACCTCGTTGCCGTGCTCGTCGACAACCTTGACCTCGATACCCTCAAAGGCAACGCCCGACCAGTTGCCGTTCCATTCCAGGCAATGCTCGGGGGGAACTGCCAGGTGGGGGCAGCTTTCGGTAGAGCCGTAGCATTCGCACAGTATTAGGCCGTGCTCATGAGCGCGCTGCACCATGGTGCCTGGCACGGGCGCGCCGCCGCAGATGTAGAGCTTCAGCGTTTCGAACTTCAGGTCGTTCTCCTCGGCGCAGTTAAGCAGGTCGAAGATGAACGGAGTAGCGCCCATCGACCAGGTTACGCCTTCGTTGTTCATAATTTCGATTGCTTCGCGAGCGCGGAATTCCTGCTGCAGAACAACGCGACCGCCCAGAAGCAGCGGCGTGATAAGGCCGTGGTTGAAACCGGTGGCGTGGTTCAGCGGTGCGGGCATGAACATGACGTCGTCCTGCGTAAGATGCAAGCCGCGGCTGAATGTGGTTTCAGAGAAAATAAGCGCATTATGGGAGATCAGAACCGCTTTTGGGCGACCAGTGGTGCCAGAAGTGGAAAGGATCAGCACCACATCGTCTGATTTGCTGCCAGGGTTTTCGCGGTAGGGCTCATACGTTTCGCAGATCTGCTTCAACGTGATGGTGCCGTGCGATTCAACTGTTTTGTCATGAACGCAAATGGCATCTTTGGAAAGCGTGGGAATGCGATCGACTGCGGAAAGAATCTGGTCTTCGAAGTTGGTTTTGTGATGGAAGGTGGGGCACATGAATGCCTTGCTTTCCACCAGGTTCATAGAGTAAATCAGGTCTTCGTCGTTAAACGTGACGGGAAGCGGATGGCTTACCGCGCCAACCTTCAAGCAGGCAACGTAAAGGATGCAGAATTCTGACCAAGGTGGCATTTGGTAAGAAACCACGTCGCCGTTTTTCACGCCTACATCACGGAGCCAAGCTGCCAGGCGCGATGCTTTGTCGTCGATTTCGGCGTAGGTGTAACGTACGCCTAGATTGTCGCTTACGTATTCGCGATCAGGGAAAGCGGCAACCTGGGTATTCCAGATGTCGTTTAAGGTACGCTCGGTCCAGTACCCCTTCTCGTAATACTCTTTCTTGTTCTTTTCGTTGACCTTCAAGTCCGTAATCATGATTCCTCGCTTCATGAGGCAGACCCACGGATTTGTGGCTGCCTGGTTCCTCGGAACGAACCTCCCCCTATAAGTGCGCGGGTAACTCAACGTAAATTCCTGTTTACGTGCGTAGGCGCGCTCAACCCAAAGTATACCGCTAATCTACAGGGGGTTGGGTGCTGTGCCGGGGCGTCTGAAATGGGGCTTTGAGGTCCGTTTTGTCGCATATTTCACTCGGCGGAACACGAAACGAAGCTTTTGTGGCATAAACCATTGGCACAGTGCGAATGGTGGCTCTGGGATTGCTGGTTTTAGGTACTTTTATTGGACAAAAGCTGATTTTTACCCATCATTATTTGGAGCCATTAATAACTAGTGACTACTTTTGAACGTGTTCTTGTCAAAATGCCGGCAATTTTTTGGCTTTGCCCGATCTTTTTTCGTTCAAGCGCCGAACGACGGCAAGATCTGCGTGCCGTGCATGATCTGAGGAGCCCGTGCAGCGAAAAGGGCCCCTTCCTGGCAAGATCTTCGCACGGTGTATTCTCAAACGGCTGTTTGCGGCGCTTTTCGGATGCATGGCGCGCATATCTTGCCGAAGCCGGCGCTTTTCGGATGCATGGCGGCGATATGTTGCCAGGAAGGGGCGCTTTTCCCGTCCGAGGCCCCCTCGGGAACGCATGAAGTGAAAAAGCCGCCACGGATCGCCGCCCGGGAACGCATCGCGGCGATATCTTGCCATGGCCGACAGCCCGAAAACGCATCGGGGCATAATCTCGCCACTGTCGGACGCTGGGGAACGCATTTCGCGAGCGTTTTGCCATCGACGAGCGCCCGAAAAAGGCACCGCGGCGGAATGATGCTACGACCTGCCGCCCGGGAACGCATCGGGGCAAAATCTTGCCATGGCCGGCAGCCCGGGGATGCATTTCGGCGAAATATTGCCGCGACCTGCCCCCTCGGGATGCATGGCGTCGATATGTTGCCACGGCAGGGCGCTCCGGGGATATGCGGCAGAGATATGCTGCCGCTGCCCGTCGGAGCGGCATTAGCGCGCTGCCGTGATGAAGGAGCCGGGGGCGCTCGAGGGAGCATCGACCCCTCCGCCGCGAGTGGGGCATCTGCGTTGCGCCCGTCCATTGGTACACGCGCCGCAGTGTTTTCGGGAAGTGGGGGCACTGCGCAGCCTGCACGGTGCCGTGTGCGTCTTGGCGCCCTCACCGCAGGGGCATGGGGTCCCCTGGGTCGATCCTGGGTGGCGACAACCGCGCGGACTTTCATAGCAGGGGCGCCCCCCCCTTCGGCGGCTTAATTGCGAGGAACGGCTTTGAGTCTGCGCTGTTTCGGTGGGCAACCATGGGCCCGTTTCGCGTTCTGCGGAGCAGTGCCGTATCATGTGCTGAAGCAAAATGCGCTTTGACCTTTATGTTGGGCGCGGCAAATGTTGTGAAAGGGATGTCATGGGCGTTCGCAAGGCAATGGGAAATATGGCAAGCTCGCTGAGCACGTGGGGTTTGCGCCACCTGGCGCATCGGCCCGCCGCTAATATGCCTGGCAAGATTGCCCTGAAAATCGATCCGCGCATTATCGCCGAGTCTATGGACAAGATCACCGAAGGCTCCATTGTCGTGGTGGGCACCAACGGGAAAACCACTATTACTAATATGATTGCCGATGCGCTGGAGCGCCAGGGTAAAAGCATCGCCTGCAATCGTACGGGAGCCAACCTTGCCTATGGCGTGGCAACTACGTTGCTGCAAACCAAGGGCGCGGTGGAATGGGGTGTGTTCGAATCGGACGAGCTGTGGCTGGCCCATACTCTGCCGCAGGTGCAGGCGGATTACGTTCTGTTGTTGAACCTCTTCCGCGACCAGCTTGATCGTTGCGGCGAAATCGACCGCGTGCAGGATGCCATCGCCACCGCCTTGGAGCAGTCGCCCAACACCATTTTGCTTTACAATGCCGACGATCCGCTGTGCGCCATCATCGCGCAACGCGTGCCCAACAAGTCTATTGCGTTCGGCGTGGGCGAAGACATGCATCAGCGCCAGAACGTCGTGGCGGACGCCCAAATGTGTCAGCGCTGCTCGGCTATGTTTACGTATGACTACCGTCAATACGGCCAGCTCGGTACGTATTCGTGTCCGAACTGCGGTTTCTGCCGCCCCGATTTGGATTTCGCTGCTAAGGGCGTGGTGTTCGGCGACGAAATCACGTTTTCGGTAGAAGAAACGGCAACGGGCAAAAGCGTTGATCTTCACGCGCAGCGCGCGGGGTCGTACATGGTGTACAACGTTATGGCTGCTTGGCTGGCCTCTCATTGCGCTGGCGTTGCCGATGCGGTGTTCCAGAAGGCGGTCGATTTGTTCGACCCCCAAAATGGACGCTTGCAGTCGCTTACCATCGAGGGGCGTCCTGTTCTTTTGAACCTGGCGAAGAACCCGACGGGCTTTAACCAGAACATGAAACTCATTACGCAGGCGCCGGGCAAGAAGGTTGCGGCATTCTTCATCAACGACAATGAAGCCGACGGCCGCGATATTTCCTGGATTTGGGACTGCGACTTCGAAGAGCTTGCCAGCCAGGAAGACGTTATGGTGTTCGCTGGCGGCATCCGCAAGAACGATCTGCAGTTGCGCTTGAAGTATGCAGGCATCGATGCTAAGACGGTCGATAGCGTCAACGAAGTGGTGGATGTTGCGCTGAAGCTGCCCTCCGAGTGGAATCTCTACGCTATTGCCAACTACACCTCGCTTCCCGCAGTGCGTTCTGCCTTGATGGCACGCGCCGATAAGGCGGCGCCCGCCAACCCAACATCGGGTGATGCCAAGCCGGAGTGCAGCAAGAAGTGGGTTTCGGGTGCCTATGCGCATCAAGCCGAAGCTAGCGTGCTTGAGCAGCAGCCGCTTCGTATCGTGCATCTGTTCCCCGATCTGCTTAATTTGTATGGCGATGGCGGCAACGTACGCGTGCTTGCCCAGCGTTGCGCATGGCGTGGCATCCCTGTGCAGGTGGAAGCGGTTCACTACGGGGAATCGGTTGATCTTTCCACTGCCGATATCGTGTTCTTGGGTGGCGGCCCCGACCGTGAGCAGAAGCTGGCATCCGAGGTTCTGCTGGGCATGCGCGAAGATCTGCGCACATACGTGGAAAACGACGGAGTGCTCCTGGCTATTTGCGGGGGCTACCAGATTTTGGGCAGCAATTGGCTTATGGGCGATGAATCGGTGGAAGGTCTTTCCGTCCTCGACCTGAAGACGGTCCGCGCAGGGGCCGGTTTCGATCGTCTTATCGAAAATATCGCGTTGGAGTCCGAGCTTTCTCCGCAGCCGGTGGTGGGTTATGAAAACCATGCCGGTCGCACGAAGATCGGTGCTTCCTTGAAGCCGTTTGGCAAGGTGGTTTCCAATGTGGGCCACGGCAATGACGACGACTCGGGCTGCGACGGCGCCTTGTATCGCAACTGCATCGGCACCTATCTGCATGGGCCGCTTTTGGGCAAGAACCCCGCCATTGCCGATCACCTTATTTCTGCGGCGATGGAGCGCCGCTTGGGCGGCAAGGTTGAGCTCGTTGTTCTTGACGACGAGGTTGAGTTTGCCGCAAATGCCTACATGGCGAACCGTCTTGACGTGCCAGGAGCATAAACGCCATCGAAGAGCTTCACTGGCGTGCCAGCGGAATCGTCGAAAACGTTCATCTGGGGATCACGATAACTTTGGCTTCACGGGTGTGCCAGCGGAATCGCCTTGACATGCCCGGTGTGTAAACGGGAGCCGCACAGTTGTTCCCTTTCCGTGCTGTATCCGCGTTGCAACGCTTCACGTTTTACGCACAATAAACTCAACAAATTGTAGAGGAATGTGCAAAAAATGCGTGAAAAACATTGCTTCTGTTCGCGCATACTGTGGTTTTCGCCGAATTAATTTGCATGACATTAACGTTTCTTTCATCATTTATTGCATGTTTGCTTCGAATAACAAGCCATCAAAACGATCGGCTCGTGCTGAAGGGAAGGCGGCGCACGCTTCCTCCTCGCGCACGCCGCATCGCTCAGCGGGAAGTGCTTCTGACCCGTATACTCGTACGTCTCGTGCGTCGCATGCTTCACATCGCCCTAGTGGCTCGAGCGCAAATCCGTATGGAGCTAGCAACTATGGCTCCTCTACGCACGTTTCCCCTGTTCACTCGCAGCAAAAGAGCAATTACCGCTCGGTTGGTGCTTATGGTGCGCCCACCAAGCGTGGCCCGTATGTTCCCCGTAACGCACATGATCGCGAAATTCTTCGCGCTAAGCGTGAGCGCACGAAGAAGCGCCGCAAGCGCATCGCCCTTGGCGTGGTTGCCGTTTGCTTGGCCTTGGTGCTTGGTGGCGTAGGTGCTGCTTGGGCTTATCTCAATAACCTTGACAAGGCGCTGAACAAAGACGTTGACGCTGACCTCTTGAACTCGCTTGCGGTTACCGATTCGCCATCCGACCCGTTCTACATGCTGCTTATCGGCATCGACAAATCGGAGCAGCGAGAATCTACTAACGAATATGGCGGTTCATACCGAACCGACTCAATGATCCTTGCTCGTATTGATCCAAGGGAAAAGGAAGTTACGCTCATTTCCATCCCGCGTGATACGCAGGTGACCATTGGCAATCACGGCACACAGAAAATCAATGCCGCCTATGCATTCGGCGGCCCTTCTGGTGCCATTGACGCGGTTTCCAAGCTGGCGGGCGTCCCCATCAATCACTATGCGGAAATCGACTTCGATGGTTTTAAGGCCGTAGTTGATGCCTTGGGTGGCATTACGGTGAATGTGCCGATGGAAATCAACGACGATATGGCAGGTGGCCACGTTGACGCGGGTGAGCAGACGCTCAACGGTGAACAGGCGCTCATTCTGTGCCGTAGCCGTCATAATTACGACAACGTGGGCGATGGCGATGGTGACTCCATCCGTGCCGCTAACCAGCGTATGGTTATTTCCACCATCATGAAGAAACTGATGGCTTCTGACGTTGCCACGCTTACCAATACGGTAAACACGCTCGCTCAGTACATCACTACCGACTATTCTGCGGCAGGCATTCTTGGTTTGGCGCAGGCCATGATGGGTATCGACGTCGACAACAACGTATATTCGGCTCAAGTTCCTACCACTTCTGTGTACGAAAACAATATTTGGTTTGAAAAAGTGAATACCGAAGAGTGGCAGAAGATGATGAGCCGCGTGAAGCAGGGGCTTTCGCCTACGGAAGAAACTGTTGTTGATTCCGCAACGGGCACTGTTATGTCTTCGGCGGGAACGGGCGGCAGTGGCTCTGGCGATAGCAGCTCCAAGAACTCGAGCTCTTCTTCTTCGCTTTCTGGTGTGAAGATTGCCGTAAAGAACGGCAGCGGTATCCAGGGTTGCGCGAACGAAGCGGCCTCGAAACTTACCCCGCAGGGCGCTGTTTGCGAAACCGGTAACGCCGACGATTACAACTACAAGAAGACGATCGTTGTATACAACGGCACCGATTCCACCCAAGCTCAGAAGATCGCCGATTTGTTGGGTACGGGCACTGTCAAGAAGAACGATGGCACCTATTCATTCATGGGCGACTACTTGGTAGTAGTTGGTCAGGACTGGAACTAACAGCCTCCAGCGGGTTGACTGCAAGTCCTTGGTTGTTCTGTGGGTTCGTGATTCAGGCGAGAGCTTTTCAGCCCCTGAGCGCAAGCTTGCGAAAGCCAGAAACCTGCAGCTTCCTGGCGATATGAAGCTTTTTGGAGCGCGCAATGCGAATTTATCTTGCATTGCGCGCTTTTCTTTTCTGGGAGGGCGGGGCCTTTCGAAATGTAGGCAAAAGCGTGCTCGATTTAAGCTTGGAGCTACAAGCGTGCTGCAGATAAAAATAGCGGATGGGTCTGTGATTCAGGTTATCGCTTTGCGTATTCCCCCGGTGGCCTCAACGCGCCCATCGCGGGTGATAAGCACGGCTTCGAGATCGGGGTGTCCTTCCGCATAGTTTTTTGCCCAATAGCTTCCCATGATCAGAAGTGCCGTCGAGAAGCCGTCGCCATCAATAGACCTCTTTGATATGACCGTTGCGCTTGCAAGGTCGCTTTCCGAAGGGCTGCCGGTGCGCGGATCAACAATATGATGATGGATGATTCCACGCTCGTCCGTAAAACAGCGTTCGTATATGCTGCTGGTAACAATGGAGCAGTCATTCAGCTTGAGGATACAGGCGGGCTCTTCGTTGGGCAGCTTGCGGTTGCCGAGCGCACGAGCGTCGGTTCCGTGGGGGCTACGTGCTATTGCAGCAGCTCGCCCTTCTGCTTCCTTTCTTAGCAGGGCTTGTTTCGGGGACCGAATGCCAACGTGCCATTGCTGCTGTGGGATCTTGGCCAAAAAAGGACGCCCCATAATAACGATGTTGCCTCCAAGGTTCACAAGGGCATCGTGAACGCGACGATTTTTTAGCGCCTCAACAACGCGATCGGCGATATATCCTTTCGCGATGCCTCCTAGGGAAACCCTGCTTTCTGCGGTAGGGAGTTGGGCGTGATCTTCCATGATGCGGGGGTGTCCCGCTCTGGCAATCTTGAGAGCGAGCTGCACTTCATCCGGGCTGGGAACTCGGCCTTTGCGGAAGTTCCAGAGTTCGGCGACGGGAGCCATGGATATATCAAACAAGCCAGCAGTCTCTTCGCGATAATGCCTGGACAGCTGTAGGATCTTTGCCGTTTCTGCATCGATGGCAATTGCAGTTCCTTGCGCGTGGTTCAGGCGCCAAACATCGCTTTCTTCCAGCGTATGACTCCAGAGTTTCTCGTAGCGGAAGCAGAGGCTCACCGCGTCGTCGAGGGCTTCTTCCAGCAATTGGCCGGGTCGGGGCTGCGCTCCATCGGCTTCGACTGCCGCCTTTATGCAGCAGTTTGTATTGAAGGCGAAGAAGCTTCTGCTTCTTACCTCAAGCTCGGGATCGTTGTCCGCAGCTGTATTGCCGAGGTTTGTTTTTGGTTGCGTGTTCCTTGTGTCCACGGGGTCCTTCCTCGCAAAACCGCAGGGCGCGTCGAAGTCCACTGAAAACTGAAAACCGCGCCCCTGAGAATTTGTCTGCAGCTAAATTGTTACCTATGGTAAACTCCCGCATGTGAATTAGCCACGACTAACTTTTAATATGCAGAAACTATCTTGGAAAGGGAGAGTATGAAAGAATCTCAATCGCTTTGCACGCCTGCGGCTTCTGCGGCGAAGGTGGGTATGGCGGCCGCCTTGGCTGCCGGCATGGCCATTGCCACTCCGGCTACCGCATTTGCGGCAGGAGAAGACCAGGATGTGAGCGTTGCATCTGAAAGCGCGAGCGATAGCTACTACTACATTGGCGATAGTTCCTACGGACTGAGCACCTATCTTTCCGAAGCTGTTGCCCAGGGGTCCACCAAAATACACGTGGGAACCAGCTTTACCGACAAGGGCACGGTAACCATTCCTTCGTCTATCACTGAGCTTTCGGGGTATTCCGAAGGTTGGTTCAGCTCTGGCCCGAAAACGGTTGATTTCGGCTATTCCCATAAAATGACAGTCGTGTTCCCTTCCGGTTCGGACATCGCGGTTGATCGTATCAATTTCTACAAGCGCAATAGCTCAGACGCTGAAGGTGCCTATGTCGAGGTGCAGAAGGGCGCTGTGGTTCATTTTTCGAATTGCTCGTTTTCCAATACGCCTGTTGTGAACGGTACGGCGGTGTTCGAAAACTGCACCTTTGCGACAGGGCAGATCGAAAACAACGGATCCGTGACGTATACCGGCAGTACGAAAGAGCCCGAGAACATCGGCAAGCCTGCCGAATCCTATCAGAATCTCGCATTTAGCTTCGCATCGGGCAAGGCCTTTTCTTCTGCCGTGGAGGGCAACGAAGTCAACCAAACGCTGCCCTTTGAGTTGAAGGGAACGAAAGCAGGCGACGCCAAGGTTTCCGCCAAGGTTCTTGGTCAGGATGGTACAGAGGTTGACGGCCTGAGCGCCTCTGTTTCCGATGGGGAAATCGCCCTTAAGGGCGTGGCACCTGCCGCTGGTGCGTATTCCGTTGCAGTTTCTGCTTCTGCTGCCAAGGAAGACGGGTCGGCAGATTCGGCAAGCGAAACGCTGAGCTTTGTGGTGCAAGAGCAGATCCAGGTTAGGCTTTCGGGCGATCTCCAGTGCTTCGTTGTGAATGGCACGTCTGCTCAGAGCAGCGAATATGAAGTGATGGCAACCTCGACGGGTGGCGGTGGCTCATCGAGCACGAGTCAGTCGAATTGCCTGAAGCCCGAGGTGAAGGAGGGGACCGGCGAATGGGAGGACTGGAATACCTTTGCAACCAGGAATTCCGACGCCGACATCAGTTTCTCCATCAGCCCTGAGGGAAGTGGCATGGAAGTAAGCCCTGTTGCCTACGACACCGTTTACGTAACCGGAACGCCGCAGATCCCAGGCACGTATTGCATAACGGCAACGGTAACCTCCGGGGCGCGCACTCAGCAAAGCAGTCCGGTGGAAATGCGCATCTACGCGGACGATCAAACCCTTCAGCAGCGAATGGATGCGCTTGCCGAAGGAACCAGCTCATGGGATATGGAGCCGTATGAGATTTCCGAGACGGGGAATGCGGTTGTGCCCGTTGGCCTGCATGATATCTACGGCTCGCACGAATCGGGCGTGTACGGCATTATCGGCAAGGGCGAAAACGGTAACTTCGGCACCGAAACGCTTACCATTCCCGCAGGCGCAGATGTAACCCTTCATAACATGAAGATCTATTCCAGCGTGAAGATCGTTGTGGAAAAAGGCGGTAAGCTGACTCTCGACGATTCGGTTGCTTATGGCGCCGTGGAGGTGAATGGGGGCACTTTGAGTGCTCGAAACAGCGCTTCATTCGTCAACCAGATCACGCTAAACGACGGATCCGCTCTTGAGGACGCCGAAATCAGGTCCCATGCCAACTACCTTACCGACGGAAATTACAAGGTCGAAGCGCCGGTAGCTCCCGTGCAGACAAACGGCACGGTAACGGTTAAGGGCACGTGCTCCATTGAGGGCGAAGGCATTGTATCCAGCAAAGATGCTCAAACCGGCCTGATTGTGAACGCGGGCAAGTTGGTTATCGACCAAGGTGCCACGCTGAAGGCGACTGGCGGCAGCGTTGACATCGACAACGGAAACGGCGGTGCGGGCATCGTTCTTAACGGTGGCTCCATTATCGGCAACGGCCAGCTTGAGGCACAGGGTGGCTCTGTCGGCATGGGCGGAGGAAACGGCGGCGCGGGTATTGCCGGTGAAGGCATTGTTGCGGTTTCCGAGTTGAAGGCGACGGGCGGAAACACCGTCGGTGAAAATGATGCCGCAATGGGTGCTCCAGGCAACGCGGGCAACGGCATTGATCCGAAGGTCTTGGTTTCGAAGGCCACCAAGGTTGAATCAAAGGGCGGAACGGGCGTGAACCCGGGAAGCAGCGAGTACAGCGTTTACGAAGAGAATGGCGGTAATGGATCGGGCTCCAACGGCGATAAGGATCCTGGTACCGACAACGGCTCTGGCAACGGGTCGGGAGCGGGCTCTGATAATGGAGGATCCGGTTCCGACAACGGCTCCGGATCCGGCTCTGGATCGGATAGCGGGTCGAATGGCGATTCGGGTTCTGGCTCCGGCGATAGCTCGGGTGACGGATCTGATGCCGGCAATGATTCTAGCGCCGATACGGGCAACGGATCGGGCGATGCAGGCAACGGCGGCGATGCTAACGCTTCCGACGACGCTTCCGGCGCCGATGCAGGCAGCAAAGGCGAAGAATCCAACGACGATTCCCCTCAGGTTGCCAGCCTACCCGCAACGGGCGATGCAGCTCCCCTTGGGGTGGCCGCTGCGCTTGCCGTAATGGCGGCGAGTGGGGCGGCGGTTGCACGCAGGAGGTTCGACAGATAGTTTCGGGAAGCATCTCCCCATACGATGCGACTGACAGGGAAGGCGCCGAGAGGGCGTCTTCCCTTTGTTGCGTTCGGAGCGATTCTTTTCACAAAAAGTAGCCGCTTCGTTTCGGGTGGCACGTCGTTCATCGGAGCGTGCTATCCTTTCCTGCGATAAACAAGTTTCCGTGAAAGGTGGTTTTCTTGGAACGCAAGAACGCATGGGAGGGCTACAGCGCCGACCAGCTCGAAGAGCTTGATGGCCTGGCTTCCCGCTATATCGACTACATCTCCAACAACAAAACCGAGCGTCGTTGCTTTGCTGCTGCCGTTGCGCAAGCAGAAGCCGCCGGCTACAAGCCGCTCGCAGAAGCGGTGGGCGAAGGCCGCGAGCTTAAGGCGGGCGACAAGGTATGGGCTGGCGTGCACGGCAAGTCGCTGATCCTCGCGCACCTTGGTACCGAGCCGCTCGAGGCGGGCTTGAATATCCTGGGCGCTCACATCGACAGCCCCCGTTTGGACCTGAAGCAGAACCCCGTGTACGAAAACAACGGCTTCGCCTTCCTGGATACGCATTACTACGGCGGCATCAAGCACTACCAGTGGGTAACGCTGCCGTTGGCGCTTCACGGCGTGGTGGCCAAAACCGACGGCACTGTGGTCGATGTGAACGTGGGCGACGACGCCGGCGATCCCGTATTCTGCGTAACCGATCTTCTTCCCCATTTGGGCAACCAGCAGATGGCTAAGAAGGGCAGCGAAGTGGTCGAGGGTGAAAACCTCGATGTGCTTATCGGCAATCGCCCCCTGGTGGTCGAGTCCGCTGACGACGCTTCCGACGAGGAAAAAGAAGCTGCAAAGGAGCCGGTAAAGGCTTTTGCCCTTAAGCTGCTGGAAGAAAAGTACGGCATTACCGAAGAGGACTTCCTTTCCGCTGAAATCGAGGTAGTGCCTGCAGGTCGCGCCCGCGAATTGGGCTTCGACCGCAGCATGGTTATCGGCTACGGCCAGGACGACCGTGTGTGCGCCTACACTTCGCTCGAGGCTCAGCTGGCAATCGAAACGCCGAAGAAGACCGCCGTTACGGTGTTGGTTGACAAGGAAGAAATCGGCAGCGTCGGCGCAACGGGTATGGGCTCTCTTTTCTTCGAGAACACCATCGCAGAAATTGCCGCACTTACCGGCTTGGAAAGCCCCTTGGCGTTGCGCCGCATTTTGGCCGCATCGCGCATGCTTTCCTCCGACGTGTCCGCTGGCTTTGATCCTGCGTATGCTTCGGTGTTCGAAACGAAGAACGCTGCATACCTTGGTAAGGGCCTGGTGTTCAACAAGTACACGGGAGCGCGCGGAAAAAGCGGTTCCAACGATGCGCGTGCCGAATACGTGGCATATGTGCGCCGTGTGATGGACGATGCCGAGGTTTCCTTCCAGACAGCCGAGCTTGGCAAGGTTGACGCAGGTGGCGGCGGCACCATCGCCTACATTCCCGCAAAGTACGGTATGGATGTAATCGATTCCGGCGTTGCGGTGCTTTCGATGCATGCTCCGTGGGAAGTTACCTCCAAGGCGGATATCTTCGAGGCGTATCGCGGATACCGCGCCTTCCTCGAGGCTTAGAGAAAGAATGCGAAGCATCCCTTTGCGGGGTGCTTCCGGTGTTGAAGCAAGGGATTCAAAGGGGCTGGGTTTTTATCCAGCTGGAGCGTTTGGAAACGAGCCGTAAACCCTTTGATTTTCAGCATTTACGTGTGCACCAAGTGACAAAAAGGAGCCTCGCTCCTTTTTGTCACTTTTTTGTCGCGCACGTGTCTATAATGAATTAACCTCGCGGAAACCCTCCGGGCACGAAAGGGAACCGGCAAGGAGCGGGGGATCGGGAAATGAGACTCAATTCAAGGAGCGCTACATGGCACATTATTTCGACGAACCCTCTCGTACTTTTAATGAGTACCTGCTTGTACCGGGTTACTCTTCTTCGGAGTGCATCCCCGAAAAGGTTGACCTTTCCACTCCGCTTGTACGATACAAGAAGGGTGAAGAGCCTGCTCTGAAGCTTTCTATCCCCATGGTTTCCGCAATCATGCAGGCTGTTTCCGACGACGGCATGGCTGTTGCCTTGGCTCAGCAGGGTGGCGTTTCTTTCATCTACGGCTCTCAGTCCATCGAAGACCAGGCCGCAATGGTTCGCCGCGTAAAGGACCACAAGGCCGGTTTCGTACGTAGCGATTCCAACCTTACTCCCAACGCAACGCTTCGCGATGTTGTTGCGCTGAAGGAAAAGAGCGGCCATACCACCATGCCCGTTACTGAAAACGGTCAGGGTCAGGGCAAGCTGCTGGGCATTGTTACCGGCCGCGACTATCGTCTTTCCCGCATGGATCTCGATACGCCCGTATCCGAGTTCATGACCCCGCGCGAAAAGCTCATCGTGGGCACCGCAAGCACCACGCTGAAGGAAGCCAACGACATTATTTGGGACAACAAGCTGAACTCGCTGCCCATCGTTGACGACAACGACAACCTTATGTACATGGTATTCCGTAAGGACTATGAACAGCACAAGTCCAATCCGCACGAGTTGCTCGACGCCCACAAGCGCTACATCGTGGGTGCCGGCATCAACACGCGCGATTACGCAGAGCGCGTACCTGCTCTGATCGAGGCTGGCGCAGACGTTCTGTGCATCGACTCCTCCGAAGGCTTCTCCGAGTGGCAGTCCCGCACCATCGCATGGATTCGCGCTCACTACGGCGACTCCGTAAAGGTTGGTGCCGGTAACGTGGTGGACACCGAAGGCTTCCGCTTCCTTGCCGAGGCCGGCGCCGACTTCATCAAGGTTGGTATCGGCGGCGGTTCCATCTGCATCACGCGCGAAACCAAGGGCATTGGCCGTGGTCAGGCAACCGCACTCATCGAGGTTGCAAAGGCTCGCGATGAATACTTCCGCGAAACGGGCGTATACGTTCCCGTTTGCTCCGATGGCGGTACGGTATACGACCATCACATCACCCTGGCACTTGCCATGGGTGCCGACTTCATCATGCTGGGTCGCTACTTCGCTCGTTTTGACGAGGCTCCCAACAACAAGGTTGTTGTAAACGGTCAGCACATGAAGGAATACTGGGGCGAAGGCTCCAGCCGTGCACGCAACTGGCAGCGCTATGACCTGGGCGGCAACAAGAAGGGCATGACCTTCGAAGAGGGCGTAGACTCCTATGTTCCCTACGCTGGCCCCTTGAAGGACAACGTGGACCTTACGCTTTCCAAGGTTCGCTCCACCATGTGCAACTGCGGTGCGCTCACCATTCCCGAGCTGCAGGACAAGGCAAAGCTTACGGTTATCAGCTCCACTTCTATTGTTGAGGGCGGCGCGCACGACGTTCTGCTGAAGGACAAGACTCCTTTCGTTAGCAACACGCGCTAGGGTTTTCGTTACGCCGACGAAAACGTTTCGTCTGGCTTACCATTTACGGCTCTTCATAAAATCTCCCCGTTTCGCTCTGTGCGAAGCGGGGAGATTTTTTATATTTGAACTGGGATAACAATGTTCACTCATAAAACACGTTCTAATCCCAGAAAGCGGATGATTAGGTCAAAACTGACGGGTACGCTAAACTTCTTGCTATGGCTACACGAGTACATAAAGCGCTTACCGCAGTTCCCGTTAGCTTGGCTTTGGCTCTTTCTATGGCCCTGCCGGCAACTGGTGCTGTGCGCGAAGCACACGCAGACGAGCTTTCCGATGCCCAGGCAATGCTGTCTCAGGCTTCGGCTGAGCTTGATTCCCTTAACAAAGAATACGATGCCCTGCAGGCGCAACTGAGTGGTCTTGATTCGCAAATCAGCGAAACCACCCAGAAGGTGCAGGATGCTCAGCAGAAGATGCTTGAGGGTCGCGAAACGCTTTCCGACAGCATTCTTTCCCAGTACAAGGGAGACGGTTCCCTTTCGCTGGTGAACATCGTTCTTTCTTCGGAAGATATCTCGGAGTTCACGAAGAATCTGACGTATTACTCTTCCATTCAGGAAGACCAGGCGCAGAAGGTTGCCGAACAGGAGCAGCTGCGTGATACGTTTTCTTCGGCTCTCAGCGAGCTCGACGCCCAGCGCGATGAGCAACAGAAGCTGATAGGCGAGGCCGAGCAGAAGAAGAGCCAGGCTGAAAAGGTAGTGTCCGACGCTTCGGCCAAGGTCTCTTCTATCAAAGAAGAGCAGGCCCAGGCCCAGCTGGCAGCCCTGCAAGCACAGGCTGCGGAAATGCAGAAGAAGGAAGAAGCCAAACAGCAAGCTTCTTCAAACGCATCGCAGCCCAATTCCAGCTGGAATACCAATACCGACCGCAACCCGTCGGCCAATACCAATTCCAATTCTTCCAGCAACGGCTCCTCTAGTTCCAATTCTGGCAGCGTAAGCGCTGGTTGGAAGACGGGCGTCGCTTCCGCTTATGGCGGCAGCAGCGACGCAAGCACCCCGAACCCGGGAACCACAGCAACGGGTGCAATTTGCAACGATTCCTCCATGGGCGTTGCCGTTCCCATGTCCTGGCCTAATTACCGCTCATACCTTGGGCGCGCTGTCGAAATCAAATATGGCGGCAAGACGGTAATTGCTACCGTCAACGACTGCGGTAACATGGGCGGCGGCTCGCGCGCGCTCGACCTGCAGCCAGGCGTTTTCAAGGCTTTCGGGTTCAGTACCTGCCAAGCTTGGGGCGTCCGCACCGTAAGCTACCGCTTCCTATAAGTGGGAACATAGGGCAAGCATCATTTTCCCGCTTGCGCCATAGCGTTCAAATTAGGGCCTCGCTCGCGAAGCAATTCGCGAGCGAGGCCCCTTTTCGTTGGGGAAGTAGGGACAGGCGCCAGATTCCCGCCTGGCGGACCAAGCCTCGCTTGTAATGCGGTTTGCGTATCAGGTTCGGCGCTAGGTGCTATGACGCAAAGGGAATCTGGTGCCTGTCCCTCTATTCCCAACAACCGCTTAAGGGAAATTGTGCGTGGAAACACAGGCGCAACGCCAACACGATATAATGTCAAACCGTATGTATATTCAGCGCTCGAAGGTTCGCCTGTTTGAATCAACGGGCTCTGCGCACATGAAGTATCGGAAAAGGATTTTGCCTCATGAAAGAATACAATCCTCACGAGATTGAGCCTCGTTGGCAAAAGGTGTGGGCCGAAACCGGCGCACATAAGGCAACGGAGGATACCAGCAAGCCGAAGCGCTATGTGCTCGAGATGTTCCCGTACCCTTCGGGCGACATTCACATGGGCCACGTTCGCAATTACACCATCGGCGACGTAACGGCTCGCTATTACGCTATGCGCGGTTATGACGTGCTGCATCCAATGGGCTGGGACGCATTTGGCCTGCCCGCAGAAAACGCCGCCATCAAGCACAACTCCCATCCCGCCAAATGGACGTATGCCAACATCGAAACGCAGAAGGCCAGCTTCAAGCGCATGGGCTTTTCCTATGACTGGGACCGCACCGTTGTTGCCTGCGATCCTGAGTATTATCGCTGGGGTCAGTGGATCTTCCTGCAAATGTACAAGCGCGGTTTGGTGGAACGCCGCAACAGCCCTGTAAACTGGTGCCCTAACTGCAAAACGGTTTTGGCGAACGAGCAGGTAACCGAAGGCGAATGCTGGCGTTGCCACGGCGCCGTTGAAAAGCGCGATCTTACCCAGTGGTACTACAAGATCACCGATTACGCCCAGGAACTGCTGGACGATCTTGATCAGCTGAAAGGCTGGCCCGATCCCGTTAAGCAGATGCAGGCCAACTGGATCGGTCGTTCCGAAGGCGCCGAAGTTGATTTCGAACTGATCCCCGCCGAGGGCAAAGACGACGGCCAGACCATCACGGTATTCACCACGCGCCCCGACACCCTGTTCGGCTGTAGCTTCTTCCTGCTTGCCCCTGAAAGCCCGCTGGTACACGACCTGGTGTGCGGCACCGAATACGAAGCCGAGGTTATGGCTTTGGTCGAGGGCGCTGCCAAGGTAAGCGCCGTAGAGCGAGCCCAGGGTGACCGCGAAAAGCATGGCGCCTTCACCGGCCGCTATGTTATCAACCCCGTCAACGGCGAAAAGGTTCCCGTTTGGGTTGCCGATTCCATCGTTGCCGATTATGGTACCGGTGCTGTAATGGCTGTTCCCTGCGGCGACCAGCGTGACTTCGAGTTTGCTCGCAAGTACGACCTGCCCATCATCCCCATTATCTTGGGCGAAGGCGACCCGCTGTATCCCGAGCTCAACGGTGTGCAGGAGCGCAAGGTTACCACCGTCGATTGGGAAAAGTCTTACGAGGCTGAAGGTGTGTTGGTTCAGTCTGGCAAGTACACCGGCATGGTGGGCGGCAAGCATTCTCCTGCTGTCGACGCCATCATCGGCGACCTGGAGGCGCAGGGCAAGGGCAAGAAGTCGGTTCAGTTCCGCTTGCGCGATTGGCTCATTTCCCGTCAACGCTATTGGGGCAACCCTATTCCGATCATTTACTGCGACGACTGCGGTACCGTGCCCGTTCCTGAAGATCAGCTGCCTGTTACGCTGCCCAAGGACATCGATTTGGCTGCCGGCGAAACGCTTGCAACGCATGAGCAGTTCTCTCAGTGCACCTGCCCGAAGTGCGGCAAGCCTGCGCGTCGCGAAACCGACACCATGGATACCTTTACGTGTTCCAGCTGGTATTACATGCGCTATACCGATCCGCACAACACAGAGCTTCCTTTTTCGCCTGATCGCGTAAACCGCTGGATGCCGGTCGATCAGTATATCGGCGGTATCGAGCACGCCATCCTGCATCTGCTGTACAGCCGCTTCTTCACGAAGGTGCTGCGCGATATGGGTATGCTCGACTTCGACGAGCCCTTCACGAACTTGCTGTGCCAGGGTATGGTTCTCGACGAAAACGGCGAGGTAATGTCGAAGTCGAAGGGCAACGTTATCAGCCCCGAAGACATGATCGCCGGATACGGTGCCGACGCAGTACGTGCCTACATTCTGTTCATGGCTCCGCCTGATAAGGAACTGCAGTGGAATGAAGACGGCCTGGCTGGCATGTACAAGTTCTTGAACCGTACGTGGCGTATGGTGAACGACCTTGCAGGAAAGGCTGGCGAGGAAACCTCCTTCCAGGCTGGCGCAAAGGCGGAAGAGGCAAAGAAGGCTCATGACGAGCTTCTGCGCGAGCGCCATCGTGTGGTTGGCAAGGTTATCGACGACTTTGGCCGCAACAATTTCAATACGGCTATTGCTGCCATCATGGAATTGGTGAACGCTACAGGTGATTACCTGCGCAAGAACTCTGCTGAGGATCGTGCTGCCAATGCCGAGCTTGCTGCCTTCGACAAGGAAATTGCCGAGGTTATTGTGAAGCTGCTGGCTCCGATGGCCCCCCATTGGGCTGAAGAGCTGTGGCAGGATGTTTTGGGCAACGAAACTTCCGTACATAAGGAAGCTTGGCCCGAGTTCGACCCGAACGCTGCTAAGGCTTCCGAGGTTGAGCTGGCGGTGCAGGTTAACGGCAAGGTGAAGGCAAAGATCACCGTTGCCGCCGATGCGGCGGAAGACGCTATTCGCGAAACAGCTTTGGAAGCCATCGCCGACGCAACTGCTGGTAAGGACATCAAGAAGGTTATCGTTATCCCGGGCCGCTTGGTCAATGTGGTAGCAAAATAGCCAGAATGTGCTTTTAGGGGCCAGATCTGCTTGTGAACTGCCTCCCATTTCTTGGAAGCGAGAAATGGGAGGCTTTCTTATGCGGGCGGATTTCAGAGCAGGCCGCGTACGAACAAAACACGCGGACAACGTGGAGGTTCCGAAACTCTTACGTACGTTTGCTATGATCGAAGCCTATGGGAACTAAACGAAAAAAAGGATGCCTCCGCCGCTTTATCGAAGCCGTTATCGGCTTCGTGCTGTTTGTTGCGCTTGTTGTGGTGGGCGTCCCTCTGGGAATCAATGCTTGGGTTTGCGCAAGCACGCGCCCTGCTTTTGAATCTCAGGCTCAAGCGGCAGCCAATGCGGACGCTTTCGAAGCTGACGCCATTGTTGTGTTGGGCGCAGGTATCAATTGGGACGGCAGCCCCTCAGCTGTTCTGAAAGATCGCCTTGACGTTGCCGACGGCTTGTACAACGCCGGGGTCGCGCCGAAAATCATCATGAGCGGCGACAATAGCGACTCTTCGTACAATGAGGTCATGGCCATGGCGAAGTATGCGAAGGCCAACGGCATTCCTGCCGAAGATATTTTCTGCGATCACGCCGGTCTTTCCACGTACGACAGCATGTACCGCTTGAAGAATGTGTTCAACGTGCAGCGCTGCGTCATCGTTACGCAGGAGTACCATCTATATCGTGCCGTGTACGATGCGCGCGGTTTCGGCATCGATGCGCGTGGTGTTGCAAGCGATTTGAGCGACTACTCCGATAAGGATTCTTACGAGCAGCGAGAATTCTTCGCGCGTATTAAAGATTTCTTCGGCATCATCACCAAGATGGAGCCGCAAACGAAGAGCGAACCGGTTTCCCTCAACCAATCGGGGACCGTTACCCAGTGGTGGTAGAAAGGGGTAGCAATGCCGAAAATCGTTATTGTTGACACCGACTTCGAAAACAACGACTTTGAAGTGCGCATGGCGAAGGAGGCGGGTGTTGACATTGCTCTGTTCAACGAGCGTGAGCCCGAAGCCATCATCCGCAATGCCGCCGATGCCGACGGTGTGGTTACTTCCTATGGTAAGTTCCCCTCTGCGGTATTTGAGGCGCTTCCAAATTTGCGCGTAGTAAGCAGAACGGGCATCGGGTACGACGGTATCGATGTGCCTGCGGCAACGAAGAACGGCACTGCGGTATGCGTAGTGCCTGGTTACGGTACCGAAGTGGTGTCCGACCACGCTATTACGCTAGCGCTCTGCGCGCTGCGTCGCTTGAACGAAACCGATGCCGATATGCGCGCTGGCATTTGGGACTATACCCGTCATCGTCCGTACGGCCAGGTATTCGGCCGTGTGTTCGGCGTGGTGGGCATGGGCGAAATCGGTCGTGCCACTGCCCGCAAGGCTGCTGGCCTGGGCTTCAAGGTGGTGTGCTATTCGCGTTCCCTCACGCCAGGCCGTCGCACGCCTGAGGGCTATGACATTTTGGGGTATGAAGAGCTGTTGAAGTGCGCCGATGTGGTCAGCTTTCATACGGCTCTCACCCCCGACACCCATCATCTACTTGATGCTCGTTGTATATCTCTTATGAAGGATAGTGCGGTGGTGGTGAACACATCGCGCGGCGCGGTTATCGACACGCTTGCTTTGGCGGAAGCGCTCCAGGCGGATAAGCTGTGGGGTGCTGGCATCGACGTGTTCGAAGGCGAGCCTGTCGATCCGGGTCATCCGCTGATGAAAGCTCCTCATACGGTGCTCAGCCCGCATGTGGCCTACTGGTCCGAAGAATCGGGCGTTGAGCTGCGCACGCGTGCCATGCAGGCCGCAATCGATGTGGTTACGGGAGCGCGTCCGAAGGACTGCCTGAACCCTGAAGTGCTGTAGGGAACGGGGTTAGCTCCGCCTGTGGGCGAGTGGTTGCGGCTGGGACCTCGACAAATGCTGCCGCTGGGAGTTTGCTTTGTCCGTGGGTGGGTAGTTGCTTTCGTTTTTCGTTGATGCGAAGGAGCCGAGTATGCTTGTTGGCGTAATTTCCGACATACATGGGCATTTGAGCGAGCAGGCATATGATGCCTTGCAGCCGTGCGACATGATTCTGTGTGCGGGTGACGTTGAGCGGCCAACTGTTCTCATGGAGCTTGATGCTATTGCCCCAACGGTTGTGGTGTTAGGCAATTGCGATTCCAGCCTGCGGGGGATGAATATTCCCTTCGTGGCATCTCCCCGTATTGGCGGGGTGCGCTTCTTTATGACGCATCGCCCTGAAGATATTGGCACCGTTGCTGAAGACGTACGCGTGGTGGTGCATGGGCATACCCACGTTCCTCGTGAAGAGCTTATCGACGGGGTTCTGTATTTGAACCCGGGGAGCGCTAGCAAGCCGCGTAGTGGCAGCAGGCTGGGCATTGCCCGTCTTACTATCGACTCGGGCAAGGTTGCGGGCGTCGAATTCGTGACATGGGAATAGACGGGGCGGCACTCCCGCCTGCGTGGTTGGGGAAGTGGCAAAATAGGCGAAATAGCTAAAACAGGCACGCTTGAAAAATGGCAAGTTGACCCAAAGGGACTTGCCCGTTAGAATACATACTTGCATTTTATGCATGTGCGCCGTTAGCTCAGCTGGTAGAGCAGGGGACTTTTAATCCCAAGGCCGCGGGTTCGATTCCCTCACGGCGCACCACTTCGCAACTAAGGCCCGCCGTAAGGCGGGCCTTTTGCATTCAATGGGCGCTACTTTCTTTTGGGCAATAGGATAGCTTTTGCCTATACTCTCTCTTGCCCATATCCCTCTTTCGCAGGTTTTGGCCCGTTGTTGCCGCTGTGGCTCTGCACGTTTTTTTGCAGGATTCGCCCCGTAGGGGTGAATCGGCTTTGTTGGATCTGCCCTATTGCGGCAATCGGTCCATCTGAAAACAAAAACCCCACCTTTTTTGCAGCTTTTTTGCGATTAGGGACTCTTTTCTGCTCCCCTAAAGCGGAAATAGGCTGCCGCACAGCCGATTATCTGCGCTTTTGCACCGCGATCCGCGATCGGGGGAGTCCATAACAATCCGCAATCGCAAAAAAGTTGCAATCCAAGCCGTTTTTCTGTTTTCAGTCTTCCCGCAAAGGGTTCAGGGCGGTGTCAGGGGATTGCGCGGCCCAAGGCCGGCGCTGTAGGGTGGGTCGGGGGATTGTGCGGCGCAAGTCCGGCGCTGCAGGATGGTCCGGCGTTGACGTTGCGGGATGATTCGGTGACGGCCTGGGCGCGGCGCTGCGGGATGATGCCGGAGGCGGCGACCCTTCGGGCGAATGCCTGCCATAGCAACCGAAAACCCTCATTAAGTGCGCGTTTGGGGTTGGTCTTCGTCTTCGTATGTGCATCCCTTGTGCAACTCGTGAACGTTTGCAGGGCGCATTTGGCCCTGTGTTAAAGTCACCCAACATGACTTTTTCGCCTGCAACAACAGCCAAAGCCTACTGCTCATCGCACCGCGAGGGCGTTCTTGCCGTACTCAATTGGGCTTGCGTCCTATTAGTGGGTCCCTTACTGTGTGCAGCTGTGGCTGAAACCCTCAGCCTTTCCGGCGTTTCTGGTCTTGAGCAAGGGTTTTTCCTGCTCAATGCCTCTATCTATCTCTTTATCCACCTTGTTGTCTATTTGTTTGTTCGCAACACGCGCGTTACTTGCCTGGCGGTGTTCCTGGTGGTGCTGGGATTCAGCGTGGCCAATCACTACGTTATTGCCTTTACGGGCATTCCCATCACGTTCGGCGATCTCATGTCTGCAGGGGTGGGCATGTCGGTGGCGGGTGGCTATGCATATGCGCTCGATGCCCAAGTGGTTCAGAGCTTGATCGCCGCACTCGCTTATGTGGCTGCCCTGTTTTTGATTCCTCGCTCGAAGCTGCGCGTGAATTTCGGGAGCAATCAGATGGCGCTAGCCGTAGTGGCTGTGGCTGCCGTGGGGTTGGGTGCTTACCTGTATGGCAACGAAGACGCATGGAGCCACATCGACACGCACGAATGGAATCCTGCGTACCCCTATTCCCACTATGGCTTTGCGGCGAGCTTTGCATCGGATGCTGCTTCGTCTTCGACGGTGAATGCGGAAGGCTATGACATTGATGCCCTGTGGCAAACCGACGATGCATCGGGCGTAACCCAGGTTAATGTCGGACACGGATATCTGACCGAGGCGGATGGCGTGCCTGCATACACCCAGGCAACCGAAGAATCTCCCAATATCGTGGTGGTGATGAACGAATCGTTTTCCGACCTTACCACCTACTTGGAGGGCTACGAAACAAACACCGACCCAATGCCCTACGTGCGCTCGCTCATGAAGCGCGGCGACGTGGTTTCGGGCACCTGCGCCGTTTCCTCGGATATGGGCACGGGTACAGCCAATTCTGAGTTTGAGTTCCTAACGGGCAATTCCATGGCCTATTTCAAGGGCAATACTCCGTATGTTCAGTTCATTGACACGGAAACGCCCAGCCTGGCATCCCTGTTGGCTGGTCGCGGATACAGCACCATGGCCATGCATGCTTATGAGCGGGCTGGATATAACCGTGTGAAAGTATATGACCGCCTTGGCTTCGAAGCATACAAGGGTATAGAAGATTTCGACGTTGGCTTGGATTATGCTCGCGGTTATCCGACCGACGAGGCAAACTACCGTCAGCTTATTAAGGACTTCGAGGAAAATCGCGGTGGTGCTCCCCAGTTCCTGTTCAACATCACCATGCAGAATCACGGCGGCTACTATGCGTCTGATTACGAATGGCCCGTTTGTGTTCACGAGGTCTCGCCGGTAAATTCATACGATGAATCGGTTATCGCCTACGAATCCAGCGTTCACATGGCAGATGAATCGGTGCGTCAGCTCATCTCGTACTTCGAAACGGTAGACGAGCCCACGGTCGTGCTCTTCTTCGGTGATCATGAGCCGCGCCTTTCCAATGAATTTTACTCAAGCTGGTTTACCGACGAGAACGATCTCGATCTGGAAACCACGGCTCAACTTCATAAAACCCCCTTCTTCATATGGGGCAACTACAATTTGAACACCGAATCGATTCAGAAGGGTTCGGTGGTTTCGCTAAACTATCTGTCTACGGTTTTGTTCCAGACGGCAGGGGTGCAGCTTTCGCCATACCAGGAATACTTGGCGGATCTGCGCCTGGAGCACCCCGTTATTACCGCTCGTTACTTCACCACCGTGTTTGGTGACAAGGTTGGTACGATGCCTTCGGCGTTCACCGATTCGATCCAGGAGTACCAGTGGCTTCAATACAACTGCGTATTTGATCGAGCCCATCGCATTCCAGGATTCTATTCATAGGGAAGCAGGCGCCAGTATATATGGTGGCCTTGTGATGGCGCCTTGCAAAGGGAATGGGTGTTTTGCTAAAATCTCCATTTGCGTTTGACTACCTATTTGCTTAAAGGAGCTACCTTGGCTAAAGAAGATGCAATTGAACTGGAGGGCACCGTACTCGAGGCTCTTCCAAACGCTATGTTTAAGGTAGAGCTTGAAAACGGTCACACCATCCTTGCCCATATTTCCGGCAAGATGCGTATGCACTACATCAAGATCCTCCCTGGCGACAAGGTTCAGGTTGAACTCTCTGTATACGATCTCGACCGCGGTCGTATCACCTATCGCTACAAATAAGTAGCAAGCTAGCGTACCTCACAGGGTGAAGTGCGCTTTTGTCGTTTGCGAACCCGCGGCGCAAACGCATCCTAGTGGGGAAGGGGAAGCCCAAAGCCGCCCCATGAAGCGGAAACGAAACAAACTATCGCCTGCGGCTGGGCGTGGTAGATAAAAGAGAAACACATTACCGAAAGGAAATTGAAATGAAGGTACGTCCTTCGGTCAAGAAAATGTGCGACAAGTGCAAGATCATTCGACGCCACGGCAAGGTACTCGTAATCTGCGAGAACCCTCGTCACAAGCAGCGTCAGGGTTAAAGAGAAAGGGAACGTATTCATGGCACGTCTCGTTGGTGTCGACCTTCCTCGCGACAAGCGCATTGAAGTCGGCTTGACCTATATCTACGGCATTGGCCTCACCACCTCCAAGAAGATCCTCGCAGAAACCGGTGTTAACCCCGATACCCGCGTAAACGATCTTACGGAAGATGAACTTTCCAAGCTTCGTGACTACATCCAGGCTAACCTCACCACTGAGGGCGACCTGCACCGCGAAGTATCTCAGAATATTAAGCGCCTCATGGAAATCGGTTGCTACCGTGGCCTGCGTCATCGTCGTGGCCTGCCCGTTCGCGGTCAGCGCACTCACACGAACGCTCGTACGCGCAAAGGTCCCAAGCGTCAAATCGGTGGCAAGAAGAAGTAGAGGTGTAACTAGTGGCAGCTAAGAAAAACGTTCGCACGCGCATCAAGCGTTCTGACCGCAAGAACATCGCTGTTGGCGCTGCACACATCAAATCCACTTTCAATAACACGATCGTTTCCATCACGGATCCTCAGGGCAATGTAATTTCCTGGCAGTCCGCTGGTACCGTCGGCTTCAAGGGCTCTCGTAAGTCCACGCCGTTCGCAGCTCAGATGGCAGCTGAGGCAGCAGCAAAGACCGCTATGGAGCATGGCTTGAAGAAGGTTGCTGTATTCGTGAAGGGTCCCGGTTCCGGTCGCGAAACCGCTATCCGTTCCCTTCAGGCAGCTGGCCTCGAAGTAGCTAGCATCCAGGATTGCACCCCTATCCCGCACAACGGTTGCCGTCAGCGCAAGCGTCGTCGCGTCTAACTGAAAGGATCGATACACTATGGCAATTAACAGGACTCCGGTTCTCAAGCGTTGTCGCCAGCTCGGTCTGGATCCTTCTGTTCTCGGTTACAGCAGCAAGAAGGAATCCATCCGCCAGCCTAAGCGTCGTCGCAAGGAATCCGAATATGGTATGCAGCTGCGCGAGAAGCAGAAGGCCAAGTTCATCTATGGCGTTCTCGAGAAGCAGTTCCTCGGCTACTTCAAGCGCGCTAAGGCAATGCCCGGCATCACCGGTGACAACCTGATGCGTATCCTCGAATCTCGTCTCGACAACGTAGTATTCCGTCTCGGCTTCGCCAAGACCCGCAAGGAAGCTCGCCAGATCGTTACCCACGGTCACATTCAGGTAAACGGCCGTCGCGTAGACATCCCGTCTTTCCGCGTTCGTCCCGGCGACCTTGTTGCTGTTACCCCCAAGGCCAAGGAACTCCTGGTTATCAAGAGCGCTCTCGTTTCCAACGAAGGTGTACAGGTTCCTGCATGGCTTGAGGTTGACATCGAAAAGCTGCAGGGCAGCGTTCTTGCTCTTCCCGAGCGTGAGCAGATTGACCTCGACATCAACGAGCAGCTTATCGTCGAACTTTACTCGAAGTAACGTACGCACTGCGGTTTATTAAGGAGGCTTATTCAATATGACAGAGTTCATGAGGCCGACAGTAACGATCGAAGAGGTCAACGACACCGTTGCCCGCTTCATCGTGGAGCCGCTAGAGCGTGGCTACGGTTACACTCTTGGCAACTGCATGCGTCGTGTTCTGCTTTCGTCTCTCGACGGAGCAAAGGCGACTGCAATTCAGATCGATGGTGTACAGCATGAGTTCACCACCGCTGAGGGCGTAATCGAGGACATCACCGATATCGTCTTGAACGTTAAGGGCCTGGTTTTCAGCGCCCTTAACGGTGACATCAGCGAGGCCACTGCGCATGTACATGCTGAGGGTCCTTGCACCGTTACTGGTGCCGATCTCGAGGTTCCCACCGAATTCTCTCTGATCAACCCCGAGCACGTCATCGCAACTGTTGCTGACGGCGGCACGCTTGAGATGACCGTCCGCATTGGCGTGGGCCGCGGATATGTATCTGCCGAGCGCAACAAGCGCACGGAAGATCCAATCGGCATCATCCACGTTGACTCGCTGTTCTCGCCGGTTCGTCGCTGCACCATGGGTGTTACCGACACCCGCGTTGGCCAGCGCACCGACTATGACAAGCTTGTTCTTGAAGTTGAGACTGATGGCTCCATCAACCCCACCGAGGCTGTGTGCCGTGCTGCGAACATTATTAACCAGTACATGGGCGCATTCCTCATGCTTGACGAGGTAGAGGAAGACGAAGAGGGCGAAGTAGTTTCCATCTTCGCTCCTGAAAACCAGGAGACCAACGCTGAGCTCGACAAGCAGATTGAGGATCTGGACCTTTCCGTTCGTTCCTACAACTGCTTGAAGCGCGCTGGTATCCACTCTGTTCGTCAGCTGGTTGAATATTCTGAGAACGACCTGCTCAACATCAGGAACTTTGGCGCGAAGTCCATCGAGGAAGTGAAGGACAAGCTCATTTCCATGGACCTCAATTTGAAGCAATAGGAGATTTAAAGATGAGGCACAACTATAAGGGCCGCAAGCTTGGCACTGACTTCAGCCATACCAAGGCCATGAAAAAGAGCCTTGTTGCTGCGCTGTTCACCAACGACCGCATCAAGACGGTTGAGGCGCGCGCCAAGGAAATCCGCCCCGATGTAGACAAGATCATCACCTGGGCAAAGAAGGGCGACCTGCATTCCCGCCGTCTTGCTATCGCAGCACTCGGTGACAAGGAACTGGTACGCGAGGTATTCGAGAAGGTTGCTCAGGGTCAGTTCGCTGATCGTCAGGGTGGCTACACTCGCATCATGAAGCTTGGTAACCGCAAGGGTGACAACGCTTCCATGGTAATCATGGAGCTCTGCACCGAGCCGGTACAGCCCAAGGAAAAGGCTGAAAAGCCTGCAGCTAAGAAGGAAGCTCCCAAGAAGGAAGAAAAGCCTGCAGAGGAGCCTAAGGCTGAAGAGGCAACCGAAGAGGCTGCCGAATAGCTCTAGCTTTATAGCTTTCAAAGGACCTGTTCGTAAGAACGGGTCCTTTTTTGTTTTCATTCAGCCAATAGGCTCGACACACAGTTTTCGATATCCCATGCCCCATGCGGCGATGTTGCAGGAGCGCCACCTAAGCGCATTTCGCTGCCGTTTCAGCTCCATGGCGACCACTGACCTTCAAGGTAGCAAGCATAAGCCCGTAGACCCTTCAACAACGTTCTGCGAAATTGCGATGGATCAATTTCAACAAGACCGTGGCGAAACCGTGGTGTTCCAATTCTGTCCCACATACCCGATTACTATGGGTAACGCACTGTATGCTCTCATCGCGAATTAGAAAGTCGGGCTGATTTCTCATATGGCACGTTTTAGCGGGAACAGTAATTTTAAATATCGTATGGCTCAATGGATGATGGGTCGATATGGTATCGATGAGCTCACCCAGGCTCTGATGCTTTTGGGATGCGCCTTCGTTCTGGTGAATTTCTTCGCGCATTCGAGCATCTTGTCAACGCTTGCTCTGCTTCTCATGGCGTTGGGCATTTTCCGTTGCTATTCAAAGAACATCGAAGCGAGGGCGCGCGAGTTGGCCAAGTATCAAGAGCTTATGGTGAAGCCCAAGGCTTGGTGGCGTCTATTCAATAAGAAGTGGATCAATCGCAAAACAACGATCTATTTTAAATGCAAAGGCTGCGGAGCGGTTTTGAACGTACCAAAGGGCAAGGGGAAGATTCTCGTTACCTGTCCAAAATGTGGCGCTAGAGAAGAGAAGCGTTCGTAACCTCAATTCTCTTGCTGGGTGGTATTATCACCATGTAATCCACATAATGTGTTCGTAATTATTCTTGCATACTACATATAGTATGTTTCCCGCCCAAAAATACTGTGCCGCTTAGAAAATCAAGGGGTTATTTATAAATTTCTTGGGCGTAATATAGCCATCGCTAGCTTAACCACTGCTAGCGCAGCGATTGCTACAGATACAAGAAGCGACCTTCAATAAGGGAAGCCACCTTCTCATCGGGGAAGCCACCTTTCCGCTTGGATATATTTTGTTAGGGGAGCGTATGAAAATCATCAAGCGCGACGGCTCCGAAGCTGTTTTCGATTTGAGCAAGATTGCCAACGCCATTAAGGGTGCAAGCGATGAATCGCCCGAAAGCGAACGTTTAACCGCTCGCCAAATCGATTACGCAGCACATAACGTTGCCGATTTATGTGAAACTGCGGGCCATACCGTTTCCGTTGAGGAAATCCAAGATATGGTCGAAAACGAGATCATGGCGCTTCAGAAGTTTGAAGTTGCCCGTCGGTACATCATTTACCGCTACGTGCAGAACATCAAGCGTCATTCCAACACTACCGACGACAAGATTCTTGCCCTCATCGAATGCAACAATGAAGAGGTCAAGCAGGAAAACTCAAATAAGAACCCTACGGTAAACTCGGTTCAGCGCGACTACATGGCAGGCGAGGTTTCCAAAGACCTTGCTACCCGTATCCTTCTTCCCGAAGATGTTGTGAAAGCGCATGAAGAGGGCGTTATCCATTTTCACGATTCCGATTACTTCGCGCAGCATATGCACAACTGCGACCTAGTAAATTTGGAAGACATGTTGCAGAACGGAACGGTTATTTCCGGTACGCTCATCGAAAAGCCCCACAGCTTCTCTACGGCATGCAACATTGCAACTCAGATCATTGCTCAGGTTGCGTCGAGCCAGTATGGCGGTCAGTCCATTTCTCTTACGCACCTTGCTCCGTTTGTCGAGGTTAGCCGCAAGAAGATTCGCCGCGATGTGATTCGCGAGCTTAATGAAGTTGGCGTAGAGCCTTCTGCTGAGCAGCTTTCTCGCATCGTTGAAGGCCGCTTGCGCGATGAGGTTCGCCGTGGCGTTCAGACCATCCAATATCAGGTGGTAACGCTCATGACCACCAATGGCCAGGCTCCATTCGTTACCGTATTTATGTATCTCAACGAAGCACGCTCCGAGCAGGAGAAGCACGACCTTTCTATCATCATTGAAGAAGTGCTGCGTCAGCGCTATGAAGGCGTAAAGAATGAAGAAGGCGTGTGGATCACCCCGGCATTCCCGAAGTTGATCTACGTGCTGGAGGAAGACAACATCACCGAGGATTCCCCCTACTTCTACCTTACCCAGCTGGCTGCCAAGTGCACGGCAAAGCGCATGGTTCCCGACTACATCTCCGAGAAGAAGATGCGCGAGCTGAAGCTTTCCAAGGGAGAAACCCCTGGCAACGGTGATTGCTACACCTGCATGGGTTGCCGCTCCTTCCTTACCCCCGATCGCTCGGGCAATGGATACGGCAATGTGGCAAATGCGGGCAACTACGAACCAGGCAAGCCCAAGTACTATGGCCGTTTCAATCAGGGCGTTGTTACCATCAACCTGGTTGATGTTGCTTGCTCTTCCTATCGCGACATGGACAAGTTCTGGAACATCTTCGAGGAGCGTCTGGAGCTTTGCAAGAAGGCGCTGATGTGTCGTCATGATCGTTTGAAGGGCACCCTTTCCGATGCCGCTCCTATTCTGTGGCAGTATGGTGCGCTTGCTCGTCTGAAGAAGGGTGAGCCCATCGACAAGCTCCTTTATGGTGGCTACTCCACCATCAGCTTGGGATACGCTGGTCTGTATGAATGCGTGAAGTACATGACGGGCAAGAGCCATACCGATTCTGAAGCAACGCCGTTCGCCATGGCCGTTATGCAGAAGATGAACGACAAGTGCACGGAATGGAAAGCTGAAACCGACATCGATTTCAGCCTGTATGGCACGCCGCTCGAATCTACCACGTACAAGTTCGCCAAGTCCCTGCAGCGTCGTTTTGGCAATATCCCCGGCGTTACCGACAAGGGCTATATCACCAACAGCTATCACGTTCATGTGTCCGAAGAGATCGATGCATTCAAGAAACTCGAATTCGAAAGCCAGTTCCAGCAGCTTTCGCCGGGTGGGGCAATCTCATACGTGGAAGTGCCTGACATGCAGGACAACTTGAAGGCTGTTGTTCGTGTGATGCAGTACATCTACGACAACATCATGTACGCAGAGCTGAACACCAAGAGCGACTATTGCCAGGAATGCGGCTTCGACGGCGAGATTCAGATCGTCGAAGACGACGGAAAGCTGGTTTGGGAGTGCCCGCATTGTGGCAACCGCGACCAGGAAAAGCTCAACGTTGCTCGCCGTACCTGCGGCTACATTGGCACCCAATTCTGGAACCAAGGTCGCACCGAAGAAATTCGCGACCGCGTTCTGCACCTGTAAACACCGTTGTGTTGCCCCCCCCCTTGGGGGCGTAACACGCGGAGGTGCTGTACAACCTGAGCGGGAAGAGTTGCCCCCCTGGAGGGGGCAACTCTTCCTTGGGCGATTTCTTGCAAAAGAAATGTATGACGGGATGATTCATGAACTACGCCAACATTAAATATCGCGATATTGCTGATGGGGAAGGGGTACGCACCACCCTGTTTGTATCGGGATGCTCTCATCATTGCGAGAATTGCTTTCAGCCCGAAACCTGGAGCTTTTCCTATGGGCAGGAATTCACAACCGAGATTGCCGATGAGGTGCTGGCGACGCTCGACGATTTCTTCGTTGACGGCTTGACGTTTTTGGGTGGCGAACCTATGGAGCCAGAAAACCAGCGCGGATTGCTTGAGCTGGCAAAACGCGCAAAGGAGCTGCACCCCGAAAAAAGCATTTGGTGCTATACCGGCGATGTCTACGAAGACTTGGTTGATGCCGCCTCACCTCGTCATACCGAGGAAACGGATGAGCTGCTAAGCTTGATTGACGTGCTGGTGGATGGCCCTTATATCGACAGTTTGCATGACATCACCTTGCGTTTCCGGGGTTCGTCGAATCAGCGCGTTATCGATATGAATGAAACGCGCAAGAGCGGCGAAGTGGTGCTGTGGAAAGACGAAGAGGTGTACAGCACCCATTCGATGTAGCCGCTGGTTTTTATAGCGAGAATAGCGTCCGTCGGGATCAGCCCACGGGCGCTTTTGCGTTGCTGGGGTTGTCTTGTGGCGCGGCGTATATGAGAAAATAAGGCGCCTTGTTTTTCTCCGATGGAAAGAGCTTTTTCCGTTTCGCTCGACGCGGCGCTGAGTTGAGATCCACGGACGCACGATAGTTTCTTTTCGGCGATAACCCGTTGTGCGCGTTTGCCGTTAGCGCTGCATGGCATACTTGCATCATGGCGGCTTCATTATGCATATATATTCAGGGAGATACCCCCATTCATCGTGCCGATGCGCGCGTGAAACTCGTGCTGTTATTGCTGTTTTCGGTGGGAGTGTTCTTCGTCGATACCTGGCGGGGCCTTGGCATCTATTCGCTGGCGGTTGCCGCGGTGGTTGCGGCGGGTCGTATGCCGCTGGCGCGACTGGGCGCATTGTCTCTCCCTTTGGTGGTATTGCTTGCCTTTATTTGGGTGTGCAATGCATTCGCCTTCGATGTCGGAAGTCTTGCCGAATCGGGGCTTAGCGGCGTTTCTGCTGGCTTTGCCGAAGGGTGGCAGCCCGTTGCGCTGGCTGGTACGTTTGGGTTCGTGCCGCAAGGATGCATGTTTGCCTTGTTCTACGCGGTTCGCATCCTTCTTATCTTATGGGCGAGCTTCGCAGTTTCGTTTACCACTTCCGCCGAAGCGCTGACGGGCGCTTTTGCGTCGCTGATGCGGCCTTTGCGCGCCTTTCGCGTTCCAGTTGACGATGTGGCCACCATGCTCTCCCTTGCAGTTCGGTTTATTCCCCTCACCGCAGAGGAATTGGCGTTGGTCCGCAGTGCTCAAACGGCGCGCGGCGCACGGTTGGAAAGCGGCAGTGTTTGGCAGCGTCTGTTCGCCTATCGAACGGTATTCATCCCCTTGGTAGTGCGCTTGTTTCGCCGTGCCGACACTTTAAGTGTTTCCATGGTGGCGCGTTGCTACGGCTGCACCCAGCGAACCAGCCTTGAGGAGCCCCACGTATGCCCGCGGCAAGCGGTTGTTTTTTTGGCATGTTCGGCTCTGTTGGTGGTGGTAGCGTGCATTCTTTAGCTGTAAACGTTGCGCTTGCCTGCGCGGGGCGGGTTGAATGCGGGGCGCATGGTATCATTCGAGTGTTTGAACAAAACGTTTCCAAGGAGGAAATTACATGGGTACCATCATCGATGTGTTCGGTCGTGAGATCCTTGACTCCCGCGGCAACCCCACGGTAGAGGTAGAGGTTGTTCTCGACGATTATGCAACAGGTCGTGCTGCTGTTCCTTCCGGTGCATCCACCGGTGCTTTTGAAGCAGTGGAGCTTCGCGATGGCGATTCCGAGCGTTACTTGGGCAAGGGCACACTGAAGGCTGTCGCTCACGTCAACGAAGAGATTGCCGATGCTCTTATCGGCATGGAGGCCGACGATCAGCGCGGTATCGATGCAATCATGCTTGAACTTGACGGCACCGAAAACAAGGGCAACTTCGGCGCAAATGCCATTCTTGGTGCTTCTTTGGCTGTTGCCAAGGCCGCTGCAGAATCCGCAGAGCTTCCTCTTTACAAGTATGTTGGCGGCGCAAATGCCAACATGTTGCCCACGCCTATGATGAACATCTTGAACGGCGGCGAGCATGCAGACAACAACGTGGACTTCCAGGAGTTCATGATCATGCCTGTTGGCGCAACCTCTTTCGCTGAGGCACTGCGTTGGTGTGCGGAGATCTACCACACTCTTAAGAAGGTTCTGCACGAGGCTGGCCTCGGTGGCGGCGTTGGTGACGAAGGCGGTTTCGCTCCTAACTTCACCACCAACGAAGAGCCCCTCAAGTACATCGTTGAGGCATGTGAAAAGGCTGGTTACAAGCCCGGTTCCGACATCATGTTCGCTATGGACCCGGCTTCTACCGAGTTCTACAACGCTGAAACCGGCAAGTACGTTTTGGCTGGCGAAGGCCGCGAACTCACCAGCGCTGAAATGGTTGACTACTGGGAGGCTTTGGTTCAGAAGTACCCCATCATCTCCATTGAAGACGGCATGGCCGAGGAAGACTGGGACGGCTGGAAGGCCCTCACCGATCGCATCGGCGACAAGGTCCAGCTGGTTGGCGACGACCTGTTCGTAACCAACCCCAAGCGCCTTGCCAAGGGCATCGAGCTTGGTTGCGCTAACGCAATCCTGGTAAAGGTTAACCAAATCGGTTCCCTCACCGAAGCTCTCGAGGCTGTTCAGATGGCAAAGCAGGCAGGTTATGCTTGCATCATGTCCCATCGTTCCGGCGAAACCGAAGACGTTACCATCGCCGACCTCGCGGTTGCAACTAACGCTGGTCAGATCAAGACCGGCGCTCCTTGCCGCTCCGACCGTGTTGCTAAGTACAATCAGCTCCTTCGCATCGAAGAGCAGCTGGGCGATTCCGGCCAGTACGCTGGCATGAAGGCGTTCTACAACATCAATCGCTAGAACATCGGATTGATATTTCCAGAAGGGCTCGCAGGCGTAAAGCTTGCGAGCCCTTCTTGTGTTTTGTCCTTTAATGGACTCATCCCATATTGCGCCCTTTTCCCAGGCTTAATAATAGTTTGCTGGGGGCTCTCGTCCCAGAGCCGAAAAGCTTGCTGGGGCAAGGTGCAAAATCCACACTCTGTCGAGGCGGCTTGTAAGGGGGCGCTTGCAGGCACGTCGGGCGCAGCCGTCGAGGACGTGCCTGCTGAAGCGAGTTGCCCGGAGGCGCCGGCGCCTCAAGGGGCTGGGGCGCGAAGGCATCCACTTCTGAGGCTGCTTACCCTTCGAAGGGTGTTACGTGCGCAACAGCTTCAGCTTGGGTGATTTCTGTTTCGTCGTTGTCCAGGTCGAGCAGGCGATACTTCCAGCTGCCCATGCCCAGCTCGTGCATATACGAGAGCTGACGCAGGCCATGGCGCGTTTCGATTCGTTCGACAAGATCGCGGTTGTTGCAGAGCTCCGCTTCGGTCATGGCGTATACCAGATCGACGCAGGCAGAGTCGATGGCGCAGATGTCGGTCGATGCCAAAATTCCCACATTCGGTGTGACAACCGGCATAGCACCCGTGCCTTCGCAGTCGCAGGACACCGACATATTGCGCATAACATTGACGTACACAATGTTGCCCCCGAAGAAGTCGATAGTCGCCTTGGTAGATTCGGTTATGCGTTCCATCAGCTCTTCTTCGGCAATGGACCACAGATTGTCAGAGCCAGGCACGGTGTGGATTTCTCCTTTGCCGATGCGGCCGTCGGCGCAGCCAATGCCCAGGTTCTTGTTTGATCCGCCGAAGCCGCCCATGGTGTGGCCCTTCAAGTGGGTAAGCGTGAGCATCGAGTCGTAGTTCAGCATATGGGTGCCCACGTGCATTTCATCGAACCACTTGCCGCCGGCAACGGGCAGGGTAGCAACACCTTCTTCGTCCATGATGTCTACCGGGCAGAACGTCCAGCCGTTGTGGGCGATGGTTTCGCGATGCTGTTCGGTGGTGTAGCGGTCGCCTTCGTAATAGGTGTTGGTTTCGACGATGGTGGCATCGGGTAGGTCTTGCTGAACAAGCTCCTTAACCCAGTCGAAAGGAATGATGTTGGGGCCGTCTTTTTCGCCAGTGTGCAACTTGATGGCAATCTTGCCGCTAAGCTGCGGAGCGACTTTGGCGACCGCACGGCGCAGGCCTTCAGGTGAAAGATCGCGCGTGAAGAACACATCGGAAGTTGCGCCATCACGCTGGTCGAACGGCACGCGAATACTGCCGTTGGTTGGTGCTTGCGGGTTTGCTTTGGTCATAGCGGCTCCTCAGAATGGAGTTTTTTCTTTTTCACTATGGTATCGCAACGAGCTATTTAAGTGACGCAACGTTTCTTAAAATATGAAGCGAAGAACAACGACGAACGCGGCGCCAAAGATTGCGCTGAGCGTCACCAAAAGCATATCGTGCGCGGATTTATGTTTGCGTACGAAGGCATTGTATCGCGAGGTGCGGTTGGGCTCTTCGCCTGCGCAGAACGCCAGGATTTCCTGGTAGGTAAGGATATTATTTCGGACTTTTGTCTTGTTTACGGCAAAGCTAAGCCCAAGAGCAGTGGCGAAAGTTGCCAAGAAAACGAGCAGGCAGGCAAAGCCCGATGCGGTGTTTTTCTCAATAAAGCTGTCAAGCGCAAAGAACAAGGCGACTATCGCAATAACGGTTAGCATCATTTCGGCGACATACATCCAAATAAGGCTGTGGTCTGCTTTGCGGACGGATTCTTCCATGGTTTCCACGTCTCCTTTTATCAGTTCGTCGATAGAGATATCGAAGGCGACACTGAGCAAAAGCAGACTCTGAACATCGGGGTACGTGCGTGCTGTTTCCCAATTCGAAATGGTCTGGCGGGAAACGTAGATTTTTTCCGCCAGCGCTTCTTGGGAAATGCCCAGTGCTTGGCGGTGCTTCTTTATCTGTCCGGCTAGTTCCATTTCTGTGGCATCCACTTATTGCTCCTTGCTCGCATACGCAAGCCTGAGCTTGCCTTCGTATTCCAGGATGACGTGCTCTGAAAAACTCTACCACCCAACGATTTCGACATGGCGCATTATTGTTGGATTGATTGGTGCCAAAAACCTTTATCAAATCAATGATCAGCGGTTATTCAAAAGTGGCATGATAGATTTCGTCTTGTTTCTGGGCGAAGTTGAAGGGTGTGGGGGAAAGGCGTTTCCCCAGTCTTTTCGATGCTATTGCTGCAAGGTTAAATAGTTGGCCCCTGCTGAAAACCTGGTTTTTCGTGACGGAGACAACATGAATCCCTGCCTTTTCCAGGGTTGATCTTCTGCTTGAATCAAGGTGAAGCTTGCTTGTGTCCGAATGGAAGGTGTCGCTGTCGTATTCGAGTGCGAACTGCTGGTCGGGCCAGCATAAATCACATCGACGTATCGCGATGCTTCCCTCGTTGGTCTCAATAGGGTAGTTAAGCTCCGGGCGGGGCAAGCCAAATCCGCCCAACGAAGGAGGAAGGCAAAGAAGCATCGAAAGCAAGCTTTCCATTGGAGAGGCGGATCCTTTTACAAGGTAACTCGATGCTCGTTTCGCCGCCTTGACCCCGTGAATTCCTTCGCATTTCTCGAGATAACGTTCGATGAGCTGGGGGTTGCTGCGCGGATTTCTTCGGAGAAAGCCGCTGCTGGATTGAGCGCTAAGTCCGTAAGAACCGCAAAGCTCATATCCGACAGTGATGAGCTGTACCAAGCTTAGTTCTTTTCCGAGCTGCAGAAACGTTGCTTCTGGCGTGCTTACGTATAAGTCCTGCGCGATCTTGTAGAACGAACGGGAGGGATGTTTCCCCGACCAAATGCGAGGAGAGAGGTTTTGCGACTTTCTCATGTTTGCTTTGCAAGAAACCAAAATCGACACAGGCTTTTCGTCGATGCCGAATTTCCAGAGGATGCCAGTATCCATTTGGGAGCAATAAGGGGAGTTGTTTTCTTGTGGCGCTGCCTGTGAAATGGGTTGCGCCCAATTTCTATCATGGGTTCGCCAATATGCCAGGGCGGTTTTATGTCCGATGAAAATTGCCATGTTGGGAAATATGACAGACGTTTCTTAATTTCATGGGAAAGCGGTGTGAAGGATATCGAAATCAATCGCCAGCGTTGCCTTCGCGTGCCAGCTGTTCACGTTGTTTCATGGCGCTGAATCCAATAGTGCCGTTTCGGAAGTAATGTCCCGAATGTTGGTGTCAGCCCGCCTGGAACCTTCTTCATTCTACGCCGCTTC
>ERZ1034901.341-NODE-341-length-37926-cov-14.918592_pt1 | contig 37926 bp, 70 predicted proteins | sample MGYA00520628_ERZ1034901 | MGnify/ENA primary metagenome ERZ1034901 (study PRJEB33766, sample SAMN09781783) | gut metagenome | biome: gut microbiome | host: Homo sapiens | place: Madagascar | study: EMG produced TPA metagenomics assembly of the PRJNA485056 data... | reverse complement strand
AACTTTGGTAACTAAATAAATCATTTAAATGTTTTTAAGAATTTTTCTTTTTCTAAGTTTCTTAATTGCTTCTTTCCTAATTTGTCTAATACGCTCTGGCGTGCATCCAAATAAAGGAGATATAAGCTCAGGAGTATATTCTTGCCCAGTAAACCCATAACATAAAATTATTATATCATGTTCTTTATTAGATAATCCATTTAAAACTTTGTTAATAACATTAGTTTTATAGGATTGTTCTATATCATTATCTGCTAGAGGACTATTATTATTTTTAACAATGTCTACTAAAGTAGAATCCCCATCATCATCATTACTGCCTAATGGAGTATCTAAGGACATACATATTTTCTTAGCATTTATAGCTCCATTAATTTGTTTCATAGTTTTACCGATAGCTTCTTCTAATTCCTCATCTGATGGGGGTCTATCTTCAGTTTGCCAATATTTATTTATAACTTTAGCAGCTTTATTATAAGTAAGTTTTTGACTTACAGGAACTCTAACAGTATCTGCTTTATAATGAATAGCTCTACGAATAGCTTCACTTATATGCCATACAGCATAAGTTATAAACTTAACATTATATTCACTTTTATATAAATGACTAGCATGAATAAGACCTACATTTCCTTCAGCTATTAGATCCGATAAAGGTAATCCTTTATTCTGAAACTTTTTAGCTACAGTTACTACAAACTTTAAATTAGCATTTACTAATTTTTCCCAATCTCCAGTATCAGCGCATTTTTTTTCTTCTTCTAAAGATAGTGGAGTAGAATAAGTAATGTTACTTAAATAAGCTTGTAATGCTTCACTATCATCAGTAATTAAATTATACCCAGCCATTTTTATCCCATGTTTTAAATAATGAGCCTTTTATATAAGTTCTATAAAAAGTGCACTTATATTCATCTGGATTTACTCCTTCCGGCAAATCTTCATCACACTCATAATATTTAGCGTGATATAAGTAACAATGAGTTATTTCAATGCCATCATAAGGTTTATATGGCATATTAGAATAATCTATTATATTATATAAAGTATCATCCACATTCATATAGTCTGTAGTATAGATTACTTTATTTGGAAAATCTTTTCTTAATTTATCAAAGTCAGTAGATATGTGTTCTACATGAGAGCCACAATAAGTATTGTCTATAATAAAATAAATCATTAGTCTTCTTTTATTAAAGTTTGATCAAATTTTATATTATCTACAGAAACTACTTCAGTACAAAAAGAACATGATGACTTAATAGCTTCTGATATAAGTTTAGCTAATTGTTCAGAAACTTCTTCAGGAAGTTTTCCAATAAATTTTCTTTTATCAGTTCTAATTTTAGCAGGTATTACTGGTTGAAGACTTGTTTGTCTAATCTTAATAACTGCATCGTAGGATACTGAATAATCTTTAATAGGAGAAACATATTTAACTTTAGGTTTCTTCTCTATCAATACTTTTGGAACTTGTATTTTACTCCTTGGCATATCTTTTAGTAGTTTCATATTCACACATTAACATAGCAAAAGTACTAGCAAGCGATTCATCACCTCCAGTATTCCACAAATAGTTAAAGGCGTGGAAAAGCTCATGATAATATGTGTTAAGAATACATTCCCTTGATAAAAGCTTACCATTATCTTTAAATATTCTGATTCTAATGACCTGTTCATCATAGTCAAATTGTCCATACAATGGGTCGTTATCGTCGTATAATTCTCTGTATAATTGTACTTTAAAGGTGTGACATCCGAGAGTAAAGGTCTCCGGAATGTATGGTAATTTTTCATCAGCTATTACGTCTTTCATTTTAAATATCCAAATATAATGGTTTATAAATCTCTTTATATGCATTATCTAATATAGATACATTATATATTTCAGTATTATCTAATTTTAAATATTTATCTTTACAAGTATGTAAATGTCCGCAAAATACATATTTGGGATTTATTTTACGAATAGCATCTGCTAAAGCTTTACCTCCAGCATGGACAGATTTTGGATTCCACTGACTTGGTGGCAGCAAATCTAAATCTCCTAACATCGGAGTATCATGGGTTAAAATTATATCAGTATCTTCTGGAATATTATTATAGTAACCTTTTAACCATTCTTCACTTTGCATAAATGCCCAGTTACCAAATTTATGGCAAAATGGAGAACCGTATATTTTATAATGTTCAAGGTTCCTAGCTACATATTCATAAGTAGTTCCTGACAAATATGTAAGTTTAAAATTAGTTTTAGATTCTACTGCATGAATTATAAAAAAGGCTCTTTCTATAAGTTTATCATGATTGCCTGCAACCATAATAACTTCATCACAAGGAAGAGAATCAATCCATTTTGTAAATTCATCTAAAAACCATAAGGTAGATGCCGCATTATCGAATTGAATATGCAAAGGAACAATGTCTCCTGCTATTAATACTAATTCACAAGGTTCAATTTTTGGTAAATGACCATGTAAATCACTTAGTGCACAAATTTTTGTCATTATTAATATAATTGTTTAATAGAATCATCCAAATCATCTCTTCTAGCTTTGAAACTAGGCTGCAATGGAATACCATCTTCAGAATAGTAAAAGAATTTACATTCTCCAAAATGTCCTTTATATTCGGTATCGAAATTTTCTACATAATATTCTTTTAAAGCTCTATCTCCCCAAGGTTTAGCTTTAAAAGTTCTACCATCAGGTAGTTCCATTATAAATACCATATCTTCAGAACCTCTCAGTCCTAATTCATAATCTACAATCTTGAAGCAATCATCTTTATAATTTTTAAATTTAATCATCACGTTCTTTCTAGACCCGAACTCATACATACCTTCTGGGTCTCTGCAAACAACTCCTTCCCAACCTTCAGCTACATATTTATCATGTAATCTCATAATATTATCATAGCCAGTAACTTTTACTTGAGGTAATATTTGTAAATGTAATTCGGAATCATCAAAATCTTTATTAGGATTAAATCCAAGTTTAAGATATTTAGCTATTCCAATTAACATTTTTAACCTAGTTTTAAAAGGTATATTAGGAACCATTATATCATATATAAAATACTGTAGTTCATCACAATCTACAGCATTCTTTTCCATTCTAGCAGCACTATTTATTTTAGCTAAACTCCAACCATGTTTATAAAGCTCACCATCAAGTTTAATTGATGGATGTTCCTTAAAAAACTTAATTAGTAGCGGATGTTTTCTTATATGAGTAGTACCGAAATCATAGTCTCCACCTCCTCTAGAAGCAGATTTTATTTCTTTACCATCCCAATAAAAAGAACATCTAAGTCCGTCTACTTTTCTACTAGCGTAATAATAAGGAGTATTATCAATAGTTTTCCTAGCTACTTTACTAGCTTGTTTAGCTAACATATGTTTAGGGAAACCATTACCGTCAGTATTATACTCTGGAAGAAAGTTTAAAATTACTTTCTCATCTTTATTATCGGGATCTTCTTCAACTTCTTTATAGCCTTTATCTTTATACTCTTTAAGTTTTGAGTTAAACTGAAGCTGAGTTTGTTCCCTAAGAGTTCTACTAACTAATCCTTTCTTTATAGGAATATCTGGATGATCCAGTCTTTTACCATTTAATTGCCAAGACTGTCTTTTAATAAGATAGGCATGAGCGGAATCACTCCACTCATACCATATTCTTACACATCTAACTTTACCTTTAGCATCCTTAGATACTAAATAAGCATTTGTTTGAAATTCTTTTTCAAATAAGTCAGACACGATTTAATCTCTTTAAAGCATCATAAAGTTGCTCTGGGGTTTCTACTTTTACAGTTTCATTATTTATAATCCATTCTTTTTCTACATCTTCATATAACCACCATTCTATATCATTTATAGTTTCGACATCATTGTTAGCTAAAGCTCTTATTAAATCAGTTATAATGAATGTTGTAGATTCACCAATAGGAGATTCTCTTAATACGCAATTTAAAACATTTTCAATCTCCTCTAATTTCTTATAATGATTTAAAATATCACGTAGAGAATTACAGAATCTTTCCTTGTCATAAGTTCTAAAAGTGTTATAGGAATCATTTGCTCCTTGTAAATAGTCTGATATTATAGCATCTTTATCATCTTGATTTTTAGAATCTAATATTACTTTATTAGCATATTGCTTACCTAGTATTCTTAGTTTCTTTAGAAAAGACTCTTTACTTATCACTTTATTCCAGATTTACCATAACCACTATCAGATCTATCTGTTTCCTCCAAAGAATTTGCTTTCGTGAAATTAGCTTTTTCTACTTTATTAAGTACTCCTTGGGCAATTCTATCACCCTGTTCAACCATAAAAGGTTTAGTACCATCATTCTTAAGAATAACTCCAATATTACCTCTATAAACTGCATCTATAGTTCCAGGTGTATTTAGTACAGTAATGCCATACTTTAAAGCCATACCACTACGAGGACGAACCTGAAGTTCATAACCCTTAGGAATTTCCATATATAAACCTGTTGGAATAAGTGCTCTACCTCCAGGATTTATAATTATTGTGGTAGCATTAGATTTAGTAGCATCAAATAAATACTCGTCATTCTTAATCTCTTCTATATTAGCTCTAAAATCAAATCCTGCATCACCTTCATGTGCATACTCAGGAAGTTTATTATTAGACTTATTAATTACTGGAATATTAATAGTTGTGTTCATTTAAATAAGATATTAGTTTAGAAATTACATTATCTTTATCTTCTGCATAAAAGGCTTTAATAACCTTATCATCTTTCCTAACTAATGCAAATGGAGTTTGTGTACTACCCCATTCTTGCTGTATCTTATAAGCTTTACTACGTTCTACTTTAGAACCTCTATCTAAGAATTGCATAAAAGCTTCTCCATTATAGGAGTTTTTAAACAATTCTACTAATGCTGGATTATTATGAATCAGTAATACATCAATCATAATAGCATAGTTATATCACTTCTAGTTCTAGACATACTTACATATTGTAACTGTCTAAGAGTCTCTTTATCTTTAGCTCTAAAGATATCTTTCATATCTATAAATACATTATCATAAGAAGACCCCTGAGAACGATGTGTAGTAATAGCATATCCATATTTAAAAGTAGCTTTTCTTATACATCTACCATCAGTAAATAGATCTTTAGATGTACAAAAACTTCCCATTAAAGCATAATATACTCCCCACTTCTTTTTTCTATCATATCCTTGGGAATTTATTGCTTCAGTTCTTATGGTTTCTATAACTATAGCTAAATCTTCATTACATTCTTCTGGAGCTAATAACGGAATTTCAAAAGATGTATTATTATATTCATCATATAATTTAACTAAATATCCTTTACAATTAGTATAATAAGGAACTTTAATAATAGTAGAAGCAAAATCTTCTACTATATAGTCCATGGAATTAGTTATTTCATAACCATCTTTTTTGAAATTTTCATAAGCCATTAAAATCTCTCCTTTATGAAGAAAATTATCATCATTCCATAAAAGTTTATGAATAGCTTTATTATAGTTATTTACACGAGCATTAGTATAAGCTAGAATTTTAGTATGTAATATATCTTTAACTTCTATCTCGTGTTTAAATTTCAAAATTGCTTTTTTACAAAAATTTTCTAATTTAGACTCTACAAAGAGACTTCCATCCTCACCTTCACAGTTATCCCACTTATGTATTGGAGACTCTCTAAGCGTCTGTAAAATGTCTTTAAGACCACTTTTTTCAGATTGTCTATATATTTTAGTCAATCTAAATTGATGTTTACATTTAAAGACTTTTGATTGTTCATCTTCTTTTACTGGATTTAATTGAGCATAATCATCACAAAAGATAATCATAGTACCCATTAAACTACATTTTTCTACCAATAAATCATATAAATCACTACTTACCATAGATGCCTCATCACAGATAATAACTCCATCATATGGTATAGACATTTTTTTATCATTATTAGCAAAGAATCTTAGCTCCCTAATATCCAGTTTAAGAATATCTACTTTAGGAGATAGTGCCAACATACTATGGAGAGTAGTTGCATCATAGTTATTATATTTTTTAAGTACTAAAGCTGCTTTATGAGTAGGAGCACATAATTTTACAGGAATCCCTTTAGTATTTATCCACTCTAAAAGAAAGCTAGTACAAAGAGACTTACCACAACCGGCAGCACCTCCTAAATTAATAGGATTTAAAAAGTCTCCTTGTTTAAAATTATCTAATATGATATCAACTATATCATGTAATACTTGTAATTGCTCTTCTCCTAATGTTATTTGCTTTTCTTCTTCGATAAATCTTAACCAATCATTTCCCTTTACAAAAGGATTATCTATCATATTAGGTCTTTCTGGAGACCCATCGAAATTATCTATATAAATAAATTCATCACCCATATAAATATACTCTCTCCCCTTTTGGAGTAAGAAACCCCTTAGTAAAAGCATTTATTTTTTCTTTACTACAAGTCTCCCAAGTATTTCTATCTACAGCCTCTTTAAGAGATTTATTATAATAAATTATATCTAAGATTGTCTCCCAATATACATCATTATCATTAGTTTGAAAAGTTAATAATAGTTGATATTTCTTAAATAAGTCTAAATTTATTTGAGGAGTAAATTCAAACCTGGGACTATTATATTTATCTTTCCAAGTAACGTCATAAATATGTAGCTCAATCCATTTATCAGGAAGCCCGTAGGGTAGTCCGGATATTATAGGTCCAAAATAAATAGAAGGTTTAGGAAATTTAAACCATTCCCTAACCTTCCACCATGTTCTAAGAGGATTCTCCATCAGCACGTTTTAAATAAGGTATTAGTTCTTCTTCTATCGTCTTATAAAAAGACTGATTAATATCAGCATATACCAAAGTTCCATATAAAGCTTGAATAATCTCTTCTTTATTTAGCTGCCACTCTTCCATATAAGATAGAGGAGATTTAATAGACATATCAGAATCAGTATGTAAGAATTTTATATAATCAAATATACTTTTAATACTCACATCTAATTCATCTGTTGTAAGATATTGATATGAAATTTTCATGATTTTAAAGATAGTTTAGTTATATATTGTGCTACATCGTCTATAACTTCTCTTAAACCAGAATCTATAGGATTATTATTGTAACCCTGTAATTTTAAAAATCTATAAGTATAAGCACGAGCCTCTGGCATCCATTTATTAAATACTTCTACATTAGATAATGTTGGAGGAAATAAACTTTTAGCCCAACTCCAATATTCAGAAGTATCTATTTTTAAAATTCCTATGAATCTAATTTCCATTCTTCTAATTTATTAATTTCTGTATTTAATATAAATGGTTTGCAACAATCTAACATAGCGTATTTATCTGTAATTAGAGGTTTAGTTCTTCCTCTCCAAGAATGTCCAAATATTTGATAATAATCTTTATATGGAGTTTGGAATTGGAAATCTTCTAAATCATTCCAGACACAAGAACCATATATACTATATCCACCTCTAGAATAAGGAATTTGGTCTAATGGACTAAGATTAGTTATGTCTATATCATCCAAATCTCTTAATTCTAAATTATTACAGCCTAACCAATTTTTAGTGATACCTGCATGGGAGAATAAGTATTTATTAGGAACTTCAGGAGTTAAATCTCCAATTACATAATATAATTGAGGATTTAAACTACTAATTAATTCTTTTACTTCTTCCTGTTGCCAATAGTCAAATCTACATTTACCATTTCCATTGAAATAGCTTAAATCATGATTGCCCAATAAGCATATAACATCAGAAGTATGTCGTTTGTTCTCTACAAATTCTACTAATTCTTTAAGATTAGCCAAAGACTCGTCTTTGTTAGGTTCCCCATCTACATATTCCCCATAAGGGTCGTGATAATCTCCAAGAAATACAATTTTACCTTCCCAATTATTGCATGGTTCTTTCCAGAAACTACGACCGTGAATATCCCCTAAAATTAATATTTTACTCATAATTTTGATTTTAAATACCTAATAATATCTTTTTCTTCATAGGAAATTTCTATTAATCTAATACTGTTTTCTTTACAGTATGCTCGTAAATAATTATCTCTATTAAGTTGTGCCTTGAATTTTAACTAACCTCCAAATCCTTTTTGCATTATGTAATGTTGTTTACCATTATATTCTACAAATGTATTATATTCCGGTAGATAAAAATCAACAAAAATTTTACCTGTAATACGTATATTACTTGGTACAGATACTTCATACTAAGATATGTATTTAATATTAGCATCTTTAAAATAATTCATTAAAAATTCTTCCCCGTGAGACATATTACATTTTGGGCAACCACATCTGCAATTAATATGATGTACTGGGGTTTGTTTAAAACTTCCGTGTTCGGGACATATTATCTCTACTTTAGTAGTATTATTAAAATATTCAACTTTAGAGTAATCATACTTGTCTCCATGAATCTGTCTAGCCTACTAAACAAATTCTTTAATTGTTTTTCTTTTAGTACCATTACACTCAGGGCATCCCTGCCCTAATAAGTGTTTGGCTGGTTTCTATTCAAAGTTTCCATGAATTGGACAAGTTATGATTACAGGAGTCTAACCATTTACATAATTTACAAAATCATAACCATATCTTCCATTATGCTTAATAGAAGCTTTATCAATAAATTCTTTTGTACTTAATTTTTTCATAATATTTTAGTCACGCAAATATTGTCTAAATTCTTTCATAAATTCTTCATTATCTAATAATTCAGTAATATTATCATTATCTATTCCTCCCTCAGTATTGTAGTCAGTACTCGTTATATATCTTAATATAGAAAAGAATTCACCTATATAATCTTCTAGGTTGTCTTTTAACCAATCAATTACGAATTGAGCATAATCATCTGATCCCTCTGGTATATCTTCACAATAAATGGTACATAAATTAGTTAAAGCCTCAAAGACATCATACTTTGTAACAATATAACTTACCTCTAAAGTCCAATTTAATTCAATTTTATCGTCCATTCTCGTACCACTTTTTAAATTTTTCTGAGAATCCATCTTTGGTAACTAATTCTCCAATATTTCCAGCATCTATATCACCATTAGAATAATCATAAGGAGAAGCTTCCTTAATTAATTCTTCTATATAATTTTCTATATAGTCTTGTATTCCGTCAATAATCTCATCTATACTATCGTTTTCAGTTCCTATATAGGTACGATATACGTAAAGTAAAGCTGAATAAAAGGTATCTTCGTCAACAGATACTTGGCGAAGTTCCCTCCATGTTAAATTTATCATTATTCTTTTAATGCTTCTTTTAATTCTTCTATATGATTAGTATAATAATCTAATAATTTATCTTCCGCCACCTCTTTTATTTGCTGGCAAAGATCATCACTTGTCATATTATCTATAATATCTTGTTCTAAATCCATATCTCTTACAAAGCCGTCATACCAGCAGTCAGGATTAGTAAATATATCATCAACTAAATCTTCTGGGGTAGCTGTATTTCCTAAATCCTCTAAAGTAGCTGATATATCCCAGGTTTCAATAAACCAATTAACTATAGAATCTATTGAATAATTATATTTACTAGCTAAATTTACTTCTTTTTGATATATAAAATACATATTACAAATAATTCATTAGGTTTTCTTGTAAATATCCCCTAATCTGATTTAAAACATATTGTTTACTATCTTCTATTTCAGGGTATTGTTCCATTAAATAGTAGTCTAACCAATCATCTAGATTATCTAATATAACATTATATTTATCTACTGCACAATCACATTCAACATCGGAATTATCTAAATAATCCTTTAAAAAATTAATTATATTTTCAATGTCAATATCTAAAGCGCAATAAATTTCTTTATAATAACCTACTACCATAATTAAATAAAATATTTATTTTTAATTATAAAATACATATTAATATGGTTTAAAATGTTGCTTTACTAACTTACCTTCTTTATATTTAAATGTTCGTTCACCTCTTATTGAATTATCAGGCTCCTCTCCCTCATAATAGTATTTACCATCTTTGAAAAATATATCATCTTCTATTATGTCACAATTATAAGGAAGCCAATCTGCGTCTAAATTCTCTTCAAAGACGTCATAAATATCATACATTGATACAGCTTCTTTAGTAGTATAATAAATATCATCATATACTTTAAAAGCTTTTAAATTACAAGAGATGTCAGTAATATAAGTCCCATCAAATTTTCCGTATAATTTCATTATAACATAGATTTAAATATTTTAACAATAGTACTCTTCTGAGCAGTAGGAAAACTACTCTGAACATCTGCAATAACATCTTTAGTATCTTTAATAGTAAGGGTTGTTGCCTCCATTAACTCAGCGATAAATTCCTCAATCTCCTGTTCTGAAGGTTCTTTAGGAATCATTTCTTTAATATAGTTAAGTTCTTTAGTCTCTTTAAAAGCTAAGTCATCACGATTTGCCTTCTTGTAAATAGCTATAGCCTTCTCACGCTCTTTAGCCATTTTTCTAAGTACTTCTATCTCAGAAATAGGTTTTTCTGAATGTTTGTTATTAATTAGTGCAGTTTTAATTAATTTTGCAGTCTCTAAAGTAAAAGTATCAGAAACTTTTCTAGACTCTTCAATAATTTTATCAATATTTTGCTCTAACTCTGTTTTAACTTCTTTCATCATTTATTACTATATTTTTACTAACCATCCAACTTATGTCGTTTAGATTAAAATCCATATAACCCAACCAATCTTCTATCTCACTATCATACATATTTAATCTAGGTAAAGTATAAATATAAACTTCACTATTGGAATAATCTAATATAATTATGTCATCCATTATCTTTATAACGTAGTGCTAAAATTAAATAATTGATAGCTTCTAATTCACTATCAGATAGTGCTATTAACTTGTCATTAATAACAATATCGTACCCATCTCCATTAGCCCATTCTGTAATGGTTATGTAATCAGAGTCTTTACCACTATATGTATATTTTTTAAGACTATCAGTAATCTGATTCACTTTCGTCATTTCCATGATTTAATTTATTAAAGCCGTAAATAATTAATTCTTTAAAATCTTTTTCTTCTTGTTCTGTTAAATCTAAAGGTCTTTCACCTACCCACATAAACTCATAATCTCCTTCGTGTTCATTATATTCAAAACTTGCTATAGCATAACAAGTTTCAGGATGCTTAAAGCAACCTTTGTGTATTTTATGCCAAGAAAAATTAGGGTCTCTATACCAATTATCATCTATTTTTATAAAATCAGATTCATGACCATAGTAACAATTAGGCATATATCTGTTTATATGATAAGCTTTGATTTCAGGAGGATTTTTTAGAAGGTAGGTGGCAACTTTAAATTGTAAATTATTTATTCGTTTAGGCTCTATCGTCATTTATATTAATTTTTCCGCCTTCTTTAACCATAAATTCTATTTCATCCTCTCTGTAACCAAGGACATCATGTAAATAAACTTCTACATCATCAAAATCATCTGGAACTGTTATTAAATCAACACTTCCTATACCGTAATTTAAAATTGCGCATTCCATAAACTAAAAAAGGAGGCTTATTCAGCCTCCTTCCAAAATATATTAGTACACCATATCATTATATGAGCAGTTCTATCTATTTTATAAAAATTTTGATTAGTATGTGGATTATTTAATGGTCCAAATTGTTTTATATAAGGACCAAGTTTAATATAATCAAAATTATCAATATCTATGATACTATCAGCTAGTAACTGTTTGCCACTATACCATCCAATGTGTAATTTAGGATAATTTTCTCTAACCCATTTAGCTAATTTATTTATTTCTTCTGGATCAGAATCTCCTCCCATAAATCCTACTAGTGTAATTCCCTTATTAGATTCAATTAATCCTCGAAGTCGTTCCAATGATAATACTTCTCCAATATCTTTTGACAAATAAGGTGAGTGACAACCATCGCAGAGGCAAGGACAACTACTGATATTAATACACAGAGAGACTTCATTAGGAAATTCTGCAAAAGTAATAGCTGTATTAACATATTTAAGCATAGAACTCTTTAATTTTGTTCTCGAGCATATCAGCAGTTAAAACTCCAGAAGTTCTTCCTACCTCTATATTATCTTTTGTGAATATAAGAGTTGGGAGATTTCTAATATTATATTTAAGAGTAATTTCTTCCTCTGTTTCTATATCTATTGTAGTTAAAGTAATATCAGTATGATTTTCTAATACCTTCTTTAAAATAGGTGCTAAAGCTTTACACTGTCCACACCACTCTGCTTCAAATTTTAATATTTTTTTCATTGTGCTAATTCTATATTAATTTCTAATTCATTTTTTCTACTTCTAGTACTACCTTCTATTTGTCTAGCGGCACTCCAATTAGAAATCTTTGTAAGATAACCGATAATTCTATCCCAAAGACTTACATGAGTACTACCACATTTAGGACATTTACTAAATGGCTGCTTGGCTATAAAATGACACTCTTCACACTCACAATTAGGAATATTAAAAGTAGCATATTTACAGCCTACTTTAGCCATAAATTTAAGTAAATATTCATATTGTTTCTGACTTAAATGTTCAGATAGATTAAGATGACAAGCAGAACCCCCATCTAATTCATCAGCAGCAAATTCAGAACTATGAAGTATAATTTTATCAAGTATACTTATATGTGTATCATTAGGTTTAAATATATAACTAGCATACAGATTAGTATCTGTAGGAACCCAATAACCATCAGCTTTATCTCTATTATAGAGTTTTACTGAAGCAGATTCTGCTGGTACTTGTTCAGTATTAAATTGGGCTGTTTTAGTTTTATGCTTTTTATTCTGCTCTTTTATAGTGCTGAATATCAATCTGCAAAATGTTTTATAATAAATATTATTATTACATTCCATTCCTAAATATTCAGCAGCTTGATTTAAGCCATTAATTCCAATAGTTAAATACTGTTTATCAAGATTAATAAATCCAGCATCATAAGCAGCATATAAATGATGGTCTTTACACCAATGCATTAAATCATTATAAGCATATTGATACAAATAAACTCTTTCAAGAATATTTTCTATGTACTTCTTAATTCCTTCTTGGAAATCTTTATGGGTAATCCAATCTACTGGGAAACAACATTTATTAGTACTAATGTCGATATGATCTTTATAATCAGACCAAGTATGTTGCCAATCCTGAATAATTCTATTTAAATCAAGAGTAATAACATTCTTACTACCAGTCATTACTCCTATTTGACCATTAGTAGTATTAAATGTATTTTCTTGTACTGCATTTTGTAAACGACAACATGAACTTAAACTATCCACACTATGAGATAAATAAGTAAAGAAAGAATTTCCTTGAGAATATTCTTTACATACAAAATGAAAAGTATCTAAATCTTTAAAATTACCTTCCTTATCTGTTAAGCAAGCATAGCTACATACAGGAAATGTTAAAATACATTTTAGTCTTTCTTGATTTAACCAATGTAAATAACGTTTTTGTAACCAATTAGTAGAGTTCCATTCTGGCTTTGTTCCATCTGGAAATACAAATTCTCCAAACATACCTTCAAAGAAATATTTATCGAAGAATGAAAAATTAGTAAATGGAGATTGCATTCCTCTAGCTCCTGCTATTTGATTAATAGAATAAGTTACCTGTTGGAAATATTGATCAATTTGACTACCAATAGTTTTTTGTTTTATACAGTAATCTGTAGTTATCTTTGCACTTGGTTTGAGATAATAATTATTTCCCCATTCTTTTCTGCAGAAATAATCCATATACATTAGAAATTCAGGGGTAGCTACTGCTCCTTTAATTTCAGAAGCTAGTGCAAAGTTTAAATTTACATAAATACCACAAAATGAATCAAGATTCTTTGGAACGGCTGATTTACCTCCTAATTTCTCTAATCCAGACAATAAGAAAGGATACATAGAAGCTGCCATACAATATGGTTCTCCTACTTGAGAAGATGAGTCATGAGGATATAAAATAGTTTTAAAATCATTCCTCATAACTTTTATATTAAAGTTGGGGTCTCTCTGTTTTACAAAACTTTCCCACCATTCTGTATTAGTAAGTTTATTATCAACTTTATGTATTTCAGCATTTAATACTCCAATACCTTTAGTTCCAACATTACTATTATCATCAATAGTAGCATTAGCAGTATTATCAGATTTTACAAAATTATGGATAAATTTAATATCTCTAGTAGCATGATTCCTAATATCTTCACGTTCTTTACGATATAGAATATATTTTTTAGCTACGTCGTGATATCCTAAATCCATTAAGAGTTCTTCAATTTGGTCTTGAATATCCTCAATAGATTGATCTTCAGTTTCTACTACAGAATTAGTTATTTCAGTAACTGCTCTGTAAATATCTTCGTCCATCGTTTTATTAGAGTTTTGAGTAACCCCAAAAGCTTTTAATACAGCATCTCTAATTTTATTTCTATTAAATCTTTCTTTACTTCCGTCTCTTTTTATTACCATAAATAACATTTATAAATTAACATTTTAAATCATCTACGAAATAAGCACTATAATACTAGTACTGAACTAATAGTATAGTGCTTATATAGTTATTTCAAAATATTATTTACAAAGTTAAAATGCTGTTTACTAATAAAGTTTTCTCAACCTGATTCATAATATCCTTTTTCATAGAATCAGTTATAATTTGAGTGAATGCATTATATACAGTAAACATATTTGCATTATCATCTGATAGAAGATATGGACTATCTTTTTTATCAAATAATAATTTATAAGCATCAATAGGAGTGGATGTAGCTAATTTTACTTTTCCAAAACCATTATCAACAGATTCAGACATACAGTTACGAATCCATCTACCTAAATGCTCATTTACAAAACTTTTATCAGTATAATCAAAATCTGTATTTGCAAAGCGTTTAAGGGTAACTCCTATTTCTGTAGTCTGTTCCACAAGTCTTGTAATAGGTTTAAAATTAATTGGAGTTCCTGGCTCTATTTCATTAACTACTAAACTGTCTGGATTAAATACACAAAGATTTGTACATGCAGAATTTAGAGCACCTGAATACATTTTTACAACAGCTTTTCGAGTGTCTAGACCATATACCATACCAATTACCTGCTGATGATTAGCATACTGATATTCATTTGGTAAAACTGCCTCCAACCATACTCTATTAAAAGTTAAATCAGCAGTTTCTATATAACCATTTTTATTATAAGTGATTTGATCAGGTAATTTTACATGTACTCTAATATCCGAAGTTAATTTTTGAACTCTCTCTAAGAAAGGCTCAATATATCCTCTAGTAGGAAGATAATCTTTACCTTTAATACTAGTAGCTTTTCCTTCCAACACTTCTTCCAAAGTAAATTCAGCCGGCATTCTCTCCATTGTATGTAAAAAACATTATGTTATCAATAATTTCTTTATCTAATAATTTTTGTACTAAATTATGCGGAGTATCTTCCTCATAATTAATTTTATTTATATCTACACTATTAATATATATCCACTTATTCCCGTTATATAATATCTGTCCGCAGGGATATGAATTTTTATAGCAGATAAGTAGTGTTTTATTATCTTTAGTAATATCATTAGTTACCATTTTAATGTGGCAATAAATTCTTCATCAGACATATCTTCAAAATCTCCTTCCCCGTAAATAACATCTGGAATATTATATTCTTTTATTTTAAATTCTGGTTTACCATGGCTGTGCCAATATTCTTCTACATGGTTAGCATTACAATTAGGACTAGGACCTAAAGCAACACTGCAAGAAAATTGATTAGTTTCATAACAATGACCTTTATAGAAATTTTGACACTTCTTTATATAGTCAATGATAGTATCAATCTCTCCTGGACAAGTAATAACTTCTTTTAATGGAAGAACTTTTTTATAATCTCTATAACCTGGTCTATCAGGAGTAGCTTCTTTATAATCATCTTCTATACCTCCCTCTAAGAGTTGCTTAATTAGTAGTTCAAAAGTATCATCCCAATCATCTGTAATCCCATACGCATACATATAAGTATCTCTAATATATTTAAAATTATTCTGAGATAAGTAATGTCTATCGTATAAAGGATTTTCTTTAGTATCTTTAAATCCATTCTTTATAAGCTCTTCTAAATCTATAGAAGGCTGAGCCCATTTATACATTTCTACGAAGCATTTATGCAAAGCTTCTTGTAAAATATCCTGTCTATTAATCATTATTGTTAGTACAAAATTCTAATAATCTAAAATTATCTGCTATATGTCTAGTATCTATTAATTCATTGACTAATTCTAATAATGTATCTTTAACTTCAAGATACTCTGTATCATCTATATTATCATAGAAATACCAAGAATCTCCATCTGAGCAATATGAGATTCTTCCTACAGCTATGTCTTCTTTATAAGCGATAATTATACCTTTATAATTCTTAGTAATGGCTGATAAATCTATGGTGAGGTTTTCTTTTTTAGGAATATTAATATATTTCATATTCATTAAATTATTAGTATTATGTTTTATTAATTATTTCCTTTAATAGTCCCCATTAAAATATCTTTATTTTGTACAACAGTATAATTAATACTCCATTTAGTATGTCCAAAATTAGCTGTAATATAATTACTACTACCATACATACTACCTACTGAAATATAATCAAATTGTTTACCAGTAGTATAAGCATAATTATGTAAATCACCTTTTACTACATAAATGTGAGGACTACATATACCTTTTTCTGCTATATAATTAGCAAAGAATAATTCAGTCTGGGGATTTAAAGTAAGAGGAAATTGTCTAGTCTGAGAGTTATTATCCTTACCATGAGCATACAAGAATTGATGGTCTCCAATAATAAAATTATCAATAGGATAATTACTTATATAACTTTTAACATTATACTTAGTTAAATATGCAGCTAAAAGTTTTTGATTTAACCATTCAAAATCTCCACCATGATTAGATTCCCCTATAGAAAGATAATTAAAATCCTTACTTTTTACTTTTACTGTAAGTGTGGCAAAGAATTCCATCATACATTCTATAAATGCTTCACTAATTTCTTTATTGTCAAGAATCTCAGGAAGTTCATGACCTCCCCTAGTAGTTTCTTTATTGAACCCATCAATAGAATCTCCAAGATTAACTACATATACAGAATGATATTCTAATCCTATAAAAGATTCTATAATTCTAGATAATCTAGATTTAATTTCTGAAACATCATAAGAAGGTAGTTGTACAAAACTACTATATTTAGCATTATAGGCTCCAATATGTAAATCAGATAACCATATAATTAAATCAGGATATTTTGCTTCCTTATTATTAATATTTACTGGAAGTTCTTTATAATCCTTTACTGTGCTTTTAATAGTATTTTCTATAAGTTCCTTATTTAAAGACTTAGAGTTTTCTTTAGTTAATTTAGTAACTAAAGCTCTTAAATCTTTTACTTCATCTTTTTCTATTCTTTTTAAGAAATCATTTTCTTTTTCTCTAAGGTGCATTTCTTTTAATTCATCCTCAGTATATTCTTCATACATATGAGGGGCGAATGGAGAAGATGCTTTAGTAATATTAAAAGCTCGTAAAATTCTTTTAAAATCAATAAGAGAATAATCTGGGAAATATCTGCTGACAATCTGCTGGGTTAAACCAGAACCATAATAGGTATACATTCTATATACGCTATTCATTTCGTTTCTAGTAAAGACTCCTGTGATTGCGGGCTTATTTCTTCTAAAAATCTCAAATTTATATCCAGTAATTTTACCAGTCTCTTTGTCTCTTATTTCCCAAGTATTAGAAGCATCGTCTGTATCTTTCTTTACTTCTTTTTTCTTAGTATTCTTTAGTCTATTATATAATTCCAATATCTTTTTATCATCTTCATCTTTATGCTCCTTCTTTCTAAGATTTCTCATTACTATATATACAGTGTTTATAGATTTTCCTGCTATATCACACTGAGCTTTTAAAGAACGATTATTATTAATTGCATCATTGAAGAGTTTAATATAAAAAGATTTTGTTGTTTGTTTCATACTTTTTTTAAAATTAGATAGCTGTTATGCCTTTATAAATAAAAGTATCTATTAAAATAGTAGGTATCTAAATTAAAAAAGGCAGATACTCTCACGAGCACCTGCCTTACTTACTAATTTTATTGTTAAATTAAAATTCCAAACCAAAGAACATATAACGACCATTCTTAGTACTCTTAGATGGAGTATAAGTCACAGTAGCTACTATTGGGTCAGAACCAATAGACTCCTTACCCTGAACAATGTCAATCTGACCTTTAAAGCCCTTCTTAATAAGTTCCTTAGCCATTTCCTTAGCTGCGGTCTTAGTAGGACGAATAACCTTTGTATCTGGCTCAACACGACCAGTGTCATTACCATCCTTATCAAGAATTGGCTCACCAGCCTTCTCATTCTTTACACGTTCAGACTTCAAAGTCTTCAGTACCTCCTTTGTATCATGGTCTACCAAATCAAACTTCTTCTGAGTATCACGCTTACCCTCAGTCTTAATATCAATAACCTTCCAAGGACGCTCACGAGTACTTACAACGGCACTAGAAAGTGTTACAATGAAACCACTACCAGGAGCATTCTTAGTCTTCTTCTTCAAATACTCCAACTTAAATTCCTTCTCATCATTAGAAGTTGCTTTAGCATTCTTCTCATGGAATTTCTTCCAAGCCTGTGTTGCATCACCATTAATATGGAAATTCTCTTTCTCTACCTGTGCTACTGCTGCTTCCTTTGTTTCTGCACTTACTTCAAAACTCTTAAAATTAAAAATTTCACTCATTTTCAAAAATATATTAACATTAATTCTTATTATCAAATCATCTGCGATGTTTTTTCTTTATCTTTGTAATGCTAATATAATCTATATTTTTTGCCTCCAAAAAGAAAATTATAAAAAAATTAATTTTTTTAAAATGGGAGAAATTTTCCCATTAATTCTCTTATTTTTGTTGGCATATCTTTTGGTTGCACGCCAAATGTTGGAAAATCAGTACATCCATATGAAAAATCCTCGGTGATGATAGCAATAGCTTGTATTGTATCTTCATCGAGACCTGTTTTTTCTGCCAGTTTAGCAGTTACTTCGTAATAAGTAACTCCAGGTTTTTTCTTTTTCATAGAATTTACCATATATCCCAATAATGATATAAGTGCAAATTTTAAATTTATACTCTCCCCTAAAGACCCTAAACTAAAGTATCTACGATATAAATCGGAGAGTTTAGTATAATCAGGTCTCTTGAGTAATTCCGAATCCCTCATAGCCGTGCATACAATAGAATGCTACTAATTTAAGAAGATGGGTAAACTCTTTAAACCCTTTATTAAAAAGTTCTCTAGTCATAGGAACTACTTTAGTATTAAAATTTGGTATAGTTTCTACTACTAAGAAATTACTTTTAATTTTAGGATTCTCAATGTTATAATTCTTCTTAGCAGCCATAGTTAATAACCAACTATATAAAGCCATTTCTCTATAATAATGATATTCAATAAGGGCTCCTTTAGCAAAGTTATTTATTAAATCTCCTGTGGTTTTTAAATCATTTACAGTGATTATTCCTTCTTCCTTATCTATACTATAATTATCAAGTTTTGACTTAATTTTTAGTATAAAAGGTTTATGCTCTGGAGCCTCCACTAAAACATCTATAAGGAAAGCTATCTCATTACCAATAATTGGCTGTTCTAGTAATCCTTCAGGATTTAGTAGAGATTGAATTTTTGTATCACTATTTAGAGCTTCTAAACATATTTTTAGTTTAGCATTATTTTTAGGGTCTGTAAATATCGGCGTTCTAGTATCATTATTTTCTTCTTCAAAAGCTTTTCTATCATGCCAATATTGAGCACAGTCTGCTAATACTTTTTCTATTTTTTTATCTGACATTTTATCTTTATAATAATCACACTTATCAGATGCTTCTAATATAATATCATTAGTAATATTGATACCTTGTGTTTTCTCATAAATATAATCTGCCATTGATCCCATTTTAGCAGTAGGTTTGCTAACCTCTGTTAGAAAAAAGTCATTAGGCTGTAAAACTAAAGTATGTAACCAACTACCAAACTTTAAGCTAGCGGTATTTAACTTAGTCTTACCCCAATTATCGAAGAACTCTGTTGGAGAACCATCTTGATCTGGATTTATCTTAGATAATCTAGAGTTTGAGATATAATTATTATACTTTTCTGAAAAATAAGTATTGTCATCAATATCCTCAACTCTTAAAGTCTCTATCAGAGGTTTAATAGAAATTTGACTTAATTTCACGTAAATAATTGTTAAAGTCTTCCGACTCTTTTATGCATCCATACCCATATTCTATCTCTTCTTTATCTAAACTATAAATCTTACCATAAGGACCCCATTTTTCATTAGATTCAGAAGCTATTAATAAGCATGGCAACCCTGCTAAATTCATCTGAATAAAATTACTAATAGAATCATCAATAAAAATATCAACTCTACCTTTTATATATTGAGCTTTGTTAGCACGTTGATATAAGACTTGGTAAACAGGTTTATCAGGATACCCATTATTTCTTAGCCATGTTTTACTATAGTCTTTACTACATACTCTTTTAGTACAATATAATTCAGGTATAAAGTTTATTTTATTTTTTATTGGAAGATTTACCCACCATTCTCTGTCTTTTATTAAAACTTGTTGTACATTTTTTGTTATTTCTCCATCAGACTTAGGATATCCAAATCTTTTTAAATATGGATTCATAAACTCATTTAATGTATCATCTAAATCTAAACCAATTCTTAATTTCATAGATTAAATAATTCTTCAATATCTCTTATATATGTTACCCCAATACCCTTCTTAGCCAATTCAGCTCTAATATTTATCCAGCTATCATTATTATCAAGAATAGCATATGTATCATCGTCTAAATTTAAGTATTTATCAATTTCTTCTTTAGCCTTTTCAACAGCCTCTTCATATGAAGCTGCTGTTAGTTTATGAAGTTTATTTTTATTACTCTGACAAATTGCAAAAATATAATTGTTCATTTGGTATTGTTATATATAATTATCATTATAAAAATAAATAATACCATCATGGTGATTGGGAGTGATAAAAATATCATCACTATCAAAGTTATCCAACTCCATAATAATATTCCAAAAATCTTAAGTAAAACTAATATTATACTTATTATAAAATCTATTACTATTAAGATTAATAGTTCCCTCATATTAAATTATTACTTTTAGAATAACATTCCAATAAAGTATAAAAGAAATCCATAGGAACCATTGCTATTGCTCCTGGGCTAACACTACCTTCTGTTGGAGCCTTCTTCCAACATAATATAAATGGTTTATCTTTATATGGACAAGCATCTTCTATCTTAAAATATGCTGGAGTATTAGCTGTATGTTTTGCTTGAATATTTACAGGTAATTTTCCTGACCTATCAATTAAATCAACTTTATTATTATCTGTAAACTTACTCTCTCCTCTAGCACTTACACATTCAGTATACCCCATATCTCTAAGATGATGAATTATATCTGCTTCCCAAGCACTTCCTTTACTTCTAGATTTTTTAGCTTGATAACTCTTTTTAGTATGACTATCTATCCATTCATATAAAGTGCCATCAGCCATTTTTCCAGATTTATTACACCTAATTTTAAGAGCTGCTTGACTTATTTTAGTTTTCTCAGAGCATTCTTCTATAGATGCATAATCGTGCACGTCGCCGTTTTTATATGTTATTCTAATAGCAGTATTCAGATTCTAATTACTTTTAGACATAGTTACTTAATTTTTTAACATAATACTTTATAAATTTTAAAGTATTCTGTCGACCATATTTTTTGTAAAAATCACTTATATCTTTTACTTTGAATTTATGAGGTATAAAGAAATAAAGTAATTCTGGATGATTTCTTCTTATTTTAGCCATATTAAACATTCCTGGTCTATCATTATCATAGAAAGTTACTATATAAGTAAACCTTTCTTTTAAGTCATTTAACATATTTTCAGATAACCATTGTGTCTCACTATTTGGAGCACAGGCTATTATACCTAAACCTCTTAAACACATAGTATCTTTCATACTTTTAGTTATGACTAACAAATTACCTTTTTTTGGTAATTGATTATAACCCTGAACCTTTTTAGAGGGCCAATTTGTTAGAAATCTATATTCCTTACGTTTAGGATAATAAATTCTCCACAATTCTTTACCCTTCATTATTCCACCATAATATCCGAAGATAAAGTTATCTTTGGTTTTTATAGTTTGAATATTACCATTTAAAAATATAGTACGACAAGAATATACTTTATATTTATTTAGTAATTCTAAAGAAACCCCTTGTTTACCCCACCATTTTAATTCATCTTCTGAGAAATCCTTTATTTCTACTCGTATATCTGCTGGCTCATTAGTTTTAACAAACGAAGTACTTGATTGTATTACAGAATGATAATTATTTTGTCCTTTTAATAAGCCAAAATCTTTAGCTATGATATCTAATGCTTGATGATATTTACAAACATATTTAGTCATAACTACAGATATAAAGTTTCCATAAAAGCTTCCATTAAAATCATGAAATATAAGTTCTCCTTTAGAGTTACGAAAAAAGGAAGCTGTAGGATTTTTATCTTTACGTAAAGGATTACAAATTAATTTTTTTGAAACTTTTACGCCAAGATAATACTCCATATAAGCTTCCTCTGTGTTATATTTAAGTAAGTAGTCCTTAGTAATGTCTGGTTTATAAGAAAAATCTAATTCCATAAAAACTACTTACTTTATAATTACTACATACCTGCCAACATAGCATCGAAGTCTTCATCTTGAGCTTCCTTGCCTTCAGTAGAGTCAATAGATTTAGCCTCTTCTGAATCAGCTGCTGGCAGAGGAGCAGTAGGCTTGCGCTTCTCCATATCCTCTTTCTGCTTAATCTCATAACTAGAGAATGACAATTTATCTTCCTCTAAACTAGCAAAATTATCACGAATATAGAATTGACCATCGCTATTTATAGCTCCAATATCAGGAATCTTAGCAAATACATTGCCAGTTTCCTTCATAATTCCTTTCTCATCTTTTTTCTTCTCCTTACGACCACTAAGCTTTAGATAGAAATTTTTATTCATACAATACTTAGTCAATACTGCCTGGAAAAGCTGCATAAATTGATCGGTACTCTTACAAGCAGGAGCCTTAGTTACAAATAACTCTTTAGCCTTATCACCTCCTACTACTGTTATAATATGCAACATAAAACCTTTAAGCTGTTCAAATGCTGAAGGAAGTACATATGGAAATTCTACACCCTTAGAATCTTTTCTCTTACCTTCATATCTTTTAGCAGAAGTTTCATTAGGATAAAACAATGATTCTTGATAAGTTCCATCTGCTCCTTCAAAATGAAGCACTAAAGACTTCCAAGTTGTAGTAGGGTCTTGTTTACCTTGACCCTCTTTTACTTCTATATTTTTTAACTGAACAAGATAAATTCCATAAGGACGAAGACCCTTCTTACTTGTAGGATTAATATCACCAAGACCACCAAAATTCAAACTCATATTGCTATATTATTAAAGATTATCGAAATTAAAATCAGTATCTGAAATTTCTGTATCATCTGCGTTACCGTCAATAAGACTAGCCATTTCATCATCTAATTCATCTTCTGATGCAATATCCTCTGCTTCAGGAACTACATCTTCTTTAATCTCAGGTTCTTGATTACCTGTCAATATAAACAATCCTTCAATCTTAGGATGAGGAGTGAAAGTAAATTCATTACCATGCTCAGCAAGGTTCTGATTATTCTTTCCTCTATATGAGACTGCATTCTTTTGAGTTAATTTATTACCTGATTGCGTACCAAATGTTTCAGCAGCTCCGATAACTAAGCACTCTTTCTTGTTAAGTTTTTGTTGTTTAATATCTACCTTATCTCCTGGCTCTACACCCAGAGCTTCTACAGCAGCCTTATTAAGAATATACTTATTCTCTTCAAGAATTAATAGTGGATTAGGATTTGAATCATCTATCTCTGAATCTTTCTTTTTAGAGGAGGAAGATTTACGAGTAGATGGTTTCTTTACAGAATCATCCTTTAATTCACGTGTATCAGTAAGAATTTCTCCAGTTTCTTCATTAAGCCACTCGGACTTAATTGTCATTTTAATTAGCTTCATTTAAAATACTGTCATCATTATTGGTTTTATTATCTTCATCTGCGATTTCTTCTTCATCACCATACTCAAAGTTATGGATAGTATCTAAAACCTTTTGCATATTAGGTTCAATCAATTTATCTTTAAAACATCCATCAACACTACGACAAGTATCGTTACCATTAGTTTTTGTTCTAAAGAAATAACTAATATTGCCATCGTCATCAACCTGGCGTTCAGTATATAAAATATAGGAAAATAAACCATCAATATTTACGGTTCTATCCAACATTTTACCGCTAGAATATAACTGCCAATGTTCGTCAATGTCAGTACCAGCATTAATAATATGACTAATGAATACTACATTAAGATCTTCGCGCAATTCGCTAGCTTCCATGATTAAATCATAGTAATTTTTAGCAAATACAACATGTTTATCCCAACCTTTTTCAAGTGCAGAATCCATTATATTATTTGAAAGACAATAATTAGCATCATCTACAACTACTGTCTTAATATCAGAACGTAATTTATCAATAATTTTCAACCACTTACCAATAGTAGTATAATCATTAGATACTAGCCAATTTCCAACTGGCTTCTTATCTACAACTTCAGCTTTCTTATACTTGCGTCTAAATCCAGGAATTTGAAGTTGTTTATTAGTACAACTAATAATAAATGTTGATTTATAATCCAAGTAACGTAAAGAAGTGCTTTTTCCGGTACCACTCAAACCTGCTAAACCAATAATCATAAACTATAGTTTAATTTACTTTTTACTTTTTCATCTTCATTATTATCTGTTAAATTATTATTATCTGTAGCTCGGTATTTAGAATAGTCATAAATTTGGGAAGGTGGGGGTAATTCTGCCCATTTATTCACCATTCCATCAAAGAAACAACAGTCAGCTACTTGATTTTCTCCGTATCTTGATTTTAATACAAGAATACTTCGAAATCTATAACCCATCTCTTTTACTTGATATTCTCTATAAGAAGAACGTTTATCAACTTGAGGATTATAGACAGCTAAAATTAATTCTGCTGCCTCACTTGGAGTACCAGTCTCCTTGATATCCTCAACCATTGGTTCCATAAAGGCTTCATTTTTCTTTCTCTCCATGTTAGCTACACTTCTATTAGACTGCATAATGAAAAGAATAGACAAATCAGTTTTATTTCTAATAACTACAAGCTTATTAGCACATTCGTCAATCTCTCCTTTTTTATTACGTCCATTAGAAGGTATTAAAAGTCCAGCATGGTCAATTACAGCTAGAACAGTTTGTTCAGGATTATTAGGAGTATAATGGTCATCTTCAAAAGTGCCTTCTTCTTTAAGAACCTGCATAATTTCAGATATTACTTTATCGGAAGTATGGGCACCATCAAATATAATTAAATTTTTATATACTTTTTCTAACCATTCATATCCTAATTTTACATATTCATATACATCATCTGGTAAAGTATAATCTTTACCTATAGAAAGTATCTGTTTAGCAGATATTCTAATATGATAAGTGTCATATAAATATGTACTTAATAGTTTAGCTATAATAAAAGATTCTTTCATCTCCAAAGTAAAGAAGATAATTTTAATTTTACCATCTTCTAGATGCTCTTTTAATGGAATATAGACATATGAATATAGTGCCGCAGAACTCTTACCAACTCCTGAACTAGCAAACAACAATGTAAAAGTACTTTTAGTAAGCCCTCCAGTTATTTCTTCTAGTTTAGGCAATCCTATACTTAATCCATGATTTCTTCCTAATCTACCGTTTTCTACTTCTTTCTTAAAACTTTCTAAACTCACAGAGTTGCAACAGTATTACAATCCATTCCGGTGTCTCCATTCTTTAAAGCTTCCAGGTCTTCCCACTTTTCATCTACAATAAATGTAGCTAAGCTATAATTAATAATGCCATTATCAGTATTAGCTTCCCAGTCTAGTAAATCAATAATCTTTTTATGAAGTTCTTCATTCCAATGAATTTTCTTTCCATAAGTTCTGTAAGCATCTTCAAGACTATTAAACTTTTTAGAAACACCTAGCATACTAGTTAAGCATCCATTAATGTTTCTAAATCTAGGATAATGCTCTCTAAGTTCTTTTCCCATTTCAAAGGAACTCTTAGCTAGACATTTTAGGAAGTTCTTATTAAATGGTATCTCTTCAGGAACTAACTTCATTCCTGAGATAATTTTATAACTTTTAAGAATAAGACCTTTATCTTGTAAAGATTTAAGTACGTCTATAAAACTCCCTACATATTTTTTATCAATAGCCAAATACCTACGAAGATAATCTTCTGAATAATCTTCTATATAAGCATTTATAGCTTTAACAACAAATAATTCAGTAGGAGTAATATTATATTTTTCTAAAATTGTTATTTCTTCATCAATGTTTAAATCAAACATACAGTAATTCGGATAATTAAAAGTCTTCCATACTGTAATTAAGTTAGTCTCTTCTCAGAGCGATATTAATACATAGATTCAGAATCTAAAATCAAATTTAGGAACTATCTTTTCACCTGGGGTAAAGTCTTTACCTTGTAATACTTTATCCAATTCTGATTCGTCTATAGTTATAAAAGAATCTCCTTTATGGGAATCATAAAACCACTTAGTTTCTTGAGTCCTATTTAATACTATATTGAATATTTCTGCTGTCTTACCTTTTTCAAAGCGGATTGACCTACCTCTTCGTTGACAAGCTCTAGTAGTTGAACTATCTAATCCAAATATAATAGCTACAGAAAGACCTTTTACATCAAGTCCTTCATCAGCTTTTTTTACTGTAGATAATAGAGTTATTTTTCCAGAATTAAAATCTTCAATAGCTGTAGCACTCCTCTTTTTAGAAGTTCTACTAGAATATACAGTAGCATTAGGAATTTTTTCTGCCATTTTAATATTATTAGCAAAAGTTATTATTTTTTTATTCTTTCTAGCTTCTATAATTTTCTTTACTATTTCAATTTTCTTTGGATGATTATTTATAAAGGCTTTCTTTTCATGCATAGTAGCCCAAAATCTGATAGCATGATAATTTATACTTTGTAATACTTCAGATTTTTTGTTAGGGTCACTACACATAGAATCTCTTAGGAGTAGTTTATTTCGCCAACCTATAGGACCAGCTAATTTATTAACTAACTCCCAAGAGAATCCAAAGAATTCAAAATGAGAAATGAACTCTTTATTTATTTTTTCATATTCTTCTAAGTCATCTACATTTACTAAGACTAGATATTCTTTATATGGGCTAACCCAACCATTTGCAAGACAAGTATTAATATCAATAGTATCAATTACTGGACAATATTGTGCTAATATTTTATCCCTACCGTCAAGACGTTCAAAGGTAGCAGTAAGACCTAAAATAAATTGATATTTTATTACTTCAAACAACTTTACAAAAGTCTCAGCTGCATATCTATGAGCTTCATCCAGTACTAAAAGATCATATTTGGCAGGATGTTTTATTGCAGTGTTTATTATTTGCACATCACAATTTAATCCTAGCTCATTAGAATCTACATAACCATACCATTGTTTTTGTAGAGTTTCTGTTGGTACAATTATTAGTACTCGATACTGCGAAAAGTGTTTTAGCACTGTTTTAATACAGTTTAGTCCTACTCTCGTTTTACCAAATCCTGTGGACGCGACTATTGTCCCCACACAACGATTTTTTATCCATTTTTTACGACATTCTTCTTGCCGCTCATCTCTAGTGATTTTATGAAATAATTCTCCCTCAATCAGAGAGTTTGTAGCCATTGTAATCAGCTACTGCTTTAATTTGTTTAATGCGCTTCTCCCATTCTGAAGCTTGCCATCTAACCTTATTCTCAAGATGCAGTAACACTTTATCTCTTAAGGTTTCTAATTGTACTTTAGTTAGATCATTATAACGCTTATCATATTTATCCTTACGGAAGGTAAGCATTGCACTAAACTCTTTTAGAGTTAAGCCCTTTCTATCATCAATTTTTAGAACAAGACCTTTTTTGTCTTCAGGATTCTTAGGGTCTTTCAATTTAATATTTAGAAGTTCAGCAACTTGCTTAATTCTATCTACTAAACGACCATTCTCATCTTTCTTATTTAATTCTAATAACTCAGAACGTGTAAACCATAATCCAAGCTCAGTAATAAACGTGAGAGTAATATGTTTACGAATACACTTACCTAAAGCAGACAGACAAGCCTCTCTAACGATATATAGAGGCAATGGAGCAAACATAGTAAATGAATCTTCATCACTATTCATAATATCATTGAGAGTCCATTCTTTAAAGAGTGTTTCTGCAATAGCACTAACATTTGTTTCACCCTTTCCACTCTTTGCATTCTCTTTAGCAAACTGTTCTGCTTGAGCAGTAATTTGCTGATTGAGCATATTAAAGAAACTAGTTCTTACAATACCTTGTCTAGTACTGCCTTCACCTGGATATAATAGCCAAATTAAAAACAATTCAGCATTGCATCGAGTTCTTTGGTCTTCAATCTGTTCCAATAAAACTCGTCGTCCAGGATTTTCATAATTGTTACTATAAAGCATTGATTCACAATGTTTATATGCATTACGTAACTCTTCTTCAGTCATGTCTACCATTCTCATAGAAGACTGAACACGTTCACCATCCACAATTTTTCTGGAACCTTTCCAGAGAAATGTTTCTACATCACTATTCTTAGCTTCAAAAGCTTGATTAAGTTTATCACCTAAAACTGTTGTCATAAATCTTAAAGATTATTTATTGTACTATTATATCATCTATGTTTTTAGGTCTTTGAGGAACAAACTTAATAAACCAGATATTATTATACCGGTATTTTTGTTGTGTGTCTCCATCATACCATTCATCTATCCCTGCTATTACGGGCTTCACTTCGAGATAGCCAATATCCCCATAATTTATAGTAACAGCCTCCCAATTAGGAGGTTGAGTACACATGAGGTATTTAGTCTTTTCTCTAAGCTTATCCTCATTATCTAACAATTCAAATACATATATTACATAGCCTAAGCTATCATTAAATTTCTCAAGTAATTTACTATAAACAACCATTAATTGATAAATAAATTTCCGCAATAATATGGTAATCCTTTCTCAAGGCGTAAATATTATTTATCAATTTTTAGTAATTCTAGTTATCTAGGATTATAATTTTTGCATCCATACTTAGCAAAATTACATTTAAGCATATCCATATTTACTAAGCATTTATATCTTTTACAATTCTTACAATCTCTGTCTGGAAATTTAAATTTCTTACCATCAGTATCCTTTATGTAGGTATCTAATGTATTAGAGCACATATTATAGATAATATACTTATACCTCCAAATAAATAATTCAATTTTGATAATTTTTTATTTTGTATATGCAATTTATTATTTTTATCAGATTGTATTTTTATTTGGTAATTCTTATACGTTAGTGTACTATCTAGTGTATTTACTAAAGATTTATAGTTATTTATTTGAATTTTTTGTAGACTATCATTTACTAATAAATATTTATGCTCATTAAAAATAAGATTAGTTATTTTTAATTGATATGGTGTCAATAAGAAGTTTTCTCCCGACTTCTCGAATGTAGTTTGTGAAAAACTGCATGTCGCTATCAGGAGACTGCTTAATAATATTGTCCTTTTCTTTAACATAGATAGTTTTATTATAGTAAATAGCAGTATCACACTTATTGATATTAACTTTAATAGAATCTTTTTTACTATTTAGTGAGTCTATTTTTCTCTCTAATGTATCTGTAGGTATTACAGTAGTAGATTTAAATCCCCTATATAAAAATACAGTAACTCCTATAATAGTAATAAAGATTAATATTAAAATTATTCTATCTAAAAGTTTCATTAATCCGCTACTACTTTATTACACAGAGCAGTTTTCTGAGCCAAAGCTATAGCTTTCTCATATTTATCTTTAGCTTTAGCATATGATGCACTGTATTGCTCAGGATATTGTCTTACATGATTAACTTCATTATCAAGTATATACTTCACGGTCTCAATATTAAGAAGTCCTGCTCTACCTAATAGCACATTAGCGTTTCCACTACTAACACTTTTACCATAAGCAATTTTCTTACCAAGTTCATTGTTATGTTTATCTACTGGATTACAAAAAGATACTCCAAAACTAAGAATTCTGGTAGGATTTCCTAACACAATATTTTCTTTAAGAACAGCGCACACTACAAAGTAATGATCTCTGCCTTCAAAGTCTACAAAACTACCTTCTCTATAGTCTACAAGTTTCTGTTTAGAGTTTGTCATAATTTTTTAAATTTAGAATTATTAATAATATAATCTAGAGGAGCTGATACTAAATCAATGGATTTTATAATTCTATATCCAATCTTTTTAGTAATTTGTACTCTCTCTTTAAGAGGTTTACTTGAAGATATAAACTTACTACCTAACAATTCTTCCCTATCTTTATAATGGGCATATGCTGTAAGTTCGTAGACGAACATCTTAGAAACTGTAATGTCCCTATGATGCTCGTCTCTCCAAGTAGTTATAGGAATGGATTTAATCATTCCTCCATCAAAGTAGTATTATTAGGAGTTTCTCCCACAATATCATATAATCTATGAAGTTCTTTTGTATAGGAATCTAAATATTGCTGCATAGTTAAAGCCTTTTCAGGATTAGCTTTAGCTACTCTATATCTAGCAATTGATGCCATAGCTCCAGATAAGGTTAATCCATATCCTGCTAAAGTAAGTTCCTCTCTAGCCTCTCTAGTTTTAGATTTGGCATTAATGGTCTTTACAATATATAAATCCCAATGAGGGCAACTTTCATCACTTGTTGAAGATTTTAATTCAAAATCAGACTCTTTAATTGTCATAGATTACTTTGATCCAATACCACCAGGTCTTGTTGTTGCATTTTTTACTGATTGCGGGAGCTTATCCCACCATACTTGTTTCTGACGAAGTCTTTCAAGCTTTGCTTTATACTTCATTTTAACTAGAATTGAAAATTAAAAGAAAATTTATCATCTATATAACATTAAAATTATCTAAGTAAAATACCATAATTTAGTCATAGACACATCTAGAATAGCCTACAAACTTCTAAATATAAAATCATGAATAATTTATCACCCTAGAAATGAAAATGTCTTAGAGAGACTCTGAGATGTTTCCTTCAAAGCGCTCTTCAGCATATTTACGAGCAGCCTTAACATCATCAAAATATCTACTTGGTTTCAATTTATCACTACGTTTTACTGCGATTTTACCACCAGTAGTACGATAAATAGTTACAGTGTCTACTGCCACTTTTACAATTTCTTTAGCCATAATTAATTAAAGTTTCTTTACAAGTAGGATAAGCATAATATATTGCTAATAAGGTATTTATAACTGGACATATTAATATTAGCATCGATATTATATTAATAGAGACATTATTTTTAACCCATGTTTCTATAACAGACAATACAGAGCATGCCCAAATAGATACAACAAATATTATTAAAACTATCAGCATTATTCTAATAATTCTAAACTAGCATTACTAGCTAACTCATCTGCTAAATTATTACCAAAACAATTTTGATGCCCTCTAACATGGGTAAATTTAATATTTTTTACCAAAGATTTAACTCTTTCATATTCTTTGTCCAAAATATTCCAGAGTTCTACGTTTTTCTTTTTCTTCCAACCTTTAGTAAGGCATCCTAATACATATTGACTATCACTTATAAATTCTATTTCTTCCATTGGAGTTTTAATAGATTTAAAAGCACATAACATTGCAATTAATTCCATTTTATTATTAGTAGTATGTTTAAAGCCTTTGGAGTACTTTTTAAATACTTCGTTATCTTTCATCCATACTATCCCAATACCTCCTTGATCAATAGAAGATTTATAAGCACCGTCAGTATAAATCTGTAACATAATTATATATAATCTGTATATTCAAACACTATTCCATTTTTTACAGGGTCAAAATACGATGTAGATGTACAAAAAGTACTAAGACCATGAAATTTTCTATAACTATTCAATAAATCCCAAATATAACTTTCGGTATCACTTATTGTAGAAATATAGCAAGGTCCTTTACCTTTAATAATAACTTGTACACCTGTAGCATCATCTAAATGTCCAGTATCAGAATTAATTTCCCAAACTCTATTACCGGTAAATAGTGCTTCTAATTCTAAGTTAATATCATGAACTAAGTCAGAATCTAATTCGTTTTTATTTATGATGTTCATTCTTTATTCCAGAGTATTAAATAACAACGTTCACCTTCAAAGTTTGAGTACCATAATATATATTGAGTATCTGTAATATCTAATCTTGGATCAACTATAATTATTACCAAAATAATAGCTATAATAAGTCCTGCAATATACATTAGATAACTTTGAGCATTGTTACATTTTCTGGAAGATTCTCCCAGTCTTTATAAGAATTAGTAAACCATACATGGTTAAAGTTTTCTGACAAATTCTTTATACCTTTAGGATTTACCATATGAGTAATTGCAATATTCAGACGTTCTTTAGAAATATTTAAGGCATTAAATGCTTTAGCAATACCACAGAAGGTTCCACCACCATCACATAAATCATCAAGAATTAGTAGAGGTTTATCAGTAATTGCTTCAGGATTATCTACCTTAATTTCTAAAATCTTTCCTGTAGTTAAATCCCGAACCTTACTACAAGTAAGTACAGTTTTATCATAGGAGAATTCATATCTTTCTTTAGCTCCTGCATCTGGAAGAACTATTTGAAAACCATTCCATACAGTATTTGAAGGACTATTTTCTACGTATAATTCAGTAAATTTTCCTCCGAATCTAAAATCATAATAAACATCGGAATGAGGTTCTAGGATTTCAATAGTGTCTGCATTACAATTTTTTAACGAGTTTAAAATTATTTTTAGAGTAAAAGGTCTATTAAAATCCATCACTCTATCCATTCTCATACCCATTAAATAATAAATGTGTACTTTATAAAGTACCTCATGTCTATCAAGGATATCTAAAATCTGCATAAGAATAAAAAATTCCTCAGCATTAGTAACTCTACATTTTACTTGTATTTGTTCCTTATGACTGAATTCCCCTAATGAAATTTGAACTTCCCCATCAGGGAATTTAGAGATAGAATATTTAATATCACTATCTTCTAAATGTACTAAATTTAATTGTTGCATAATTTATAAATATAAAGAGTTATTGTTGAATCTTTATCAAAAAGTTCTTGAAGCATAGGATAAACTACTCCATCCCAATCTCCTCCTGCTAATCCACATCCTAATTTGTAAGGAATGCCTATTTCTGTTATATTCACACCTTTACAAAAAGCTTTTAAATGTATTAAAGCTTCTTTAAGAGCATCGTAATCAGTGTGTCTATTTTCATAAGGAGCTACTGATTCGGCGAAAGAATATTCACCAAATAAGTTAGCTACAAATCCGATAGGAGATTCTCCAGTTATACATATCTGGCATTTACCTAATAGATTTTTAGAATACTCAAGATTTTTACAAAAGTTAGCATATTGTATATAAACAATATTCCACATATTTTTAATAGCCCTAGCTATACCAGCTCCCATCACTCCCAAACAATTAGTTTGATGAGCTATGAGAGGTAAATTTGATTGGAGTAAATCCCCATTAACAATTTTTATCATATTAATGTCGAATTTATACGTTCACGAATTTCAGAAAGACTATTGTCTCTTACCAATTTTCCGTTTACAAAGACCGGTTCCAAACAGCCTGCCATTTCATGAGCTGCATCTTGTTGATCGTAAGCAACATACTTACCGTTCTCTTCCATAACTCTTATAAGACCCTTAAGAGAGTTCTTTGTTCCATCATCAGTCTTTGGATGCTTAAAGATTTCTCTAAGTTCTCCATTAATTACACAAGCAGTTGCTTTAATTGCAAATCCTAAAGAATCACGAGATTTAAATTGGTAAGTGTAAGATCCAATACCAAGAACAAGATTACAAGCTGCCATATGAGCACTCTCTAATCGGGTATAAATATCACGCTGGCGTTCTAGAGTAATAGAATCTCCATAAAGCAACCCAATCTTAGTGCTTGGATAACGATAATCATTTACAGTAGTATTCCATCCAAATATTTTACCTAGCATATAATATGCTCCATAGTATTGACCTTCAGATACTTCTACATAATGACTTTCATCATCATCCATAAATGGATCAAAATCACAATAGTACTTACCTTCCTTCATTGCAGTGTGGTAATGAGGATTTGTGCGGAGACCACAAATAATATCAACTGGGTCACCACTATCAGGGCGAATTACTACTCGACCATCACGCTTCATAATGTCTGCCTTAAGTTTAGGTAAGAATTTTTCAACTACTTGCCAAAAATCCCAAGTATCAGATACTATAGAAATAATACCTGTTGGGTATAGTTCATTAATAAGACGACGATAGGTTTTAATTTCATCATCTTCACCTCCTGCACACATTACGGAATGTTCTGTTGCTGGAACAGTTGCAGCTACGAGTTCTTTGGTAACATCTGCATTGTAATAATGCTCTACTGCTTCAATAGCAGGAATTGTCTCACTACCACAGAATGAAGTCATGTGAGCCATACCTGAGATAATAGCAGCATCAAGTCCAGCCATACCTCTCATTGAAAAATCGTGACAAGAAAACCCTAGATTTACATCTTCTGGGAATCCAGTCTTTCTAGCATGCTCCATAAGTCTCTTCTTATAAAGACGAGCACTTGTTGCAGAAGTACAAGGAAGCCATAGAGTACAACTAATCAAAGTCTCCAAATAGTTAGTCAACCAAAAGAAATCAGGAAGAGTATTCTGAATAGTCATCATAGGTACTCTTATAGGACAAATTGATCCTTCAGGGAGAGCTTTAATTTCAATAGGAAGATATCCTAAATCATAAAGTTCCTCAATATGCTTTGTTCCAACCTGATTAAGGTCTACAAAATTACCTACACGATAGGCAAATTGTTTAATAGCTTCTTCCTTAGGAAGAGCAAACCATTTACCAAACTCCTCAATTAAATACTTCTTTACAAAGTACTGAATACCAAATACCACAGAACCTTCTGTAGCCTCTGGGAAGTAACGACAACTTCTGGGAGTCCAGTTACTATAAACCATTTGTGTACCTTCTGGGTACATACGATGATGACCAAGTTTATAGCCATCAGTTGCATTAATAATTTCCATTAATTGATTCTTTTAATGTTAAACCTGTATTATATTTATAAAGCACTTCAGTTATATAAATTTTAGTTTCCTGGTGGATTTTCATATGAGACCGCTGTTTAATCCACCACGTATATTCTTTTCTAGGATCAGCTCCATATGTTTTAGCCGCTGCTAAATAATCACATATAAGTTCTAAAACATATTTTTTAGGCATTTTAGCAGGAATTCCTCCATCATCTAAAGAATGTATCCAATATTCATAATGATGAGGGTTTCTCCCTCTATGATGAAGAAATGTTTGACTATAACCTAATATTTTACATTCATTTGCTAAAGAGCTTATATTATCATCCCAATATTTAATAGCTCTTGAAAATTCTGTAAAACTAAATTTAGACAAATCATGAGTAATACCTTGCCAATATAAGCCTATTTGGAAGCAATACTTGGCAACATAATACTTATGAGTTAAAATTCGTTTTATTAATTTTAACCAAATTAAATTCATAATTCTGATAATTTATTTATATAAATATCCGAATATTTTTTTCCAAGTTTCTGTATTATATTATAGAAACTTCTTCTAAAACTAATATCTTTCAAACATAATATCTTTATATTAGAAATTAAATCTTCAGGTATATGCGCTACGGAGTATTCCTTAGATACTATTTCAGAAGATTTAATTAATTCTACTAATAAAGATACTTGGCTAGCTTTTTGATAATTCATAAGCGGGAATCTCTAATTGCTGTATAATATCCCAAGGTAAAAAAGTTTTTACATTTTTCTAACTCTTTGCTAGACATTAATAAATATATAGGAGACTTCGCAATTATTGATTTCCAAGCTTTACTAGCTCTTACTTCAAACGTGTCTGTATTCATCATTTATAGCTTTTTATTCTTGTTATATTTAAAGCCTTCCTTTATTTTCTCTAAAGAATTCCAATAATCTGTTTCTAGATTATTCCAATAATCATCTAAATCATTTATAATGTCTGTTAGATTTCCCATCAGGTATACAATATAAAATTAACCATATAATAAGGAGTAAAACTATAAGTCCTATTCCTATTAAGAGTGGGCTAAAAACAATCCACCACGAAATATCTGAATGTAGAAGAACTTTAGCTATCAATAAAATTAGGAAAGACCCTGGAATAAGTGAAGTTCCACACCCGAAATCTATTTTTACTTTTTCATTTGACATTGTTTAATAAAGATTTTATATAATCAATAGATTCCTTCACAGATAAACAGCCTCCGCTCTTTAACATAACGTAAGAGCTTTGACCGACTTCTTCTATTAAGGAAATATCATCTACGGCTATTAAATATCTTCTATTAATACTGTCATTGTCTAATGTTAAATCAATAAACACTTTAAATCATATTAATAATTTTTATACTAATAATCATCTGCGTTATTATAAGTAGAATAATATAATACTATAAAGATTTAATCCTAGTACAGATTGTTTCTACAGCATTATTAAACTCTTGCTTATTACTATCTAAAATAGTTTCTCTTAAAAAATCTAAATATGAAGTACTACGACTAGTAATAGAAGGTAATTTAAGATTTACTACAATACATTTATTACCATCTATTCTAATTCGCAATGCTCCACACTTTTTGTATTTAACCATTTAAATTTATAAATATTAGTAATGCTAATACAAAAATAGGGACTAATAAGATTAACTTACTAGTCCCTTTTTTCTTGCCATCAAAGGCTTCCACAACTTCTTTTAATATCATCTGTTTATCATATAATTAAAAAATTCATTTACTGTGAGGGTTCTTAAAAATTTTAAAGTATCACTTGCATAGAAACATCCATCAGTATAATAATGACTACCTTCAGGAATTACACATAAACCTATAATATCAGTAGGTTCATATACAACAAAATAATTACAAAAGTTTCCAAAGCAATCATATTCTTCAGTACAAGTATGTAATATACCTACATTATATCCCAAAGAATGAAGTCCTACAGATATACTATGCTCATCTCCACTTAATTCTGATTTATAAGTTTTTCCTATATCATATTTACAGCGAAGCATAGGTGAATAATAGCCATCAATATTCTTTACTAAAGTTTTCCATACGTATATGTTAGAAGTAGCTATATGCTCTATTTTGTTTTTTAAAGATAAACACATTATTTAAGAATTTTTAAAATATATTACTATAGAAACATGTAAGTATTATAAGTTTACGTTTGGGCATCTCCTAATAAACCTAATTCTTCTAGTTTAGAGATTTTTCGAAAATCTATACTAAATGTATGGTCTTTATTTCTAATATTTTTGTTAAATTCCATACGAGTCGCCCTATAAGCGTCTAAATCAGGACATCTTAATTT
>ERZ1034901.339-NODE-339-length-38379-cov-28.888999_pt1 | contig 38379 bp, 34 predicted proteins | sample MGYA00520628_ERZ1034901 | MGnify/ENA primary metagenome ERZ1034901 (study PRJEB33766, sample SAMN09781783) | gut metagenome | biome: gut microbiome | host: Homo sapiens | place: Madagascar | study: EMG produced TPA metagenomics assembly of the PRJNA485056 data... | reverse complement strand
ATTTGTCATAACGGGGCGTGGAATCATTATGGAATCCGTGATTAACCCCCGGATAAATATACGCCTCATAGACCTTATTATTCGCTTTCAACGCCGCCTCATAAGCAGGCCAGCCTTCGTTGATTCGGGTGTCCAGTTCAGCGTAGTGAAGCAGTAAAGGTGCGTCGATATTCGCCACATCAGCGGTGGGTGCCTGGCGACCATAAAACGGCACCGCGCAGGCCAGTTCCGGATATGCCACCGCAGCCGCGTTTGAGACACCACCGCCATAGCAAAATCCAGTAATACCCACTTTGCCTGTCGCTTGCGGATAGCGTTGCATAAACTCAATTGCGGCAAAGAAATCATTCATCAACTTAGTCGGATCGACCTGCTGTTGCAGCTCACGACCTTTATCATCGTTCCCCGGATATCCACCCACGGAGCTTAAACCGTCTGGCGCCAGGGCGACGTACCCCGCCTTCGCCACTCGCCGTGCCACATCTTCGATGTACGGATTCAGCCCTCGATTCTCATGCACCACCACCACGGCTGGCGTTTTGCCGCTCATCTTTGCGGGCTTCACCAGATAACCCCGTACCTCGCCGTGACCATTTGGCGAAGGATATGTGATGTACTCAGCAACAATCTCCGGGTCGGTAAACTCTACCTGAGTCGCCAGCGCATAATTTGGCTTGAGCAAATCAAACAACGCTAATGCCGTCATCCCGCCCACCGCATACTTCGCCGCAAGGTTGAGGAACTCACGTTTCGAGATTTTCCCATGAGCGTAATAGTCGTAGTAATCCAGCAACTCTTGTGGGAAATCTTTGGCGGTTAAACGCGGCATCGTTGCACTCCTCAACTGGTGTTTTTTTAAGCAAAGCATAATCACGTGTTTTTGCCCAGTTTTTCGTCACTCTGTGAGCCACACTACGGGATACACGCTGGCGAATCGCTAAACTAGAAACATTGTTTCGAAATTGAACGGTTGAAAGGAGAGGTCATGGTCTGGTTAGCAAATCCCGAACGTTACGGGCAGATGCAATACCGCTATTGCGGAAAAAGCGGTTTACGCCTGCCCGCGTTATCGCTCGGTTTATGGCACAATTTCGGTCACGTTAACGCGCTGGAATCACAGCGTGCGATCCTGCGTAAAGCTTTTGATTTAGGCATTACGCACTTTGATTTAGCCAATAACTATGGGCCACCTCCAGGAAGCGCAGAAGAGAACTTTGGTCGACTGCTGCGCGAGGATTTTGCCGCTTATCGCGATGAACTGATTATCTCAACCAAGGCTGGCTACGATATGTGGCCCGGCCCTTACGGCTCTGGCGGTTCACGTAAATACCTGCTCGCCAGCCTCGACCAAAGCCTAAAGCGTATGGGTCTGGAATATGTCGATATTTTTTACTCTCATCGCGTCGATGAAAATACGCCGATGGAAGAAACCGCCTCTGCGCTGGCTCATGCTGTGCAAAGCGGTAAGGCGCTTTATGTCGGGATCTCCTCTTACTCGCCAGAGCGGACGCAAAAAATGGTCGAGTTGCTGCGCGAGTGGAAAATTCCGCTGTTAATTCATCAACCTTCGTACAATTTACTGAACCGCTGGGTAGATAAAAGCGGCCTGCTGGATACCCTGCAAAATAACGGCGTGGGCTGCATTGCCTTTACTCCTCTGGCTCAGGGATTGCTGACCGGAAAATATCTCAACGGTATTCCGGAGGATTCACGGATGCATCGCGAAGGTCATAAAGTTCGTGGTCTGACGCCGAAAATGCTCACCGAAGCCAACCTCAACAGCCTGCGCTTATTGAATGAAATGGCACAGCAGCGTGGACAATCAATGGCGCAAATGGCGTTAAGCTGGTTGCTGAAAGATGAGCGAGTGACGTCGGTATTGATTGGTGCCAGCCGCGCGGAGCAACTAGAGGAGAACGTGCAGGCGCTGAAAAATCTAACATTTAGCACCGAGGAGCTGGCGCAGATTGATCAGCATATCGCCGATGGCGAGCTGAATCTGTGGCAGGCGTCTTCCGATAAATGACCTGTTAATAACGGGCGCGAGAACCGCGCCCGAATCAGATCAGTGATTATGACGAGTCAGTCGGTCAAGATAGCCCATCACAAATGCAGAGAGCACAAACGTCAGATGGATAATGACGTACCACATCAGTTTGTTATCAGGCACGTTTTTCGCATCCATAAAGACGCGCAGTAAGTGAATGGAAGAGATTGCCACAATCGACGCTGCTACTTTGTTTTTCAGCGACGTTGCGTCCATTTTCCCCAGCCAGTTCAGCTTCTCTTTGTTCTCGGAGATATCCAGTTGTGAGACGAAATTCTCATAACCGGAAAACATCACCATCACCAGCAAACCGCCAACCAGTGTCATATCCACCAGCGACAGCAACACGAGGATCAAATCAGATTCCGCCATCGAGAAGATATTCGGTAGTACGTGAATAATCTCCTGGAAGAACTTCAGCGCCAGGGCAACTAACGCCAGCGAAAGGCCAAAGTACACGGGGGCAAGCAGCCAGCGAGAAGCATACATTGCATTTTCAAGAAAACGTTCCATACATTCCTGTCGTGTAGTTAAAACGGGCAACAGTATATCGCAATTGAGTAAACAGCACGCAACAGCAAATCAACATATACGTTAAACCTTTGTCGCATAATTCTGAGGTTTAGGGATCTTCCTGGTTCCCTGATTAACGCATCGAGAGCGTCTACCCTTAAAGGACGTTGAACCTGAAGGGAGAAAAGCGATGTCTCATTTAAAAGACCCGACCACGCAGTATTACACTGGTGAATATCCCAAACAGAAACAACCGACGCCAGGCATCCAGGCGAAGATGACGCCGGTGCCGGATTGTGGCGAGAAAACTTATGTTGGCAGCGGTCGCCTGAAAGATCGTAAAGCACTGGTGACAGGGGGCGATTCTGGTATCGGTCGTGCTGCCGCCATCGCTTACGCGCGTGAAGGCGCTGACGTGGCGATCAGTTATCTTCCGGCGGAAGAAGAAGACGCCCAGGATGTGAAAAAGATTATTGAAGAATGCGGACGCAAAGTCGTTCTGCTGCCGGGCGATTTAAGCGATGAGAAATTTGCCCGTTCGCTGGTTCACGACGCGCATAAGGCGTTAGGCGGGCTGGATATTATGGCGCTGGTCGCCGGGAAACAGGTTGCCATTCCTGATATTGCAGACCTCACCAGCGAACAGTTTCAAAAGACCTTTGCCATTAACGTTTTCGCGCTGTTCTGGTTAACCCAGGAAGCGATCCCCCTGCTGCCAAAAGGTGCCAGTATCATCACCACTTCGTCAATTCAGGCATACCAGCCAAGCCCGCATTTACTGGATTACGCGGCAACGAAGGCGGCGATTCTGAACTACAGCCGTGGTCTGGCAAAACAGGTCGCGGAGAAAGGTATTCGGGTGAACATTGTCGCACCTGGTCCTATCTGGACGGCGCTGCAAATTTCCGGCGGACAGACGCAGGATAAGATCCCGCAGTTTGGTCAGAAAACGCCGATGAAGCGTGCGGGGCAACCGGCGGAACTGGCCCCTGTTTATGTTTATCTGGCAAGTCAGGAGTCGAGCTACGTCACCGCAGAAGTGCACGGCGTATGCGGCGGCGAGCATTTAGGTTAAAAAATGCCCGGTTGTGTGAAGCAACCGGGCATCATCGTACTTTTAACGCTTGCCGGATGCGGCGTGAACGCCTTATCCGGCCGACAAACTCATGCAAATTCAATATATTGCGATAGATTTTGTAGGTCTGATAAGACGCGCCAGCGTCGCATCAGGCATTGAGCACCTAATGCCTGATGCGGCGTGAACGCCTTATCCGGCCTACATGTCATGAAAATTCAATACGTTGCGATAGATTTTGTAGGCCTGATAAGCGTAGCGCATCATGCAATTCTGCTTTACTTCGCTTTGGCAGTTTCTTCGCCGACCAGACCTATCTTCAGATAACCCGCCTGATGCAGCGTATCCATGACCTTCATCAACGTCTCGTAATCAACGGTTTTATCCGCACGGAAGAAGATGGTGGTATCTTTCTTACCTTCGGTTAACGCATTCAGCGCCGTAACCATCGTTTCATCGGTGACCGGATCGTTACCGATAAACATCGAGTTGTCCGCCTTCACCGACAGATAAACCGGTTTTTCCGGGCGCGGCTGCGGCGTGCTGGTAGAAGCAGGCAAGTTCACCTTCACATCTACCGTCGCTAACGGTGCCGCCACCATAAAGATAATCAGCAAAACCAACATCACGTCGATAAACGGCGTCACGTTGATATCATGCATTTCGCCGTTATCGTCGAGGTTTTCGTTAAGATGCATTGCCATAGCGCATTACCCTGCACGTAATTTCTGTGCGACACGAACCGGATGCGCAGCGGCGCTGGCTTCCAGATCCAGGTCACGACTTTGCAGCAACAATACCTGCGCTGCAACATCACCCAGCATCGCTTTAAAGCCGCCAATTTGGCGCGCGAATACGTTATAGATAACGACCGCCGGAATTGCCGCCACCAAGCCGATTGCTGTTGCCAGCAATGCTTCTGCGATACCCGGTGCAACCACCGCCAGATTCGTGGTCTGCGTTTGCGCAATACCGATAAAACTGTTCATGATGCCCCAGACCGTACCAAACAGCCCCACAAACGGCGAAATCGCGCCAATGGTTGCCAGATAGCCGTTACCGCGTCCCATTTGACGCCCCACAGCGGCGACCCGACGCTCCAGGCGGAAGCTGGTACGCTCTTTAATACCTTCGTTATCGTCGCTGCCTTCTGACAGTTCCAGCTCGTTCTGCGCTTCATTGAGCAAATGCAGGCTTAAGCTTTTGCTACCAAAATCAGCGGCGATATCGTTGGCCTGGTTTAGGGAACGCGCTTCAGCCAGCAGTTGCTGCTCGCGCTTAAGACGGCGCTTCTGATTGAAGAACTCTACGCTCTTACTGAAGAAGATTGCCCAAGTGACAACGGAGGCCAAAATAAGCCCAATCATCACGCACTTAACGACAATATCGGCGTGCTGATACATACCCCAGACGGAAAGGTCCGTCTGCATTAAATTATTACCCACTGTGTATCTCCAGGACGCAAGTCACAAAATCTGCGCATAATAATATCAAAACGACGTCGAATTGATAGTCGTTCTCATTACTATTTGCATACTGCCGTACCTTTGCTTTCTTTTCTTTGCGTTTACGCAGTAAAAAAGCCACCAGAACGCCATTTGCGAAAATTTTCTTCTTTATGCCAATTCTTCAGGATGCGCTCGCTGTTATTCATGCTAGTTTAGACATCCAGACGTATAAAAACAGGAATCCCGACATGGCGGACAAAAAGCTTGATACTCAACTGGTGAATGCAGGACGCAGCAAAAAATACACTCTCGGCGCGGTGAATAGCGTGATTCAGCGCGCCTCTTCGCTGGTTTTTGATAGCGTTGAAGCGAAAAAACATGCAACGCGTAATCGCGCCAACGGCGAATTGTTCTATGGACGGCGCGGAACGTTAACTCACTTCTCGTTGCAAGAAGCAATGTGCGAGCTGGAAGGTGGCGCCGGCTGTGCACTGTTTCCTTGCGGTGCGGCCGCCGTTGCCAATTCCATTCTTGCTTTTGTCGAACAGGGCGATCATGTATTGATGACCAATACCGCCTATGAACCGAGTCAGGATTTCTGTAGCAAAATCCTCAGCAAACTGGGCGTAACGACATCGTGGTTTGATCCGCTGATTGGCGCGGATATCGTTAAACATCTGCAGCCAAACACTAAAATCGTCTTTCTGGAATCGCCAGGCTCCATCACTATGGAAGTCCACGACGTTCCGGCGATTGTTGCTGCCGTGCGCAGTGTCGTGCCAGACGCCATCATTATGATCGATAACACATGGGCTGCCGGGGTGCTTTTTCAAGCTCTTGATTTTGGTATTGATATTTCGATTCAGGCGGGAACCAAGTATCTGATAGGTCACTCGGATGCCATGATCGGCACCGCAGTATGCAATGCCCGTTGCTGGGAGCAACTACGGGAGAACGCTTATCTGATGGGACAAATGGTCGATGCCGATACCGCTTATATGACCAGCCGTGGCCTGCGCACATTAGGTGTGCGTTTGCGTCAACATCATGAAAGCAGTCTGAAAGTGGCTGAATGGCTGGCAAAACATCCGCAAGTAGCGCGAGTTAACCACCCTGCTCTGCCGGAAAGTAAAGGTCACGAATTCTGGAAACGAGACTTTACAGGCAGCAGCGGGCTATTTTCCTTTGTGCTTAAGAAAAAACTCAACGATGAAGAACTGGCGAACTATCTGGATAACTTCAGTTTATTTAGCATGGCCTACTCGTGGGGCGGTTATGAATCGTTGATCCTCGCGAATCAGCCGGAACATATCGCCGCCATCCGCCCACAAGGAAAGATTGATTTCAGCGGCACATTGATTCGCCTGCATATTGGTCTGGAAAACGTCGACGATCTGATTGCCGATCTGAACGCGGGATTTACCCGAATTGTGTAACATTGCCAAATTTGGACAATTTTGCAGACATTTAATTGTGAATAGTCTTAAATTGTTGCGTCCGGGATCAAGGCGTCCCGGACAATTCAGGAGTACAATAGGCAAATAAAGGCTTAAACGCTGTTCCACAGGAAAGTCCATGGCTGTTATTCAAGATATCATCGCTGCGCTCTGGCAACACGACTTTGCCGCGCTGGCGGATCCTCATATTGTTAGCGTTGTTTACTTTGTCATGTTTGCCACGCTGTTTTTAGAAAACGGTCTGCTGCCCGCTTCATTTTTGCCAGGCGACAGCTTGTTGATACTGGCTGGCGCACTGATTGCCCAGGGGGTGATGGATTTTCTGCCAACAATCGTGATTCTGACTGCCGCAGCCAGCCTGGGCTGCTGGCTAAGCTATATTCAGGGGCGTTGGCTAGGTAATACCAAAACGGTGAAAGGCTGGCTGGCACAGCTTCCGGCCAAATATCATCAGCGCGCCACCTGTATGTTTGACCGCCACGGTTTGCTGGCTTTGCTGGCTGGCCGTTTTCTTGCATTTGTCCGCACGCTGCTACCAACCATGGCGGGGATTTCCGGGTTGCCAAACCGCCGCTTCCAGTTTTTCAACTGGTTAAGTGGATTGCTATGGGTCAGCGTGGTGACCAGTTTTGGTTATGCCTTAAGCATGATCCCGTTCGTTAAGCGCCATGAAGATCAGGTGATGACGTTCCTGATGATCCTGCCGATTGCCCTGTTAACCGCAGGCCTGTTAGGCACGCTGTTTGTGGTGATTAAAAAGAAATACGGTAACGCCTGACGTTTTTCTCCGTTCCCGGCGACTTGTCCGGGAACACATTTAACTCCCTTGCATCGCCCGCATTCTTGCCGCATCTTCCCCCGGCGTCACACCGAAGTAGCGTTTAAACTCACGGCTAAATTGCGACGCACTTTCGTAGCCAACGCGCATCGCCGCCGCGCTGGCCTTCATGCCATCATGGATTATCATCATCCGTGCCTTATGCAGTCGGTAGTTCTTCAAATACTGCAACGGCGAGGTGCTGGTGACAGACTTAAAATTATGGTGGAACGCCGAAACGCTCATGTTGGCTTCTGCCGCCAGTTGCTCGACGCTCAGGTTTTCAGTGTATTTATTCTCAATCCGTTTCAACACGCGGCTAATCAGGCTGAAATGAGTCTGCCGACTGACCAGCGCCAGTAACGCACCGCCGCAAGGTCCGGTCAGCACGTAGTAAAGAATTTCGCGAATGATCTGTTTACCGAGAATGCGCGCATCCAGCGGTCGCTCCATCACATCAAGTAACCGCTCCGCCGCGCATAAAATCTCTTCTGACAACGTAGCGGAGTTTATACCACTGGCAGCCATCGACGGCTGGAAATGCTCATCCTCACCAATGTCCATCAACAGTTCCTGTAACTGCAAAATATCAACATTGAGACGTAAACCCGCTAATGGCACTTCCGGCGTGGCATAGGTTTCGCACTCAAACGGTAACGGCACCGTCAGCAGCAGATATTCATTGGCATCATAACGAAACACGCGCTCATTGATATAGCCGATTTTATGCCCGGAAAAGAGAATTATGATGCCAGGCTCATACATCACCGGCGTACGTGCGCCGGGGTTCTCGCCATACAATAAGCGCACATCGGGCAGCAATTCAGACAAACTATTTTCTTTATTTTTCAGATTATTAATTTTGTCCGTCAGCAGGCGGCAAATCTCTTCACGTTTCATATCGCGTAATTTCTTAAGAATAATGCGTCAATTTGATTGTGCGCAATTTTGTACTATTTCTCCAGTGCTCTGGAGAAATAGGCAAGACATTGGCAGAAATGAGCATTGAGAGCAGCGACGCTGGCGACCACAATGAAAAACATCAGGCAGACCGATCTCTGCCCTCATATTGGCCCAGCAAAGGGAGCACGTAATGAACAACTTTAATCTGCACACCCCAACCCGTATTCTGTTTGGTAAAGGCGCTATCGCTGGTTTACGCGAACAAATTCCTCACGATGCTCGCGTATTGATTACCTACGGCGGCGGCAGCGTGAAAAAAACAGGCGTTCTGGATCAAGTTCTGGATGCGCTGAAAGGTATGGACGTGCTGGAGTTTGGCGGTATTGAACCAAACCCGGCTTATGAAACGCTGATGAACGCCGTGAAACTGGTTCGCGAACAGAAAGTGACTTTCCTGCTGGCGGTTGGCGGCGGTTCCGTACTGGACGGCACCAAATTTATCGCCGCAGCGGCAAATTATCCTGAGAACATCGATCCGTGGCACATTCTGCAAACGGGCGGTAAAGAGATTAAAAGCGCCATCCCGATGGGCTGTGTGCTGACGCTGCCAGCGACCGGTTCAGAATCCAACGCAGGTGCGGTTATCTCCCGTAAAACCACCGGCGACAAGCAGGCGTTCCATTCTGCCCACGTTCAACCCGTATTTGCCGTGCTCGATCCGGTTTATACCTACACCCTGCCGCCGCGCCAGGTGGCTAATGGCGTAGTGGATGCCTTTGTACACACCGTGGAACAGTATGTTACCAAACCGGTTGATGCAAAAATTCAGGATCGCTTCGCAGAAGGCATTTTGCTGACGCTTCTCGAAGATGGTCCGAAAGCCCTGAAAGAGCCAGAAAACTACGATGTGCGCGCCAACGTCATGTGGGCAGCGACTCAGGCGTTGAACGGTTTGATCGGCGCCGGCGTACCGCAGGACTGGGCAACACATATGCTGGGACACGAACTGACTGCGATGCACGGTCTGGATCACGCGCAAACGCTGGCTATTGTCCTGCCTGCTCTGTGGAATGAAAAACGCGACACCAAGCGCGCGAAACTGCTGCAATATGCTGAACGCGTCTGGAACATCACTGAAGGTTCCGACGATGAGCGTATTGACGCCGCAATTGCCGCTACCCGCAACTTCTTCGAGCAATTGGGCGTGCCGACCCGCCTGTCCGACTACGGTCTGGACGGCAGCTCCATCCCGGCATTGCTGAAGAAACTGGAAGAACACGGCATGACCCAACTGGGCGAAAATCATGACATTACGCTGGATGTCAGCCGCCGCATTTACGAAGCCGCTCGTTAAGCTTTTTCCTCCTCAAACTTTCGTTTTTGGGTATTTCGTCCAGACTTAAGTTCACACCAACTCACCGGAGCAGGGTCCGGTGAGTTCATATAAAAGGAGGAACGTATGGCTAATCCAACCGTTATTAAGCTACAGGATGGCAATGTCATGCCCCAGCTGGGACTGGGCGTCTGGCAAGCAAGTAATGAGGAAGTTATCACCGCTATTCAAAAAGCTCTGGAAGTGGGTTATCGCTCAATTGATACCGCTGCTGCCTATAAAAACGAAGAAGGTGTCGGCAAGGCGCTGAAAAATGCCGCACTTGCCAGAGAAGAGTTGTTCATTACAACCAAGCTGTGGAACGACGACCACAAACACCCCCGCGAAGCACTGCTCGACAGCCTGAAAAAACTCCAGCTTGATTATATAGACCTTTACTTAATGCACTGGCCCGTTCCCGCTATCGATCACTATGTCGAGGCGTGGAAAGGAATGATCGAGCTGCAAAAAGAGGGATTAATCAAAAGCATTGGCATCTGTAACTTCCAGATCCACCACCTGCAACGTCTGATCGACGAAACTGGCGTGACGCCTGTTATTAATCAAATCGAACTTCACCCGCTGATGCAGCAACGCCAGCTTCATGCCTGGAATGCCACGCACAAAATCCAGACCGAATCCTGGAGTCCATTAGCGCAAGGTGGGAAAGGCGTTTTCGATCAGAAAGTCATTCGCGACCTGGCGGATAAATACGGCAAAACACCGGCACAAATTGTTATCCGCTGGCATCTGGATAACGGTCTGGTGGTGATCCCGAAATCGGTCACGCCTTCACGCATTGCCGAAAACTTTGATGTCTGGGATTTCCGTCTCGACAAAGACGAACTTGGTGAAATCGCAAAACTCGATCAGGGTAAACGTCTCGGTCCCGATCCCGACCAGTTCGGCGGCTAACGGGCAAATTCTCCCGGTAGCGGTAATGTTCCGCTACCGGACTTTTCAGAAATCATTTATTCCCCTCACCTCCCGCCCGTTGTTACTCTCCCCTGCTCAGAAATGCCAAATTTAAGGACATCATCATGCAGAGCTGGGAGCTCTTTAATCAACAAAGCATCTACAATATGGATAAACACGACGGTGAGGTCAAAAACAGATGAAAATAATACTTCTGTTTTTGGCGTTTTTTGCAAGCTTCACTACTCAAGCCCAATCATCCTCGCTGACTGTAGAACAGACAGTTCGCCAGATTTATCAAAACTATAAATCTGATGCCAGCGCGCCTTATTTTGGTGAGACAGGAGAGCAGGCGATAACGTCTGCACGCATACAAAAGGCACTTACCCTGAATGATAATCTCACGCTGCCGGGCAATATTGGCTGGCTGGATTATGATCCGATTTGTGATTGTCAGGATTTTGGCGATCTGGTGTTAGAAAGCGTAGTGGTTACTCAAACGGATATCGTTCAAGCGGATGCCGTTGTGCGTTTCCGTACCTTTGACGACGATAAAGAAAAGACCACGCAAACGCTGAAAATGGTGGCAGAAAATGGTCGTTGGGTCATTGATGATGTTGTCAGCAACCATGGTAGCGTCTGGCAGGCAGTTAATAGCGAGAATGAAAAAATCCTGGCAACACTGGCTTCATTACAAAAAGAAGAGCCTGAAGCCTTTGTCGCTGAACTGTTTAAACATATTGCCGATTATAGTTGGCCCTGGACATGGGTTGTTTCCGACACCTATCGCCAGGCAGTCAATGAATTTTATAAAACCACCTTCAATAAAAACGGCAATTTCGATCAAGAGATGCAAATAGAACGGCAATTTATTTACGACAACCCGATTTGTTTTGGTGAAGAGTCGCTATTTGCTCGTGTTGATGAAATTCGTGTTCAGGAAAAAACCGCCGATTCCGCCCGTATTCATGTTCGTATTGCGCTGAACAATGGTAACAGTGAAGAGCAGGATTTAGTTTTACATCGGCGCGAAGGAAAGTGGGAAATTACCGATTTTATCCGTCCAGGCAGCGGTAGCTTGCTTAAACAGATTGAAACGAAAACCGCCGCCAGATTAACGCAATGAACTGAATAAAATAAAAATTAGTCGGAACAATAAATAAAAGGGAGCACGATATGAAAACGATTTTCACCGTGGGAGCTGTTGTTCTGGCAACCTACTTGCTCAGCGGCTGCGTCAATGAGCAAAAGGTCAATCAGCTGGCGAGCAATGTGCAAACATTAAATGCCAAAATCGCCCGGCTTGAGCAGGATATGAAAGCACTACGCCCACAAATCTATGCTGCCAAATCCGAAGCTAACAGAGCCAATACGCGTCTTGATGCACAGGACTATTTTGATTGCCTGCGCTGCTTGCGTATGTACGCAGAATGATAAAAAATCCCCGGCAGCGTGTCAGTTGCCGGGGATATTTTTTAACGTCCAACCGCCGCTTTAGGGCGTTTCTTCGCACCAGCATTCACCGGACGAGAATGCGTAGACGACGCTTTTTTTGCCGTAGCAGGCGTCTGACGCTGGGTCGCCATCGGCGTATGTTTAGTCAACGCCGGACGGGTATTGCGGTTCTGGCGACGAGCCTCACGCATCTCTTCAATGGTTGGCGCAGGCACTAAGCAATCGCGACGGCTGCCAATCAGATGCTTTTTGCCCATCGCTTCCAGCGCCTGGCGGATTAACGGCCAGTTTGCCGGATCGTGGTAACGCAACAACGCTTTATGCAGGCGACGCTGCTTGTCGCCCTTCGGTACAAAGACGTCTTCACTTTTATAACCAATCTTCGCCAGCGGGTTTTTGCCGGTGTAATACATAGTGGTCGAGTTAGCCAGCGGCGACGGGTAGAAGTTCTGTACCTGGTCGAGGCGGAAGCGGTGCTTTTTCAGCCACAGCGCCAGATTCACCATATCTTCATCGCGCGTACCGGGGTGTGCCGAGATGAAATACGGGATCAAATACTGCTCTTTACCTGCCTGTTTCGAGTAGGTATCGAACAACTCTTTAAAGCGGTCATAGCTGCCCATGCCCGGCTTCATCATCTTCGACAACGGCCCTTCTTCGGTATGTTCCGGGGCAATCTTCAGATAACCGCCGACGTGATGGGTCGCCAGTTCTTTGATATAGCGCGGATCTTCTACGGCAATGTCATAACGCACACCAGAGGCAATCAGGATCTTTTTAATGCCTTTCAGATCACGCGCACGGCGATAGAGGTTGATCGTTGGTTCGTGGTTCGTGTCCATGTGCGGACAAATATCCGGATAAACGCACGACAAACGACGGCAGGTTTGCTCAGCGCGTGGCGATTTGCAGCGCAACATATACATGTTGGCAGTTGGCCCGCCGAGATCGGAAATCACGCCCGTAAATCCAGGAACGGTGTCGCGGATCGCTTCAATCTCATTGATGATCGAATCTTCCGAACGGCTCTGAATAATGCGCCCTTCATGCTCGGTAATAGAACAGAAAGAGCAGCCGCCAAAGCAGCCACGCATAATATTGACTGAGAAACGGATCATTTCGTAAGCCGGAATACGGGCATTACCGTAAGCCGGATGCGGCACGCGCTTGTACGGCAGCGCAAAGACGCTGTCCATCTCTTCGGTAGAAAGCGGAATAGCAGGCGGGTTGATCCACACATAGCGGTCGCCATGTTTTTGCATCAATGCGCGAGCGCAGCCTGGGTTGGTTTCGTGGTGCAAAATACGCGAAGCATGAGCGTACAGCACTTTATCGCCCTTCACTTTCTCGAAAGAAGGTAACAAAACGTAGGTTTTTTCCCACGGTTTCGGGCGCGGTGGCTGCACGGTTACGGCTTTGGCTTCTTGTTTTTTCGGAGCCACCGGTTTGTTATCCGCACACGGCAAATCTTCGCCATACGGATGCGGAATCGGGTCGATTTTCCCCGGTGTATCAAGGCGAGTAGAATCCACACCGCTCCAGCCAGGCAGCGCCTCTTTCACGATAATCGCGGTATTACGTACATCGCGGATTTCGCTAATCGGCTCGCCCATCGCCAGACGGTGTGCCACTTCCACCAGCGGACGCTCACCGTTACCGAACATCAGCATGTCTGCTTTGGAATCCACCAACACGGAACGGCGCACGGTATCAGACCAGTAATCATAATGTGCGGTACGGCGCAGGCTGGCTTCAATACCGCCGAGGATCACCGGCACATCTTTCCACGCCTCTTTACAACGCTGGGTATAAACCAGTGTGGCGCGATCCGGGCGCTTACCCGCGACGTTATCCGGCGTGTAGGCATCGTCATGACGTAAACGGCGATCGGCGGTATAGCGGTTGATCATCGAGTCCATATTGCCTGCGGTCACGCCGAAAAACAGATTCGGTTTACCCAGACGCATAAAGTCGTCTTTGCTGCTCCAGTCCGGTTGGGCGATGATCCCGACACGAAAGCCCTGCGCTTCCAGCATACGACCGCAAATCGCCATCCCAAAGCTTGGGTGATCGACATACGCGTCGCCAGTAACCAAAATGATGTCGCAGCTATCCCAGCCAAGTTGATCCATCTCTTCACGAGACATCGGCAAAAACGGTGCCGGTCCAAAACAGGCGGCCCAGTACTGCGGCCAGGAGAACAGGTCGCGATCCGGTTGGATCAGGGAGATAGAGCTCATTTTGCTTCCAGAAATGATAAAAAAATAATCAAAGGCCGGGGATTATAAGCCGGAACGAAAGAGAAATCGAAAGGTATTCCATACTCGCCCTCCCAGGGCGAGTATGAAGATTACGGTACTGGATTGACCAGCAACTGCCCAATAGAGCCGCGATCCGCCATTTCCAGTGTCTGGCTACCAAAGTAAAACGGGAAATGCGCCCAGGAAGGCTGGCCGTAATAAACAAGCAGTTCCACTTGTCCATCAACCCAGACGGTATCTTTCCAGCCTCTGTCTTCCGGGAATGGCATTGCGCCATTAACATTACGGATCTGGAACATCACACCTTCAATATGGAATGATTGCGGTTCATCCGCGCGTACCGTCCAGCGTTCCCACGTTCCCTGCTGGGCAGCAACGTCAATGCGGTTAACGTCCCATAGCTGCCCGTTAATGCCAGGATCATCACCCAGGCTTATATCACGGCTGCGAATCGGCGAACCAGCCATTATTTCGGTCGGCAGCAGGCGCATCGGCAGGCTGTCAGTCACCAGCGGCAGAAGGCCGGTCGGGCGCAGCGTTAGCACCAGCGTGGAAACCAGAATGCTGGACGGCTCAAAGAAGCCGCGAATACGATCAACAATGCTCGCCGCTTCGCCACAGGTGATCGACACTTCATCACCGTTGCTCATATCCACCAGTATTTCACGGCGTTCGCCCGGTGCCAGCGAAAGCTGCTTCACCGATACAGGAGCAGGCAGGAATCCCTGATCGCCAGAAATCACGTGCAACGGACGACCATCGCTCATCTGCAGTTGATAGCGACGGGAGTTCGATGCGTTCAGCAGACGCAGGCGTACCCAACCGCGCGAAACTTCAACGTACGGGCTTTGTACACCGTTGACCAGCAGCGTATCGCCAACAAAGCCGCCGCTTCCCGGTTCGTTGTATTCTGGCGTACCAAAGTTATCCAGCCGTTTATCCTGGATAATGACCGGAAAATCATCCACACCATAATGGTTAGGAATGGGCAGCGACTTGCTGACTTCATCTTCCACCAGCCACATCCCGGCAAGGCCGTTATAGACCTGCTGCGCCGTGCGATTGGGGGTATTGGCGTGATACCACAAAGTCGCAGCATTCTGGCGAATTGGCAGCACAGGCGCCCAGTCAGCGTTTGGCGACATCATGCGTGCCGGCCCCCCCATCAGAGGGCCTGGCACTTGTAATCCAGCCACTGTCATTGAGACGTTTTCTGTCAGTCGGTTGCTGTAAATCAGCTTAACATCGTCGCCCTTCCAGACGCGGATAGTCGGCCCAAGGTAGCGACCATTGATACCCCAAACCGACGCGCGCGTTCCTGGCGTAAATGACCAGTGCGCGCGCTGTACTGTCATAAATAACGGTTGCCCACGGCGAGATTCAAGCAGCGGCGGAACGGGCAGTGGTTGCTGTTGACCGGCTGCGCTTGCCTTCAGGGGGACGGCACCTGCACACAGTGCAATCCCCGATGCCTGAATGAACTGACGCCGACTGAGTGACATATTTGCTCCATGTAAAACTGGCTAAAGTAATACCGTGCAGGAAAACATCCCCGCAAAAAACAGATTGCCGACTTAAACTTTTCCGGCGGCTTCGCGCTCTGCGACTTCTTTATCGAGCTCGGCGATTTTTTGTTCCATTATCGAACGACAATGAGCAGCCAGCTCGCGAACCTGATCTTTACCATATTGACTGATGTCAATCGGCGGCAGCATTTCTACGATCACTAAACCATTATTCAGTCGATTAAGATTAATCTTATTCGAAGTCGTGGAAACACACACGGGAATAATCGGGACGCCTGCCGCAATTGCCGCATGGAATGCCCCTGTTTTAAACGGCAGCAGGCCGCGACCACGGCTACGCGTTCCTTCCGGGAACATCCAGATGGAAATACGGCGCTTTTTGAAGTGGTTCACGACTTCCGCGATGGTGCCATGCGCCTTAGTACGGTTGTTTCTGTCGATCAATAAGTTGCCGGTTAACCAGTACAACTGCCCAAAGAAGGGGATCCACAGCAAACTCTTTTTACCCACTGTGACCGTCGGTGGCTGCACGATGTTCGATGCTGTCACCATGTCATAGTTGTTCTGGTGGTTAGCAATATAGATAGCATTACCATAGCTTTCAGCATCAGCAGGTTTGCGGCACTCAACTTTCAGCCCATATAGCGGCGCAAGGCGCCCAAACATATGCCCGAAGGTGGCTACATGCTTTGGATTTCGCGGGCTGAAAAGGCAGTAAATGGAGCCGAAAACACAGACTAAGATGCTGTAAATAACGGTAATAATAAGACGAAAGATATATAGCATAACACCCTCTGAAGATCTGAGAGACTGGCATTGTACGTCACCTGAAATCAGGTTAGGGCATTGTTAAAAGCCGCTCTCTGGAAAAGCGTATTGTTAATCGCAACGCATGAATAAACAACGGTTTCAAGGGAATTTTTATCGTTTCCGGGGGTTGAATACGCTGCCGGATGACGACTTAACGTTTCATCCGGCATTCCTTGCAAACGGGAGAAAGCCCCCCTCCGGCATATTACTCTTCGCTATCGCCGCTGCTGGCGCGGTGAGGGGAGTCAATCTCGACACGGTCGATACGCTGTAAACCGCGCATCAAGGTGCCACGGCGACCACGCTCACCAGTCACTTTCAGCAACTCTTCCGGGCGCAGTTTAATTTTGCGTTTCCCGACATGAATAGTCAGAGTGCTCTGCGGCGGCAGTACATACAGGTGTGCCAGACCATCCTCGCCTCGCGCGGCTTCTGCCGACGGGATGTTGATGATCTTGTTGCCTTTACCCTTCGACAGTTGCGGAAGCTCGCTTACCGGGAACATCAACATGCGTCCTGCCAGGGTGATAGCCAGTAGCATATCAGAAGCATCTTCAATCACTACTGGCGGCATAACATGCGCATTTTCAGGTAAGGTAATCAACGCTTTACCAGCACGGTTACGGGCAACAAGATCGTTAAAGGTGCAGACGAATCCGTAGCCAGCATCGGAAGCCATCAACAGTTTCTTATCGTCGCTTTCCATTAGCATGTGATCAACTGTGGCACCTGGCGGTAACGTCAGTTTACCGGTGAGTGGTTCGCCCTGACCACGCGCCGACGGCAGCGTAATCGGGTCGATGGCGTAGCTACGGCCGGTAGAATCAACAAATACCACCGGTTGGTTGCTCTTGCCTTTCACCGCCGCTTTGAAGCTATCGCCCGCTTTATAGTTCAGGCCTGGTGCGTCGATGTCATGGCCTTTGGCGCTGCGTACCCAGCCCATCTGTGACAGCACAATGGTAACGGGTTCAGACGGCAGCATGTCGTGCTCGCTCATCGCTTTCGCTTCTTCGCGTTCCTGCAACGGCGAACGGCGATCGTCGCCGTAGGCCTGTGCGTCGGCCTGTAGTTCTTTCTTCAGCAGGTTATTCATCTTGCGCTCGGAAGCCAGAATGCTCTGCAACTGGTCACGCTCTTTTTCCAGTTCGTTCTGCTCACCGCGAATCTTCATCTCTTCCAGTTTGGCGAGATGACGCAGTTTCAGTTCGAGGATCGCTTCCGCCTGGGTTTCCGTAATGCCAAAACGCGACATCAGTGCCGGTTTCGGTTCATCTTCATTACGAATGATCTCAATCACTTCGTCGATATTGAGAAACGCCACCAGCAAACCTTCAAGAATATGCAGGCGCTTGAGGACTTTCTCCAGACGATAATTGAGACGGCGGCGCACGGTATCGCGACGGAACACCAGCCATTCGGAGAGGATTTCCAGCAGGTTTTTCACCGCCGGACGCCCATCCAGACCAATCATATTGAGGTTAATACGATAGCTCTTTTCCAGATCGGTCGTGGCAAACAGATGATTCATCACCTGATCCATATCCACACGATTAGAACGCGGCACAATCACCAGACGGGTCGGATTCTCGTGGTCAGATTCATCGCGCAGATCGTCAACCATCGGCAGCTTTTTGTTGCGCATTTGCGCAGCAATTTGCTCCAGTACGCGAGCGCCAGAAACCTGATGCGGTAAGGCGCTGATCACTACCGCGCCATCTTCTTTCTTCCACACCGCGCGCATACGCACAGAACCACGACCGTTCTCGTAAATTTTACGGATTTCGGCGCGGGAGGTGATGATTTCCGCTTCAGTCGGGTAGTCTGGGCCCTGCACGATATCCAGCAACTGGTCGAGCGTGGTTTTCGGCTGGTCGATTAACGCGATTGCCGCCTGTGCGACTTCACGCAGGTTATGTGGCGGAATGTCCGTCGCCATCCCGACAGCAATACCGGTGGTGCCGTTAAGCAAAATATTCGGCAGGCGGGCAGGCAGCATTTTCGGCTCCTGCAACGTGCCGTCGAAGTTTGGCACCCAGTCCGCCGTCCCTTGCCCCAGCTCACTCAGTAACAGCTCAGAATATTTCGACAGGCGGGATTCGGTATAACGCATTGCCGCGAACGATTTCGGATCGTCCGGTGCCCCCCAGTTTCCCTGCCCATCAACCAGCGGATAACGGTAAGAAAACGGCTGAGCCATTAGTACCATCGCTTCATAGCAGGCGCTGTCACCGTGCGGATGGTATTTACCCAGTACGTCACCCACAGTACGGGCCGATTTTTTAAATTTGGCGGTAGCATTCAGACCCAGTTCTGACATCGCATACACAATGCGGCGCTGAACAGGTTTCAGACCATCACCAATAAACGGCAACGCACGATCCATGATGACGTACATGGAGTAGTTTAAGTAGGCGTTTTCCGTAAATTCATGTAGCGCAAGGCGCTCTGCCATATCGCTCATTAATTCTGATTCCTCAACTTATTCGCCAGCCTTCAAAGGGGCAATATTGCCGGAGATACTACATTATCTGTCGCGTCGAGTCACAGGAGATCAGTGTGAATAGTGCCGCCGGACGTGCTCCGACGGCGATAAAGGCATCAATGTGCCTTGATATACAACTCTTTGCTGTAGACATAATCCTGGGGATTATGCAGCGGGAAACCGCCAACGTAAGGTTTAAGCAGTTTGATCAGTGGCTGATAGTAGACAGGAATGAGCGGTGCCTGCTGGTTGATAATGACCTCTGCCTGTTGATACAGCGCATTACGCTTTGTCGCGTCAGTGGTCTGAGCGGCCTGGTTTAGTAACGCGTCATACTTTGCATTTTTCCAGTGACCGACATTTTCTTCACTATCGCTTTTGAGCGTGTTCAGGAAGCTGGATGCATCATTATATGTCGCATCCCACGACTGCCGCGACAACATGAAATCACCACTACGCCGGGCATCGAGATACGTTTTCCACTCCATCGTGCGCAGCGTCACCTGTGCGCCAAGCCATTTTTTCCATTCGGAAGACAAGGCTATCGCCGTTTTTTCATGCAGATCGTACTTGTTGTAGAACAGTTCAAAGCGTAGCGGATGAGAGGCGTCGTATCCCGCCTGTTTCAGCAAGGCTTTTGCCATCGCAACGCGCTCACCCATTGGCTTTTGCAGTTCCTCAAACGTTGGCGCACGAAACCCTTCTACCTCTGTCGGCGTCAATGTTGTTGCTGGCGTTCGTAGCCCAAGTATCTTTTGCGCGATTAGCGGCCTGTCAACCGTAAGATACAATGCCCGCCGCACACGGGCATCATCAAACGGCGGTTTCCGGGTGTTGAAGTTGTAATATTCGCTATTCAGGCGAGGGATTATCCGCAGCTCGCCAGGCAGTGATTTTTCGATTACAGGAATTTGCTGCGCCGGAACCCAGGTGAGATCAACCTCTCCCGCGCGATAGCGGTTATAACCGGTGACCGAATTATCCAGCGCCAGATACTCAACCTGCTGTAAGACAGTATGCTCGGCATCGCGGTATTCCGGATTTTTTCGGGCTGTAATCTTTTCGTTAACTACCCATTTATCAAGAACAAAAGCACCGTTGTAAACCATATGTTCTGGCTTACTCCAGCTATCGCCATACTTCGCAATCACATGATGCGGAACCGGAAACAGCGTCGGCCAGGCGAGCATGGTCGTGAACCAGGGAACGGGCTGCTCAAGCGTGACTTCAAGAGTGCGGTCATCGGTAGCCTTCACACCCAGCGATGCAACATCCGCTTTGCCTGTCACAATAGCCGCTGCATTTTTAATATGCGCCTGCGCCAGATAGCCGGCAAAAGGGCTTACCGTTTTGGGGTCAACCGCGCGCTGCCAGCCGAGGACAAAATCCTGTGCCGTTAAGGGCTGACCATCAGACCACTGTAAGCCGTGACGTAAATGGAAAACATAGCGTTTACCGCTATCTACCACCTCCCATGATTCGGCCTGAGCGGGTTGCACTTTGCCTTCACTGTCTATCCATACCAGACCTTCAAACAGATCCAGCACAATCTGCGCAGCAGTATTCTCCTCAACCTTTTGCGGGTCGAGCGTACCGGGGTCGCTATGATTGTTGTAACGAAAGACTTGCTGTGGGGCGAGCGGTGTGTTGGCGGGAATGTCAGCAGCATAGAGAGGAGCCGCACTTACCAGGCTGACCAGCCATAATAAATTTCGCGTATACATGGTATTCCTTACCGAAGAAATTATAAGCCCGACAACAATACGCCTGTGACATTGTTAGCTCAAACTTATCGCGAGTGATTTGGCTCACACTCCGGTAAAGATTCCCCCATCACGCCAACGGCACATAGACATCCGTTTCCAGCCGCTGCTCTGACATCCCTTCAGCCAGATTAGTGTAGTGAAACAGTATCGGCGCTTTACGTATTTTCTCGCCGCTTTCAGGCAGCCACTGACGAATGATGCCCCATACCGTGCGCGAAATATCGTCCAGTTCGCCAACGTGACGAGCCACGGCATAACGTCCTCCACCAAGCTCACTATTACTCACGCCATAACGATTTTCCGGAATCGCTTCGCTAACGCTGCCGCAGATATCAAAGCGAAACGCTTCCGGCGCGGTGCTTGCAGGATCATCCCAGGCGACGCCAAATGTCTGGCTTTGGTTAACAGGAGAAAGCCCCGTCTCTTTGCGCCACATGATAAATTTCGCCACGCTATAGTTGAGCAACTCAGGGCTACAGCGATGCGGCAACAAAGCCACGCGGGTTGAAGGGAAATTGATGATGTTCACGTCCAGTGTCAGGTTTTTCATGTTGCCTCCCTGCGAAATTATTCCCGGGAACGCGTCCCGGGAGCGGTAACAATTACGGATTCACTTTACGAATCTGTTTAACGTCGATCTCAACTGAGTTCCAGTCTTTATCGACCTCCCCCTGAATCTCAACCGTATCTTTCGGTGTAACAGTCACACCGTTCCAGCGTTTGTGGTCGATATCGACATTGATAGTACCGCTGGCATCTTTGAACACGTAGAGATCGTCAGAGATGCGTTCAACGATATTGCCGCGCAGGGTTACCCAGGTATCATCACGCAGGGATTTTGCGTTTTCTACGTTAGTTACACTGCCGTTCGGCCCCTGAAATCCTCCGGCCTGATTTTGCGTTGCTGATGGTCCAGAAAAACCACCCTGCTCTGCTGCCATAACTGGTGCGCTACACAGAGCCATTACTGCAATTACTGCTGCTAATTTTTTCATGTTTGTTACTCCCTTTAATGTCTGTTTTCGAGCATTAAACAAGATACTCCTTAACAACTTCTTAAGAAAAAAAAGAAAATTTAGTACTGTACAGAGCGCGTTACAACACGGTTTACTGACAACGAATACTGCTATCGCAGGGATGAAAAGATGCGAATTTTACTGATAGAAGATGACATGCTGATTGGCGACGGCATCAAAACGGGTCTTAGTAAGATGGGCTTTAGTGTTGACTGGTTTACGGAAGGTCGTCAGGGAAAAGAGGCGCTTTATAGCGCACCTTATGACGCAGTAATTCTGGATTTAACCTTACCGGGAATGGATGGTCGCGATATTTTGCGCGAATGGCGGGATAAAGGTCAGCGTGAGCCTGTATTAATCCTGACCGCGCGCGATGCCCTGGCGGAACGCGTAGAAGGTTTGCGTCTGGGCGCCGACGATTATCTGTGTAAACCTTTTGCCTTAATAGAAGTCGCTGCCAGGCTGGAAGCACTGATGCGTCGAAGCAACGGGCAAGCCAGCAATGAGTTACATCACGGTAACGTAATGCTCGACCCCGGCAAACGTATTGCCACTCAGGCTGGCGAACCCTTAACGCTGAAGCCAAAAGAATTTGCCCTGCTGGAATTACTGATGCGTAACGCTGGTCGGGTACTGCCGCGCAAATTGATTGAAGAAAAACTGTACACCTGGGACGAAGAGGTCACCAGCAATGCAATCGAAGTGCATGTGCATCATCTGCGACGTAAGCTCGGCAGCGACTTTATTCGCACCGTTCACGGTATTGGCTACACATTAGGTGAGAAATGAAATTTACCCAACGCCTTAGTCTGCGAGTCAGACTGACGCTGATCTTTTTGATTCTGGCCTCGGTGACCTGGCTTGTCTCCAGCTTTGTCGCCTGGAAACAAACAATGGATAATGTCGATGAGTTATTCGATACCCAGTTGATGCTGTTTGCCAAACGGTTAAGTACGCTCGATCTTAACGAAATCAATGCGGCAGATCGTATGGCGCAAACACCGAATAAATTAAAACACGGTCACGTAGATGATGATGCGCTGACCTTTGCAGTCTTTACTCACGACGGCAACATGGTTCTTAACGATGGCGATAATGGAGAAGATATTCCCTACAGCTATCAACGGGAAGGTTTTGCTAATGGGCAACTGGTAGGTGAAGACGATCCCTGGCGTTTTGTCTGGATGACGTCACATGATGGTAAATATCGCATCGTTGTTGGCCAGGAGTGGGAATACCGTGAAGACATGGCACTGGCGATTGTCACTGGACAGCTCATTCCCTGGCTTGTCGCGCTGCCTATCATGTTGATCATCATGATGGTACTACTGGGTCGTGAACTCTCGCCACTAAACAAACTGGCTCTGGCGCTACGTATGCGCGATCCGGACTCGGAAAAACCGCTCAACGCTGACGGTGTACCCAACGAAGTGCGTCCGCTGGTCGAGTCGCTGAATCAACTTTTCGACCGTACACATGCGATGATGGTTCGTGAACGACGCTTTACCTCCGATGCCGCTCACGAACTGCGTAGCCCGTTAACCGCTCTGAAAGTACAAACCGAAGTCGCGCAGCTTTCTGACGACGATCCACAGGCACGAAAAAAAGCCCTGATGCAATTACATTCCGGGATCGATCGCGCCACACGCCTGGTTGATCAACTGCTCACTTTGTCGCGGCTGGATTCGCTGGATAACCTTCAGGATGTTGCGGAGATCCCACTTGAAGATCTCCTGCAATCGTCGGTAATGGATATTTACCACACGGCTCAGCATGCGAAAATTGACGTGCGGCTGACGCTCAATGCCCACGGCATCAAACGCACCGGACAACCGCTATTGCTAAGTTTGCTGGTACGAAATCTGCTGGATAACGCCGTACGCTACAGCCCACAAGGCAGCGTGGTGGACGTCACGCTGCATGCAGATAATTTCGTCGTGAGGGATAACGGCCCCGGAGTGACGCCAGAGGCACTGGCGCGAATTGGTGAACGTTTCTATCGCCCACCAGGACAAACCGCCACCGGCAGTGGGCTTGGGCTGTCGATTGTCCAGCGGATCGCCAAATTGCATGGCATGAATGTTGTGTTTGGGAATGCGAAACAAGGTGGATTTGAGGCGAAAGTAAGCTGGTAGTGGTGGTATTGTTGCTAAATTCGCAAAAGACTTTGCACATTTTGCTAATTTCACCGTACCGCTCTGTGACGTACTATAGTCGGCAAACGTCTCACCTTGAGGATAAAAAATGAGCAATATCCTGATTATCAACGGCGCGAAAAAATTCGCCCACTCCAATGGCCAACTGAACGACACCCTGACCGAAGTCGCGGATGGCACGCTGCGCGACCTCGGGCATGATGTCCGCATCGTTCGCGCCGACAGCGACTACGATGTCAAAGCCGAAGTACAAAACTTTCTCTGGGCTGATGTGGTTATCTGGCAGATGCCAGGCTGGTGGATGGGCGCGCCGTGGACGGTGAAAAAATACATTGATGATGTGTTCACCGAAGGTCACGGTACGCTGTATGCCAGCGATGGTCGCACCCGCAAAGATCCGTCGAAAAAATACGGCTCTGGCGGCCTGGTACAGGGCAAAAAATATATGCTTTCCCTGACCTGGAACGCACCAATGGAAGCCTTCACTGAAAAAGATCAGTTCTTCCACGGCGTCGGCGTTGACGGCGTGTATCTGCCGTTCCATAAAGCAAACCAATTCCTCGGCATGGAACCGCTGCCGACATTTATCGCTAATGACGTGATAAAAATGCCTGATGTTCCCCGCTATACCGAAGAATATCGCAAGCATCTTGTGGAAATTTTTGGTTAACTAGAGCTCTGGCTTTAGAAGGAGTTAACCATGCTTACAGTAATCGCTGAAATCCGTACTCGTCCTGGCCAACATCACCGTCAGGCGGTATTGGATCAGTTTGCTAAAATCGTACCAATAGTACTGAAGGAAGAAGGTTGCCACGGCTATGCGCCGATGGTGGATTGCGCTGCTGGCGTGAGTTTCCAGTCTATGGCGCCGGACTCTATCGTGATGATTGAGCAGTGGGAAAGCATTGCCCATCTTGAAGCGCATCTGCAAACCCCGCACATGAAAGCATATAGTGAAGCCGTAAAAGGCGACGTGCTGGAGATGAATATTCGTATTCTGCAGCCGGGGCTTTGATGTTCCTGAAAAGAGGCTGGTAATTTTTATCGGCCTGAGACTGATGGCAAACGTAAGATTGCCTGATGCACTACGCTTATCGGGCCTGGCAGAGGATTGCAATATATTGAATTTGCACGATTCTGCAGGCCGGATAAGGTGTTCACGCCGCATCCGGCATGAACAACGCGCGCTTTGTCAACAAGTTAAGGTCAGTATTGCTACCGACTTTTAGTTTCATACTTCCGCCGTCTCTAAACGCGCTTTAATCTGTTCGTAATATTCATTATTAATCAGATAAAAGCGCATGATAAGTCCAGTTATCAGGTTGAGCACCGCTGGAACTATCGTCATTAATAAGCAGATCCCCCACAGCGCCTTCGGTGTTTGCTCAATGCCTGGTTGGTAGCCCATACAGGATAAAGCAATACCTATAAAGCCTCCCGCCAACCCCATACCGAATTTTTGAAAAAAGAGAATCCCGCCAAATGCCAGCCCGGAAACACGTTGCCCCGTTTTCATTTCGCCGTAATCCACCGATTCAGCAATAGATGCCCAATAGACGGGAAGCTGGATATCCGTCAGGAAGGTCACCACAATATAAAATGTAAAGGCTAACACTATAGAATCTGGTTGCACAAAATACATCGCGCCACCCACCACGAACGCCAGTAATTGGGTATAACGAAACATTTTTATTTTGTCATAGAAACGAGTAAGCCACGTGCAAGTTACCATCGCCATAACAGAAGCAATCACGCCTGAGGTTAAAAAGGGTGAAATTAAAGCATCCCCACCATTCAGATAATATTTTGCATAATATGCAGCTACAGAGTTACGAATAATCCCACCGAACATAATGACCGCGATGGCAACACCAAGAATTAGCCACTGATCATTTTTGACTAATAACCGAAACTGCGCGCTCATCCCAAGAGCAGGTCTTGGATGGTGGATACGTTCTTTTACACTAAAAAAACAATAAAGACATAAACACGTTGCCAGAATTCCCATTGCTCCCATTGCAATTTGATAACCCAGTTGTACATTATTCTTACCAAGATACATTGCAGATAAAGGAACAATAATAGTTACTGCAAACATCGCGATTTTTGTCATGACAAAACGAAAACCGTTGGCACTCAATCGCTCTTGTGGATCATCCGTGATCACGCTAATTAACGAAACATAAGGAATTGCGATGAATGTATATGTCAAGGTGAGTAAAATATAGGTCGCCCAGGCCCACAAAAGTTTCATCGAATAACCAACATCAGGCGTAATGAACATCAACCAAATGCTGATTCCAAAGGGTATCGACATAAAAAGCAACCATGGCCGATATTTTCCCCAACGCGTTATTGTTCTGTCTGTCAGCGTCCCTACAACAGGATCGATAACCGCATCAAGAATACGCACAGAAAATAACAGAATACCTAAATCTACCGGTTTCAGACCAAATATATCCGTGTAAAAATAAGTAATGATCATAGCCAAAGACATCATTACTATTGCGATAGCCATATCACCCGCGCCAAAACCTATCTTTTCATTTATCGTAAGTTTCATACACAGCACTCATTAATTATTTAAATTCATATTAAAAACAAATGTGTTAAAAATTTCAGCACATGATTTCTGTGAGTGAGGATAAATGCATTGGTAGATACCACAACAAACCATTAAATCATTATTGAACAACATCACACAAAAACCAATCTCATTTAACATCATGATTTTTAATTATAAATGTGGTTTTTTCTGTTTTATGTCACAGATAGTGAACAAGCATCATGCGTAATAAAAGCTAAAGAATGTAGAGTTGGTATCAACCACATGAAATGAGGCTTTGTCATGATAAGAATTTATAAAGCCAGTAAAGGTCAGTTAAAACATCGTGAAATCTTTGATGAAATAAAGAAAAAGATTGATAACGGTGAATGGAAAGAAGGCAAAGCTATACCAACAGAAAGAGAACTTTCAGAATATTATTTAAGCAGCAGAACAACGATTCGCAAGGCAATAGAAAGCCTGAAACAACGCGGCTATCTGCATAGTGTCCACGGGCAAGGGACATTTGTATTACCTGCTCGCAGTAGGGAAAATCATTTATTACACAGCTTTACTGATGATATTAAAGCTCGTGGCGGTATACCTGCACAGAATATTCTTGAGATGGGGTTGATTCCCGTCAGTGATGTCATCAGAAAAAATCTCGAACTGGATATTCATGTTCATACCGTATTTTACATTAAACGCATTCGTTATATGGGAAGTACACCACTGGGTATTCAAACATCATGGCTTGCATTAAATGACGGACAAGAAATAACCCAGGATGAGCTGCTGGCGACAGGTTCGCTCTATATTTTACTGGAAGAAAAACTCGCCATTAAACCTTTAGAGGCAACTGAAATTATCTCCGCCCGGCTTCCTTCCCCCCTGGAACGGACATTGCTGGAGCTGACGGCCGAAGATGTCGTATTGAGTTGTACCCGCGTCACGCTATCCGTAGAACGCAAACCGATGGAGTACGTTGAGATGGTTTATCCCGCAAGCCGCTACTCCTACAAGGCACGAATTACAAAAGATAGTTTTAGTGTGTAATAGAGAGAATATTGTGAACAAAATTGAAAAAAACGTTATTTATAACAAAATTTTAGGTTCGTTAGCCTGCGCAGGAATGGGCGATGCTTTAGGCGCGGCGACTGAACTCTACAGCATTGATGAGATAAAAGAGCAATGGGGTGGTTTTTTAAACGATTTTGTATCTCCTCCCGCCGATACTTTCGCTGGCTCATTGAAAGGTGTTGCTGGACTGATTACCGATGATTCCAGTCAAATGTATGTATTTTCAGAGGGATTAATCCAGGCTGGTTTTGATAACTTCACCAATAAGGATTGGTTGGCTTGCCTCCTGCGTTGGGCTGATATGCAGCCCTACGCAAATTACAAAGGCCCCACGACAGAACAAATCGTCAAAGCACTCAAAGAAGGTAGGCCAACAAACACCATTGGGCGCATTGGAACATCTTCTCGCCAGGCTCCCAATATCGGTACAACGAATGGTGCCGGGATGCGTGTCGCCCCAGCAGGATTAATCTGGCCAGGCAATAAAGAAAAAGCATGCAATCTGGCATTATTAACCTGTCTACCTTCGCATGACACTAATATTGCGATTGCCAGCGCATGCGCTATCGCAGCGGCAGCCTCCCAAGCCATGTTGCCGCAAGCCTCTCTTACATCATTACTGGACGCCGCAATCTGGGGAGCTAATTACGGCGAACATCTGGCAAAACAACATGCTCGGTGTGTGGCAGGACCGTCTATTGCCATGCGAATCCAGCTTGCAGCGGACATCGCCAGACGTGCTAATGATCTGGAGTCTTGCCTGCGAGAAATGGAAGGTCTGGTAGGTAACTCTGTCGCAGCTCACGAGTCAATTCCTGCGGCAATCGGCCTTCTGCTGTATTGCAAAGGAGAACCCTGGGAAACCATTTATGCTTGCGCCAATATCGGCAACGACACCGATAGCATCGCCACGATGGCAGGCGCAATTGCAGGAGCATGGCGCGGTTTTGATGCTCTCCCTAAAGACAAATATGCCTTTTTCCGTGCCGTAAATAATAAAGATTTCGACCTTGAAGCGACCGCGTCTGGCCTGACATTGCTTGCATTACAGGCACAGGAGAAATAATGAACATGTCAGCCCGTACTCCTATTATGCCATTAGCGAAAACTCGTGAGGAAATAGACACAACGGCGGCAGCGTTACGTCATTTGGCAATTATCTGGGGTGAATGTTTTTCTACTATTCAGCTCGATGAGTATGCTGTCAAACGCGTCTATATAGTGGGATCGGGCGACTCCTGGACGGTAGCACTGTGTGTCGCCGCATGGCTGGGAAAATATACACATCTGTCTTGTTCCGCATTGCAAACGTGGGATTTTCTTCAGACTGATTTAACCCGTTATCAGGAAGAAACGCTGATCATTATTCTCAGCGCGAGTGGCAGACCCTCATTGGCCGTTGACGCCTTCCACCACGCTGTATACTCAAACGCGCAAGTACTGGGTGTGACGAATTGCCCAGGAACGCCATTTTGCGCAATAACAGAAAATGTGCTCTACACATGGGCGAATAAGCAGGGTATTCCAACACAAAGTAGTAGTGTCACACTTTATGCCCTCCTGCGCTTAGTGCAAAAATTATGTCCAGACATAACACCACTGCAAATTGAAGAAGATTTGGAAGGGAAATTTAGACAGATTAATCGGCACTGGCAGCAAAAGAAGCGCCGTCTTTATCAGCAAAAAGAGATGACGTTTCTGGGTAGCGGCTTAAGTTGGGGACTGGCATTATCGGGCAGTAATTTACTTTCCTGTGGCCCACAGATTCGTGCGACAGCCCTTCCTGTGGAAGAATTCTATCATTCATTACGCTTATATCAAGTTGATGCCAGTCAGCATTATTTTTTAATACCAGCCACATCCTGCGAGTACCCATTTTACCTTGCAACCCAAAAAGCAATCATTGAACAGGGAGCAACAGCAGAATTAATCAGTTTTATACCTGACGCCAGTGAGTCCACCAATTTATTTCTGGTCATGCAGTGGTTATATGAAATGTGTTGGCATTTAAGTTCTGATTATGTCAACGCAGGCGGAAAACGCGTTAGCCATATGGAGAAATAAGGCTATGAAGAAATTTGATGTCGCCGCTTTAGGTAGTGGAAATATAGATATGTTTTTATCTATCCCGTCACTCCCCACACGTGGCGGTAAAGTGATCGGGGCACGCCTGGGCGAACAAGCTGGCGGCACCGTCGCCAACAGTGCCTGTGCGATGGGACAATTGGGTCTCGATGTTGTTTCGGTCTCATGTATAGGCAATGATCATTCGGCCTCGATCATTCTTGACGGATTTAAAAAACATCATGTGAATTGTGATTTCATTCAGGTAATCCCGGATTTAATTGCCAATACCGCGATTATTTTTATTGACGAATCAGGTGAAAAAACGTTGGTTTACTCACCTGGCAGCGATCATGAATGGGATGAAGAAAAAGCCCTACAGGCTATTGCTCAAAGTCATTATTTTTATTCGATGCCAGCCAATATAGAGAAATTTCGTATGCTGGCCCAATATGCCCATAGCCAGACGACAAAAGTCGTCGTTGATATTGAACCCCATATCGTTGCAACACCTGAGCGCCTTGCCAGTATTTTACAGCTTGCAGATATTGCGATTTTTAATTATGACGGCTTTATTCGTGGATATGCAGCAGAGCCAGATTGCGCTCTTCTGCATGATATACAAGAAGATTATCAACTTGATGCTATCGTGGTAACGCTGGATGCTCGGGGAGTGATTGCGGTCAAAGGCAATGAGCAAGTGCAAATCGGTAGTTATACAATCCCCGTTCTTGATACCACAGGCGCTGGAGATACTTTTAATGGTGCCTTTATTTATAGCTTAATAAAAAACATGTCTTTAATTGAAGCTCTGAAATTTGCCTCTGCTACAGCCGCAATAAATATTACCGCGTTAGGTGCCAGAGGCCATCTGGCGACGCCATCGGAGGTTAATCTTTTTCTTTTACAACACGACTAAAAATAGATATACACACACAGGTAAACATCATGAAAATAAAACATGCCGCTATTTTTCTGGCATTACCGCTGTTATGCGCAACAGCGCAGGCAAACAGTTTTCTTCATTATGCCGGCGAGTTTAACTTCCCTACGGGAGAAAAACAGAACAATGTCACCATTGCGGGGATTTCTGCCATTACATTTGATCCCCAAAAGAATATTTTCTACGCTATTAACGATAGCAGAAACAATAATAAGGAGGGAGATGCCAGCCTTTATACGCTAAAAATGCAGGTGTCATCCAGGGGCATTGAGCAAGTAAATTTTCTCAACCAACGTCCACTGCTTGACGCAAAGCAGCAGCCTTTCATGATCAATATGGTGGATGCCGAAGGTCTGGCACTGACACACAATGGTGAATCGTTAATCTGGAGTTCGGAATTAGGTGCACCACTGCGTCTGAGCACTCTTGATGGCGTAATGGAGAAGGAGTTTACGTCTTTATTTCCTGCTCGCTTTAATATTAGCTCTGGCAAAGAGAGTACCAGTGGTATCCGCAGCGGCAATGCCTGGGAGGGCCTGACGCTTACACCTGATGGTAAATCACTTTTTATCGCCGTTGAAAGTAGTCTTAAGCAGGATGGACCTATTGCAAGCCCAATAAATTCAGGCACATCACGCTTACTGCAATTTTCTATGGATGCAGACGGTCAACCTTCAACGCAATTGCATGAATATCTCTATATTACTGATCCTGTTCCGCAAGTGAGTGAATTCGGTATTAATGATAATGGCGTATCCGAGATCCTGGCGTTGAATGATCACCAATTATTGGTCATCGAACGTTCCGGCAGGAACGTCAGTGCTGGGTTCAATGACTGGGATTACTCCGTCAGAGTTTATATGGTGGATTTAAATACCGCGAGCGATATCAAGAATATTGACAGTCTACAAGACTGGCCCAATAAATCCACGTTACAACCCGTCAGTAAAAAATTGTTGATCGATTTTGCCGATTACACTTCATCAGCGGATTGTATTGAAGGGGTAACATTCGGTCCTGAAATTGATGGGCATACATCATTAATATTTGTATCAGATAACAATTTCCAGCCTCATCAACAGACAAAATTCTATTTATTCATCGATAAGGAAAACAAACTTAAAATTTAGAATCAAACCACAGATATAAAAATTCTGACACCTGGAATTATCAGATGGTGTATTCAGCCACCAAAAATATATTTTATTCTGAAAGGGAATATTATGAACTCTTATCTTAAATTATCACTCGTAGGAATAATAACGTTATCTGGCTTTTCGCCTACGCTCACCTATGCAGAACAACCGCATGGATTTATTGATTATCGCCATGAGTATCTCGATGATACTCGCACTCACGCGGACCGTGTCGAATTTGGTACGTTTTTTAGCAACGGTATCGGCCTGATGGGGGAATTACGCTATAACACCGATGAAGGTGATAAAGATAAGTGGGACCCCTCACAATTTGGCAATAACGGAACAGGATTATCTGTCGTTTACCGCTTTAAGCCGCTGGATGACAAAAAGTTCTGGTTAGAACCCATGTTCTGGCTTGATACCACACAATATTGGTCAACTTACGAATATGGTCTTTCTGCTGGTTATGATTTCAGCAAAGAGTGGAAGGTTTCGGGTCGTTTTCGTTATGACATGGATAAAGCCACCGATAAATCTAAAGGTTATGGCAATGATGATCGTAATAACCGCCGTTACGATGTGTGGATCGATTATCGACCACAAAACACCAACTTCCAATATCAGTTAAACCTGGTCTATTACAATAATGGTTATTTAACCTGGAATGATGGTCATACAAACTACACTGCATCATTTAAAGTGGGGTATAAAATGGGATCATGGATACCTTATATGAGTGTTGCGGATTATAAAGGTGTGGATAAAACATCAAGCAATCGCCAAATCCGTTGGCGCTGGGGTCTGACCTATACTTTCTAATCTGGAATAAAAAAATGAATAATAAATTTAAAATCACCCTCTGGATGATGCTCTCTGCCCTACCTGCTTTATCTTGTGCACAGGTAAAAAATATAGTCACTAGCGAATATAGTACAGTCAATAAAATCATAACAGAAAAGGAAACTCTCTATCCTCCCAATAAGATATTATTAGTTTTTGATATTGATAATACGTTATTAACGAGTGGCACACGTATTGGCGGTGATATCTGGTATCAATGGCAAACCGGCAAACTACCGTTAAAACCAGATAGCTCACAAAAAGTTCCTTGCCTGTATGAAAATGCAATCAGTATGCTTTATGAACTTAGCCCTATGCAGCTTACCGAGTCACAGTTACCGGCGATGTTAAAACAATGGCAACAGAAACATACCGCCTTTGCTCTGACATCCAGGGCGCCAGATACACTCTTTCCAACATTACGTGAACTAAAGCGAAACGGCATTGATTTTTCTTCTTCCGCACTCAGGAAAAAAGAGGATGCTTTGCCACCCTTTGAAAAAGGAAAACTTAAACGCTCATGGTTGTACAGCCAGGGGATATTTTTTTCTTCCGGACAAGATAAAGGCGTAATTCTCGACTTTATGCTGGATAAAATGGAGAACAAATATGACGCGATTGTGTTTGTCGATGACGGACAAGCAAACATTAATGCGATGACGAAAATGTTTTCTACGGAAAAATGGTTCTCCACGGATTTTACCGTTATTCATTATACAAAAATAGAAAGCGATTTAATTAAGCAACAAGGGGCAGTCATTACACTCGCACAAACAGATATAATGAGTACCGACTGGAAGATGCTCTCTGGTTCACTGGTCAGTATATTTCCTGATCGACATAAATTGTGTCCGATCAACTAGCCCCCCCTGACAAAATGTCAGTCTTACCGGGATAATTATCATCAGGCATCTGAAATGGCTGCACCCGGTCAGCCATTCTTTCTTCCCGTTTTCAAACCCCGATGGAAATCGTTAATTCGCTTAATGGTTTTAACCGCACGCTGCGGCACTGCGGAAGCCACCGACCAGACAATCATTTCCAGGCACAACAATACCGTACCATGTAGCGGCGTTTTCCCCTTTTCATCGCCGCGCGGAACATGAATCACGATACTGGCGTCTTTGCTAAAACGCGAATCCAGAGCGTTTGTCAGCAAAATAACAGGGATCCCCAGCCGTCTTGCTTCACGCAGCGTTGTCAGTCCTTCCCGGTGTGCGGATTTTTGCGCCATCATGATCAATACATCACCACGCTGAAGCGCGATCAGTTGCTCGGCAAGGCCAATACCAGTACGGTTTAGCGCCGTGGCGGGTAAGCCAATGCGATTGAATAACCGTGCAGTATAGTCCGCCAGAATACCCGAAGCGCCAATGCCAAAAATAACAACTTGCCGCGCCTGCACCAGCATGGCTACCGCTTGTGCAAGCGCATGGCGGTTTTCAGGCTCTGACAGGACATTACAGGTATACAAATGCCCTTCAAGAACAAAATCGATTGCGGTGTTAACATCACTCGTCAAGTTACTCACCGTCGTAGACATCTTTTCGCTGGAACTAAGAGCAGGACCAAGCCACTGTTCCAGAGTGCGTTTCAGATCTCGTAGCCCCGCAAACCCCAGGGCCTGTATAGCCCGAATCACTGTGGCATCAGAAGTGTTCAATGTGGTCGCAATTTCCATCGCCGTTTGCTCGAGTACCACTTCACGATGTTCATTAATGTAGCTGGCGACGGCTCTTAACCCAGGCGTTAACTGACTCGCGCGAGTACGAAAACGCTCACCAAAAATATCAACTCGTGTTTTGTCTTTCTGAATCATTTGGCCTCCGGTAGAGGTCGCCCTGCAATTTGTGATTGTATCTGCGCGGCTATCAGCCCCAGAGATGCAAAGGAGTTAGAAATCGCCTCTTCACGAGAAATCAGCACATAGCGCCCGGAACGACAGGCCGTCAGAAATTGACACCATCCCGGCATGACTTTTTCCATTGCTGCCAGCTCATCCTGAGGTTTACCACCGGTGTCACCACGCCAGGTTGCAAAAACAAAATCGGCATCCAGTTCAGGCAAACGCTCCGCGCTCACATCCATTCGCCCACCTTCAGGAATGCTCTCAATCAGCGGCGGAAAGCGAAAACCAGCATCGCGTAATACACGCCCCAGCGAATGATAGCTATGCATCACATTAATTTTTCCCTGATTTGCCTGAATCACCGATACCGTTATTTTTTGGCTGTCCAGCGTCGCCTTCAGCGCATTGATTTGTGCCTGATAGCGGCGTTCAAGTATCGCCAGCCGCGCCTGCGCTCCTGTAAGTTCTGCCAGCTTACGGTAGATTTCTGGCGCGCCCCCCTTGAGATGATCAATGCTCACCGTGGGCGCAATTTTTTCCAGTTGTTCAATGGGCGTATTACGGGTCGGTTCTGTGATGATCAGATCAGGCTTTGCCGCCACAATCGCTTCAATATCAATATCAGCAGTTCCAATAAAGGCTATCGATGAATTATCGAAGTCGACGCCTGTCAGTAACGCGCCTGATCGAATGAAATGGCTACCATCAGGCCGTGTTCGCCCGTGGCTGGCGACAGGAGGTACACCGAGCTCAATCAGAGGAATAGTGATATCAAGGTCGTGTAAAGAGACAATTCTCTTTGGATGTGCAGGAACAGTGACTTTGCGCCCTAAATCATCAGTAAAGACCTGAACCGGTTCTGTTGCACGGGCAAAAAATGACAACAGTATCAGCAGAGAAAAAAATAAACGCATATAACTCCCGTTAAAAACTGTTCCTGCGTTGCCAGAGCAGTAGTAAAAAGAATGGTCCACCAATCAGTGAAATAATGATTCCGGCTGGCAGTTGCAAAGGCAAAAAAGCCAAACGACCAATGCTATCCGCCAGGATAACTAATAACGCCCCCGATACTGCGCTCCCCAGCAGTAATGTCGTCTGCCCGCCACGCAGAATAAAACGTGATATATGCGGTGCTATCAATCCGACAAAACCGATGTTACCAACACATGAAACGCAGACAGCTGTCAGGATTATTGGTGCGGCGACACGTAACAACGCCAGACGAGAACTATTCACCCCTAACCCGGTTGCAACCTGATGACCAAGCAGAGCGATATCCGCCGTCCTGGCGGTGAACAGCAATAAAAGAGCGGCTGGCAACATCCAACAGGCTGAAATACCGACTAACATCCAGTTAGCTGCATGCAGGCTTCCCGATAACCACATCAATGCAGTTTGTACATCTCGAACATCTGCAGTGGTCATAAATACACCGATACCGGCGGCGAAAAACCAGGAAACACCAATACCAATCAGAACAAATCGCGGGCGGGAAATATCGCGCGCACAAAAAATCACGATTAAAGCCACCAACAAGCCACCAGCAAGACCAGCCACTGGACGCCAGAACATTCCCAGCATTGGAAACTGGAAAATCAGCCACAGCACCGCCACGCTACATCCTTCTTTGACGCCGATTAAACCAGGATCGGCAAGGCCGTTACGCGCAATGGATTGCATCGCGGCCCCCGCCATACCTAACATGGCTCCGCATAGCAATGCCATGATGACTCTCGGCAAGCGAATATCCTGCACAATATAACGTGCGTCTGTGCTTACGTTTTCTGGAGCAAACAACGCTCGTCCTACTTCCGATGCCGGGACAGAAAAAGAACCATGCATCAGACCGAATATCAGTATTCCAACCGCAAACAGAAACAGCCCACCAAGCAACACCAGATTTTTAGGGCGTACCAGTGTCGAAAACTTACCAACACGTAGTGGACGTAGCCCGACGTTCATTATCCGACTCATTTGAACATCCTCGTCGCCATAATGACAAAAACAGGCGCACCAACTAACGCCGTCATGACACCGGTCGCTAACTCATGGGGCGTGAAAAGCGTCCGGGCAATAATATCTGCCAGTAATAACAAAAGCGCGCCGACACAAGCTGAAAGAGGGAGCAGAACGCGCAGATCCGCTGATACCAGACGCCTGACAATCTGCGGTACTAGCAGACCGACAAAACCAATGGGGCCAGCAATCGATACGGCTGCGCCACAGAGCAACGCGATCGCAAGCAGAGTGAATGTTCGCGTGCGGAGTACAGAGACGCCCAGCCCCTGCGCCATGCGATCACCCAGTGCCAACATGTTAAGAGAGGGCGCAAGGTAAATGGCTAACACAACCCCCCCCAGAGAAAACCAGGCGGACGTACCCAGCGTCGCCCAATCCTGCCCCGCTAAATCACCTGCTAGCCATGTCCGCATCGCCAGCAGTGTTTGTTCGTCAAGAATCAGGATTGCAGCCGTTATTGAGGACACGAACGCCGATAGCGCCACGCCGCATAAAGTAACTTTCATTGGCGTTAACCCTGAACGCCCTGCGGAGGAAAGCAGCAATATCAACAGGAACAATAACGCGCCGCCCGTAGATGCCAGCAGTGGGCGTCCAACCGGAAAGGCCAGCCCAAGCGCACTGGCAGCAACGACAGCAAGAGCGGCTCCGGCATTTAAGCCTAAAATATGTGGCTCCCCCAATGGGTTACGAATGACAGCCTGCAACAAAGCACCAGCAACTCCAAGAGAAGCACCGGTAAGCAATGCTGCCGCTAAACGCGGCAAACGGAGTCTTACAATTACGTTGTGATCGAAGTTTTGCGGTTCAAAATGAAGAAATGCCTGCAACACCGTTTGTGGTGCAATAAATCGGGCACCAATCCCTAGATATACCACGCATCCCACCAGCAGTAAGGCGAGGAAAATTACAGTAACCAGCCCTGTGCGCATCATACTTTTTCTACACCACGAAACGGCATGAAGAACGGCTTTCCCGTCAGAGGATTTATTGATGCGTGAACATCAACGTCAAAGACAGCTTTTACCAGCTCAGGCGTGCAATGCTCCCCCTCATTCAACACACGCACCACTTTCCCCTGGCGTAAAAATATCAACGTATCGCCATAATTGACGGCAAAATTCAGATCATGCAACACCACGACGACTGTACGCCCGTGATGACGCGTTAAGTCATGTAATAACTCAAGAATTTCAACCTGATAACGTAAATCAAGCCAGGTTGTGGGTTCATCCAGCAGGATATAAGGCGTCTTTTGCGCCAACACCATCGCAATCCAGCAACGCTGGCGCTGCCCACCAGAGAGTTTTTCAACCGGTAAATGTGCAAACTCCTGCGTACCGGTTAATTTCAGGGCCTCTTCTACCGCCTGCTCGTCGGCGTCGCTCCATTGACGTATGAAATTTTGCCAGGGAAAACGCCCACGCGACACCAGTTCATAAACGGTTAAGCCCTCCGGCAATAATGGCGACTGCGGCAAGATCCCAAGTCTACGGGATAACGCTTTCGTTGGTTGCTCGTGAATCGCTTTACCATCCAGCAATATAGAGCCGCCCATAGGCTGCAAGATACGTGCAATGGTGCTGAGCAACGTCGACTTTCCACAGCCGTTTGCCCCAACCAGAACGGTCATTTTTTCTGTGGGAACGGAGAAAGAAACACCATCAACAATGATCTTCTTGTGATACCCGGCAGAAACATTGTCGAGGATCAGCCCCTGCCCTTTTGCGTTATGTGCCACGTGTACGCCAACTTAATCAAAGACAAACAAAAATAAAACTCATTCTCTTTTGAGAGTTTGACGCCACAAAATGTAGTAGTCAAGAAGTTAAAATCCATACAAAAACAAGGTAAATAACAGGTGAAATATTTTTAAAG
>ERZ1034901.336-NODE-336-length-38602-cov-33.304875_pt1 | contig 38602 bp, 35 predicted proteins | sample MGYA00520628_ERZ1034901 | MGnify/ENA primary metagenome ERZ1034901 (study PRJEB33766, sample SAMN09781783) | gut metagenome | biome: gut microbiome | host: Homo sapiens | place: Madagascar | study: EMG produced TPA metagenomics assembly of the PRJNA485056 data... | reverse complement strand
GAGCCTGCCGCCCCCGCCCCTGCCCAGCAGCCCGCTGCCGAAACGCCCGCCGAAGCCCCTGCCAAGGCTGCCGAGGCACAGCAGGACGAGGAGATCGAGGTGGACATTGATCCCGAACAGAACGAAAAAGTAAAAGCCGCCATTGAATATCTGACCGAGGTGTTCGCCGCCATGGGCGTGACCGGCGTGGAATTCCACCCTGTGCAGAAGGGCGAAGCCACCATTCTGCACGTGACCGGCGGCAAGCAGGTGAGCGCGCTCATCGGCCGCCGAGGCGAAACCATGGAGGCTTTGAGCTATCTGGCCAGCCTGGTTGCCAACCGTTTGGGCGGCGATTACATGAAGCTGGGCCTGGATGTGGCCGGTTACCGCAACAAGCGTGAGGCCGATCTGGAAGCACTGGCCAAGCGCCTGAGCGAAAAGGTGATCCGCACGGGCCGCAGCATTGCTGTGGAGCCCATGAACCCCTACGAGCGCCGCATCATTCACAGCGCTGTGGGCAAGATCGAGGGTGTGCGCAGCGAAAGCGAGGGCGATGGCCCCGACCGCCGCGTGGTGATCTATTCCACCGATCCCAACGCCTCGAATGTGCGTGACCGCAGCAGCGAACGCCGTGCAGGCGGCCGCGGCCCCCGCCGTGATGACCGCCGCGGCGGCAATGGCCGCAATGGCGGCCGCTACGGCAGCCGCAGTGGTGGCCGTTACAACAGCAATCGCGGCCCCCGCCGTGAGGGCGACCGCCGCTTTAACGACCGCCGCACCAGCGTGCCCACCCGCAACTTCAGCGAAGTTGCCCCCGGTGAGGCCGCTCCCGTGGCGCCCAAGCGTGCCGAGCGCATCAACGATGCCGACGGTCTGGCCCTGTATGGCAAGATCGAGCTGTAAGCTCCGCTGAATCCCAAGCACCCCTGTGCCCATAAACGGCACAGGGGTGCTTTTTTCGGCTTGGCCGGGGCACAGGATCTTCTGCGCCGACAACGGCAGAAAGATCACTGTAAGAAAGATCTTTTCATCGTTAAAATTTTCCATGCTTTGAAAATATAAAAGGGCAGCGGCAAAACAGCACCGGGTTTTCCACAATTTGGGCCCTGTTTGTGGAAAACTCAGCGCTTTTCAAGAAGCGCAAAGTGTGCTATCATAAACTTAACTATCGAAACTCTGCCAAAGCATCAAAAAAAGGAGCCTGCTTATGAACGATCTTTCCGCAACCATTTGCGCCATTGCCACGCCCCCGGGCGAGGGCGGCATTGCCGTGGTGCGCCTTTCGGGGCCTGCGGCCTATGACATTGCGGAGAAGGTGTTTGTGCCTGTGAATACCCGCAAAAAAGTGCAGGAGGCAAAGGGCTACACGGCCATGTTCGGCCACTTTTTCCAGGCAGGCCGCCGCATGGACGAAACCGTGGCGCTGTTTTTCCGCGCCCCCCACAGTTACACGGGCGAGGATGTGGTGGAGCTTTCGGTGCATGGCGGCGGCGCCATGGCGCAGTGCCTGGTGGAAGCGCTGATCGCGGCGGGCGCAGCCCCGGCCGGGGCGGGGGAATTTACACGCCGCGCCTTTGAAAACGGCCGTATGAGCCTGACCCAGGCCGAGGCCGTGATGGATATTATTTCGGCCAGCGGGCGGCAGGGCGCTGCGCTGGGGCTGGCTGCGCTGGACGGCGCACTGGCCAAAAAAATTGCCGGGGTGCAGGCGGCACTCACCGAGCTGGCCACCCATATTGCGGCGTGGGTGGACTATCCCGAAGAGGATGTGCCCGCCCTGCAGGAATCCCAGCTGACCGACACCCTCACAAGCAGCCGCACAGTGCTGGATGAGCTGATCCGAAACTACGATGCAGGCGCTGTGCTGCGCCGGGGGGTGGATGCCGCGCTGCTGGGCCGCCCCAATGTGGGCAAAAGCACGCTGCTGAATCTGCTGGCGGGCTTTGAGCGTGCGATCGTGACCCCGGTGGCCGGTACCACGCGGGATGTGGTGGAGCAGGCGGTGATGCTGGGGGGCATTCGCGTGAATTTGTTCGACACCGCCGGCCTGCGGGAAACCGAGGATGTGGTGGAGGCCGAGGGCATTCGCCGCAGCTACAAAAAGCTGGAGGAAGCCGGGCTGGTGCTGGCAGTGTTTGACGGCAGCGAGCCCCTGAACGCCGACGATCTGCAGCTGGCCGCGCGCTGCAAGGGCAAGCCTGCGCTGGCGCTGGTGAACAAAAACGATCTGCAACAGCGGCTGGAGCTGGAGCAGCTGAAGCCGTATTTCCGCAAAATTCTGTGCCTGAGCGCCAACGACCCCGCTGCCCGTGAAGCCCTGGGCGATGCTGTGCGCGAGCTGTTGGGAGTGACCGGGTTTGACCCCGGCGCGGCCTGCTTGGCAGGGGAGCGCCAGCTGAGCGCCGCCACCCGTGCCCAGAGCGCCTTAAACGAAGCGCTGGAGGCCGCCGCAGGCGGGTTTGGGCTGGATGCCGTGAGCGTGTGCCTGGACGATGCGCTGGATGCGCTGTACGCCCTCACCGGCGAAAGGGCCGACGAGGCAGTGATCGACGGCGTGTTTGAAAAATTCTGCGTAGGAAAGTAATTTGACGGGGCAATGCCCCATTTTGAAATAGGAGATGACGATATGAGCGATTTGATGAGCGAGCGCGATGTGGGCAAGTATATTCAGGAAAAGATCCTTTCGGCCAAAAAGCGCGGCGAAACCGAGATCACGCTGATCAGCGGCGATATTCAAAAGGAGCTGTTTTTGCAGGATGGGCTGGAGGAAATCTGCATTGCCATGCAAAAGCTGGCCGAGCCGGGGGATGAAATTCTGCGCCGCCCCAAGAGCCTGCGCACAACGGGCCTTGCCATTAAATATTATCTGTGAACCCCATTATAAAAAGAAGGAACCACTATGAATCATCTGGGAGAGTATGATGTGATTGTGGTGGGGGCAGGCCATGCGGGCATTGAGGCCGCGCACGCCGCCGCCACGCTGGGCGCAAAAACCGCCGTATTTACGATCAGCTTGGATTTTATCGGCAATATGCCCTGCAACCCGAGCATTGGCGGCACCGCCAAGGGGCATCTGGTGCGTGAGCTGGATGCTCTGGGCGGCGTGATGGGCCTTGCCGCCGATGCCACCTATTTGCAAAGCCGTATGCTGAACCGCGGCAAGGGCCCGGCTGTGCATAGCCTGCGTGTGCAGACCGACCGCAAGCAGTATCATATGTACATGAAAAAAGCGCTGGAGGACACCCCGAATCTGGACATCAAGCAGGCCGAGATTGTGGGGCTGGACATTCAGAACGGCCATGTGTGCGGTGTGTACACCGGCCTGAACGGCCATTACAGCTGCAAATGCGTGGTGATCGCCACAGGCACCAGCCTGGGCGGGCGCATTTTTGTGGGCGATGCCTTTTATGACGGCGGCCCGGACGGCCAGCACGCCGCCACCCGCCTGACCGAGCAGCTGAAGGCTGCCGGGGTGCCCCTGCGCCGGTTTAAAACCGGCACACCGGCCCGTGTGCATCGGCGCAGCATTGCTTTTGATAAGCTCACCTGCCAGCCCGGTGACCCGGACGATGAGCTGCTGCCCTTCAGCTTTTTAACGCGCACCCCCATGCACAACAAGGTGGAGTGCTACATTGCCTTTACCAATCCGCAAACGCACGAGATCATTCGCGCCAACATTCACCGCAGCCCGCTGTATGGCGGCATGATCCAAGGGGTGGGGCCCCGCTATTGCCCCAGCATTGAGGATAAGGTGATGCGTTTTGGCGAAAAAGACCATCATCAGATTTTTGTGGAGCCCTGCGGCGAAAACACCGAGGAAATGTATCTGCAGGGCCTGAGCAGCAGCCTGCCCGAGGATGTGCAGATCGCCATGTATCGCAGCATCGTTGGGTTTGAAAATATCGAGATCATGCGCCCGGCTTATGCCATTGAGTATGACTGTGTGGACCCCACCAGCCTGAAAGCCACCCTGGAAAGCAAGATCGTGGCCGGGCTTTACGGCGCGGGCCAGTTCAACGGCACCAGCGGCTATGAGGAAGCTGCCGCCCAGGGGCTGCTGGCGGGCCTGAATGCCGCCCGAAATGCCCTTGGCAAGCAGGAATTGATTTTGCCGCGGCATTCCAGCTATCTGGGCACGCTGGTGGACGATCTGATCACCAAGGGCGTGATGGACCCCTACCGCATGATGACCAGCCGCAGCGAATATCGCCTGACTCTGCGCCAGGACAATGCCGACGAGCGCCTGACCCCCATTGGCCGCGAATATGGGCTGGTGACAGATGAGCGCTGGCGCGTGTATTGCGAGGATCAAAAGATCAAGGCCGATGAAATGCAGCGTCTGGCCCACACCACCGTGCGTGCGGCAGACTTAAAGCCGGTGGCCGAGGCGGCCGGTGTGAATGCCGGTGAAACCGGCGGCCCGGCTGTGGAGCTGCTGCGCCGCCCGGGGGTGAGCTATGACCTGCTGGCCGGTATCATTGGCAGGGGAGAGGGCGTGACCCCCATGATGGCGGGACGCATTGAAACCGAGATCAAATATGCGGGCTACATTGCCCGCCAGCAGCGCCAGATCAAAGAGGTGCAGCGCCACGAGAACACGCTGATCCCCGAGGATTTTGTCTATGAGGGGCTGCAGGGGCTTTCCCTGGAGGCCCGGGAAAAGCTGAACAAAATTCGGCCCCGCACGCTGGCGCAGGCCGGGCGCATTCCCGGTGTGAGCCCCAGCGATGTGGCGCAGCTGAGCATTGCACTGGTGGCCGAGGCGCGCCGTGCCCAACAAACAAACGAGCAAGGAGAAACCCTATGAAATTGAGCAATGTTGTAATTTATACCCGCGATATCAAGCGCGCACAGGATTTTTTTGTGGAGTATTTTGGGGCACAGGCCGGTGAGATCATAAACGACACCCAAATGAACGATGGCGGCAAGGCCGGTTTTGTAAGCCTGCCGGAGGGCGGCGAGATTTTGTTTATGATGCGCAGCGGCCTGACCGATGGCAGCGCCTACCCGCTGCACACCGGCATTTCCAGCCTGACCCTTGCCACCGGCAGCCAGGAAAAGCTGCGGGAGATCACCATGCGCATTTATAAGGACGGCTACACTGTGCGCAATATGCCCCGCAGCACCTATTATGGCCGCATGGAAAGCGTTGTGCTGGATTTTGACGGCAACCTGATCACCCTGACCGTTTGATTGTTCCACGTGGAACATATTCTGTAAAACAGAGGAAGAATGAGTATGATCGACAAAAATCGACTGGAAGCCAAGTGCGCGGCGCTGGGCATTGCCCTTACGGGCCCCATGCTGGATGCGCTGGACCAATACGCCGAAATTTTGGTGGAGTACAACCAAAAGGTGAACCTGACCGCCATCACAGACCCTGAGGGGATCGAGGATAAGCATTTTACCGACAGCCTTTTGCTGGCCAATCTGCCCGAAACCGCCGGAAAGCTGGTGGATGTGGGCACCGGGGCAGGCTTTCCCGGCGTGGTGGCCAAAATTTTCAAGCCGGAGCTGCAGCTTACTCTGATGGAGCCCACCGGCAAGCGCGTGGAGTTTTTAAAGTATGTGTGTGCGCAGCTGGGGCTTTCGGGCGTGGAATTTGCCAAGGAGCGCGCCGAGGAGGCCGCCCGCAAGGTGTGGCGTGAACAGTTTGATGTGGCCACCGCCCGAGGTGTGGCCGCCCTGCCCATGCTTTCGGAATACTGCCTGCCGCTGGTGAAAGTGGGCGGCGTGTTCTTGGCCATGAAGGGCCCCGGCGCAGCCGAGGAGCTTGCCGAAAGCGGCGCAGCACTGAAAAAGCTGGGCGGAAAGGGAAGCGGCGTGGCAGAATTCCATCTGCCGGGCGGCGATGTGCGCAACATTATTCGCATTAAAAAGATTTCGCAAACTCCGCCAGTATATCCCCGCAATGGCGGAAAAATTGCAAAATCCCCGCTGAAATAAGGCCCGAAATGCCGAAAACTCCGCCTTTGGCACGAACGATTTTTCTGGCATTCCGGTATAAAGCCGTGGTAAACTTTGGGTAAGCCCAAAGCCCACGGCTTTTTTGTTTGCTTTAGGTGCGGGCCACGGGCACTGCGTTTCGTCGCGGTTGGCCTGCAGCCAAATGTTTCTCACAGCAGTGCCCCGGCCCTTGGCACGAGAATCAGTAAGCAAGTTTTCCACAAAGAATACTCCCAATGTTGAAAACACACGAAAGGAGTGAATGCCCATGCTGGCACTGCCCACACGGCCCAAAACGGCGGGCAAGGTGATTTTGCTGCCGCTGAATGCCATTCAGCCCAGCCCATGGCAGGCGCGCACGGTGTTTGATGAAACCGAGATCGCTGCGCTGGCGGTGAGCATTTTGCAAAATGGGCTGCTGCAGCCCGTAACAGTGCGCAAAATCGAAGGGGGCTATCAGCTGATCGCGGGGGAAAGGCGGCTGCGGGCCTGCCGTTTGGCAAAGCTGGAGCAAATCCCGGCTATTCTGGGGGATTATGACGACCGGCAGGCTGCTGCGCTGGGCCTTTTGGAAAACCTGCAGCGCCAGCAGCTGGACCCCTTTGACACCGCCCGGGGCCTGCGAGAGGTGATCCGCCTGTGGGGCTGCACCCAGGCCGAGGCCGCGCGGCGGCTGGGACTTTCACAGCCTGCGCTGGCCAACAAGCTGCGCCTGCTGCTGCTCAGCGACGAGCAGCAGGCCCTTTGCCTTGCGGGAAAACTCACCGAGCGCCACGCCCGGGCTGCGCTGCGCCTGCCCGAGGCCCAGCGCACGGCGGCCCTGCGCCACATGGCCGATGCGGCCCTCAGCGTGCGGCAGGCCGATGCCTTTGTGGAAAAGCTGCTGGCGGCAAAGCCCCGGCGCAATTCGGTTTCCATGGTGCGTGATGTGCGGATCTTCCTCAACACGCTCGAACACGCCGTGGGGCTGATGGTGCAGGGCGGCGTGGCCGCAACTTCTTCGCGGCAGGAGGGCGAGGGGTATATTGAATACACCGTGCGCATTCCGGTAGAAAGCATGGGGCAGGCACCGCCCGCAAAGGGCACACAGAAAGAAACCTGAAACAGCCCGTGCAGCGCCCGCAGCAGCACCGGCCGGGCAGGGGAGGGGGGCAAAATGTTCCACATGGAACATTTTGCCCTGCTTTTTTGCGCTTTTTACAGGCAAAATACGAAAAAGGCCTACACAAGCGCGGCGCAACTGTGCTATAATGTTTTTATGCGCCAAGGGCAGCTTGCACCACAAAAAATGCAGGCTGCAAGGCAAAATACAAAATAGCCAATCGAAAGGAGCCCGCTTTGTGGGAAAAGTAATCGCGATCGCAAACCAGAAAGGCGGCGTGGGCAAAACCACCACAGCCGTAAATTTATCCTCCTGCGTGGCGGCACTGGGCAAAAAGGTGCTGCTGGTCGATCTTGACCCGCAGGGCAACAGCACCAGCGGCTATGGCATCAACAAACGCAGCGCCCCGGGCAGCGTGTATGAGTGTCTGCTGGGCCAGGATGCCAAAGAGAATATTCAAAGCACCCAATACCATGTGGATCTTTTGCCCAGCAACACGGCACTGGCCGGTGCTTCTATTGAGCTGGTGGAGCTGCCGCGCCGCGAAAGCCGCCTGCGTGCAGCCCTGGCCCCGGTGATCCCGGAATACGATTATATCTTTATCGACTGCCCACCCAGCCTGGATCTGCTCACCCTCAACGGCCTGTGCGCCTGCGACACCGTGCTGATCCCCATTCAGTGCGAATTCTATGCGCTGGAGGGCCTGAGCGAGCTGATGAGCACCCTGCGCACGGTGCGAAAAAAATACAACGCCTATCTGGATGTGGAGGGCGTGGTGTTCACCATGTATGCCGGCCGGCTGAACCTGACCATTCAGGTGGTGGAGCAGGTGAAAAAATACTTTGGCGACAAGGTGTATAAAACCTGCGTGCCCCGCACGGTGCGCCTCAGCGAGGCCCCCAGCTATGGTATGCCCATCAACTACTACGAGCCAAACGGAAAAGGCAGCGAAGCGTATATGGAAATGGCGCGTGAGCTGCTGAAAAATAATCAGCGCTAAGCGGAAAGGAAGTTGAGAAAATGGCAAAACCCAAGGGCGGTCTTGGCCGAGGGCTGGACAGCCTTTTTCAAGACAGCACCCCCATGAGCGGCGAGCAGTCGGGCGAGATCACCACGCTGCCCCTGCGGGAGATCGAGCCGGACCCCGATCAGCCGCGTAAAAATTTTGAAGCCGAGCCGCTGAATGAGCTGGCCGAAAGCATTGCCGAAAATGGCCTGCTACAGCCCATTGCGGTGCGGCACAACAAGGCCGGAACCGGCTACACCATCATTGCGGGCGAGCGCCGCTGGCGTGCCTGCCGCATTGCCGGGCTGGCCGAGGTGCCGGTGGTGATCCGTGATGTAAATGATGAACAGGCCATGGAGCTGGCACTGGTGGAAAACCTGCAGCGCGAAGATCTTGACCCGGTGGAAGAAGCGCTGGGCTGCAAGCGCCTGATGGAGCAGTGCCATCTCACCCAGGAGCAGGCCGCCAAAAAGCTGGGCAAAAGCCGCAGCGCGCTGGCCAATGTGCTGCGTCTGCTGGCCCTGCCGGACCCCGTGCTGGAGGATCTGAAGATCGGCGCCATCAGCCCCGGCCATGCCAAGGTGATTTTGGGCCTGCCCTCACCCGAGCTGATGGAAAAGGCCGCCAGCGAGATCATCAGCGGCGATTTGAATGTGCGCCAGGCCGAAGCCCTGTGCAAAAAGCTGGCCAAGGGCCCGGCCCCCGAAAAGGCTGTGCCCCCCCGTGCGGCGCTGCCTGTGGAAGTGGAAAGCAGCCTGCGCGAGGTGATCGGCAACGAGGTGAAGGTGGATTACAAGCGCGGCGGCAAGGGCACACTGACCCTGCACTTTTACAACGACAGCCAGCTTGTGGCCTTTGCCAACCTGCTGGGCGGCTATCAAAAAGAGGGCCAGTAAGCAACACGGCACCGGGCGGCTCTTACACGGGCTGAAAACCGGCAGCGAAATGCCCCGGAAAAGGGAAAACAGTATTTGTAACACGGCACCGGGCGGTTCCGATGCCATGCAATATTTGGAGGAAAGAAATTTATGCTCGACATTCGATTTGTGCGGGAAAACCCCGATGCAGTAAAGGAAAACATCAAAAAGAAATTTCAGGACAGCAAGCTGCCTCTGGTGGACGAAGTGATCCAGCTGGATGCAGAAAAGCGCGCCACCCAGCAGGAGGTGGAAAGCCTCAAGGCTGCCCGCAACAAGCTGAGCAAGGCCAACGGCCCTCTGTTCGGCCAGCTGAAAAAGTGTGAGGACGAAGCCAAAAAGGCCGAGCTGCAGGCGCAGATCGACGCCAACAACGCTGCCGTGAAGGCCGATGCTGACCGTATGGCCGAGCTGGACAAGCGCCAGGCTGAGCTGGAGGATAAGATCAAGGAGATCATGTACACGATCCCCCAGATGATCGACCCCAGCGTGCCCATTGGCCCCGATGACAGCGCCAATGTGGAAGTGCAGCGCTTCGGCGAGCCCGTGGTGCCTGACTACGAGATCCCCCACCATGTGGATATTATGCAGAGCTTCAACGGCATCGACAAAGAAAGCGCCGGTGAAGTGGCAGGCATGGGCTTCTATTATCTGCTGGGCGATATCGCCCGCCTGCACGAGGCTGTGCTGGCTTACGCCCGTGACTTTATGATCGACGAGAAAAAGTTCACCTATGTGATCCCTCCGTTTATGATGCACGGCAATGTGGTGAAGGGTGTTATGAGCTTCCCCGAAATGGAAGCCATGATGTACAAGATCGAAGGCGAGGACCTGTATCTGATCGGCACCTCCGAACATACCATGATCGGCCGCTTTATCGGCAAAACCCTGCCCGAGGCTGATATGCCCCTGACCCTGACCAGCTACAGCCCCTGCTTCCGCAAGGAGGTGGGCAGCCACGGCCTGGAGGAGCGCGGCGTTTACCGCATCCATCAGTTTGAAAAGCAGGAAATGATCGTGGTTTGCAAGCCCGAGGACAGCATGACCTGGTATGATAAGCTGTGGAAGAACAGCGTAGAGCTGTTCCGCAATCTGGAAATTCCCGTGCGCCAGCTGGAATGCTGCTCGGGCGATCTGGCCGATCTGAAGGTGAAGAGCTGCGATATCGAGGCATGGAGCCCCCGCCAGAAAAAGTACTTCGAGGTTTGCTCCTGCTCCAACCTGGGCGATGCACAGGCACGCCGCCTGGGCATTCGCATCAAGGGCGAGGACGGCAAAACCTATCTGGCCCACACCCTCAACAACACCTGCGTGGCACCCCCGCGTATGCTGATCGCCTTCCTGGAAAACCATCTGCAGGCCGACGGCACGGTGACCATTCCCAAGGTTCTGCAGCCCTACATGGGCGGCAAGGCCGTGCTGGTTCCCAACAAAAAGTAATATTTAAGCAAAATATACAAACAGTAGCACCGCTTCCGGCAAAGGGGGCGGTGCTTCTGTGTTTTTTTACAAAAAGTTTCCATAAAATAGGCCGAAACGCTTGACCTTCCTGTGGCTGGAAAGTGTATAATAAAAGCAAGAACAAAAACCCGCCGTACAAAAAAGGGGAGGGATGCGCATTGAAAAAGGACGGCTTGGACATTGGCATTTGCGACGATGTTCGCAACGACTGGCTGGCCAGAGAGCTGCGGGAAGAAAACTACCACGGCTGCATGGACCATGGCGGCGCACACGCCGAGGGCCGCGCCAACAACCGCGGCTGGGCCGCTAAAAACGCCGCGCGTGAGGGCTATCGGGAATGCGCCGGGCACGAAAAGCGGCATTTCCAAAAATCGGCGCAGCAAGGGGCCGGAAAGCCGGTGAACCTTCTGGGCGTGGTGGTGGCCGTGATCGTGCTGGTGAATTTTCTCATGGGCCTGTTTGCCTCACGCTGATCTACATGAATGAAAGATAGAAAAGGAGAGTATCCCTATGATTTTTGTGATTTTGCTTGTGATCCTGCTGGTGTTCGCCATTGCTTCGCTGCGCATCGTGCCCGAAGCGCAAACCTGTGTGATCCAGCGCTTTGGCCGCTACCATGCCACATGGGGCCCCGGCGTTCACTTTTTGGTGCCCGTGATGGATTCGGTAGCCAAAAAGATCAGCATGAAAGAGCAGGTGGCCGACTTTGAGCCCCAGCCCGTGATCACCAAGGACAATGTGACCATGCAGATCGACACCGTGGTGTATTTTAAAATTTTTGATCCCCAGCTGTTCACCTACGGCGTAGAGCGCCCCATCACCGCCATTGAAAACCTGTGCGCCACCACGCTGCGCAACATTGTGGGCGGCATGGATCTGGACAGCACCCTCACCGGCCGCGATACCATCAACGGCGAGATCACCCAGATCCTGGACGAAGCCACCGACAAATGGGGCATTAAGATCAACCGCGTGGAAGTGAAAAACATCATGCCCCCGCGTGAGATCCAGGAAAGCATGGAAAAGCAGATGAAGGCCGAGCGCGATAAGCGCCAGGCGATTCTGCTGGCCGAGGGCGAAAAGCAGGCCGCCATCACCCGTGCCGAGGGTGAAAAGGAAAGCGCCATTCTGCGCGCCGATGCCGCCCGTGAAAAGGCCATTCGTGAGGCACAGGGCCAGGCCGAGGCCATTCTCACGGTGCAGCGCGCCCGTGCCGAAAGCATTAAGCTGATGAACGAAGCCAACCCCAGCCAGCGGGTGCTGGCACTGCAGGGGCTGGATGCACTGGGCAAGGTGGCCGATGGGCAGGCAACCAAAATTATCATTCCCAGCGAGCTGCAAAATCTGGGCGGGCTGATCCCCACCATGAAAGAGCTGGCCAGCGAAGAAAAATAATTGCGTTGTGCAAATTTTTTGGCGGCGGGGCAGAAATGCCCCGCCCTTTTTAATTTTTTGCAAAAAAATTGCAAAAAACAGTTGACAAATTCACCCGTAACCCGTATAATAATAAAGCACTTTAGGTGCGAACAATGAAAATATGGCGGTGTAGCTCAGTTGGCTAGAGCACTCGGTTCATACCCGAGTTGTCAGCGGTTCGAATCCACTCACCGCTACCATTTCATGATAGGATTTCGCTAAGGCGAATTAGATCGTTTGCAATAGTAAACGAAGGCTTATGGCTTTAGCGAAGTCCTATATTCATAAGGCCCGTTGGTCAAGCGGTTAAGACACGGCCCTTTCACGGCTGTAACATGGGTTCGATTCCCGTACGGGTCACCAGTATGAGGCGCTGAAATTTAGCGAGTTTTCGCTGAGTTTCAGCGTCTTTCTCCTTGTAATTAGCAAGCATACCACACTTTTACCACACTTTTAAAAAATTGTCAAGATAATTTTGATTGTCTTTTTTATGGATTATAAGCTCCTCAAACAGACTGTCAACCCACTTTCGCGGCATATCCTCAACACATAATAATGTGTTTCCGGTATTCCACGGTTGGGCATGACAGCCTTTTTGAAGAGCTTTTTTTGCTAATCACAGACAAAACAAAATTTTTAATCCCTCGGATTAGAAATTGAAATTTTGAAAGTGAGGATCATACCATGAAAGAAACCATTAAAACCAGCCGTACCGCAGGATACCTTGAAAAGATTTTTCGGGCAGTGAATGCAAAATATTTCAGCGGGCAGCTGGAAGAGCCGATTATCACCATACAAAGCACGCCTAAAGCCTATGGCCATGTGACCGTGGCAAAGGCATGGCAGCGGGGAGAAAGCACCCGGCATGAGTTGAATATAGGCGCGGGCACGCTGGACAGGCCTATTGAAAATGTGGTGGCCACCCTTGTGCATGAATGTGTGCATTTGTGGAATTTGCAAAACGGTGTGCAGGATTGCAGCCGGGGTGGGCAGTATCACAATAAACGGTTTAAGGCGCTGGCAGAACAATGTGACCTGCAAATCAGTTATGACCCCCGGATAGGATGGAGCATCACCGACCCCACCGATGCACTGTGTGAATTCATTTTAGAGCAGGGCTGGACGGACATTCACATGAGCCGCATAGAATGGCGTTACACCCCCAGAGGTACAGGCACCGGCAGCACCACCGGAAAGCCCGCTGGAAGCAGTTCAAACAGCCACAGCATTAAATATATGTGCCCCTGCTGCAAAAACAGTGTGCGGGCAACCAAGGCGGTAAATATCAAATGCGCCGACTGCGACATGACTATGCAGCCGGTCTAAAAGAAAGCCGGGTAAGCAAATGTTTACCCGGCAATTCTTGAAAGGTTATCATCAAAAACGGGACAGTACAGGTTATTGCATAACTGCGCAGTCCCGTTTTTCTGTTTAGGAACCGTCCCTATTCGACTTTTTGTATCTTCCGGCACAGATACGGCACTGTTTACAGATTCTTCGGTCGAATTGGAGTTTTCTGCTTCACTATTTATTGGTACATCCAATTCTTTTTGGCCAGATGAAATATCCGCTACTTCATCACTTTCTGTTACAGTAGAAGATGTTATATCTACAGTCTGCTCCATTGCATAAACAACAGGCGTTGTTAAATTTGTTGCAATCATGCACACCGCCATCGCACCAGCAATATATTTACTTATTCTACGCATCAGCAGCAGAACCTCCTTCGCATACTATAATAAAAGTATCCGCGTTTTTCGGAGAATTGCAATATTTTTCACGAAAGCAAAAATAACATAGATTCAGCTATTTTCTATTTTTTTTTGATACTTCTAAAATAAAAAATCCCATGGCGTTTTGCCATGGGATTTGGAAGATTAGATTTTAGTCGGGAGCAATTTCAGATCCACCACCATCACCTTCGGTAGTACCACCACCAGTGATCATATCACTGCCATCCTTACGGTCACTTGCCGGAGGAGGAGTCTGTTCGGGTTCACTGGGCTGTTCCGGGGCAGGATCGGGAACGGGAGCAGGGTTCGGTGTTGCAGGCGCAGGAGCGGGTTCCGGTGTTGCAGGCGCAGGAGCGGGAGCAGGGTTCGGTGTTGCAGGCGTAGCGCTGGAACCACCGGAGGAACTACCGCCGCTGGACGAACCCTTGTTGGAAGATCCGCTCGAAGAACCGCCAGAAGAACTACCAGAGGAGCCGCTTGTCGAACCGCTGTTGTTAGAGGAAGAGCCAGAAGTGGTTGATGCAGGAGTAGTCGAGCCGGAAGTTGCAGTAGAGGAATTCGTACCCTTGTTGGTATTATTTTTGGAAGCGCTGGTGGTCTTAGTAGAATCCGTGGAGGATTTGCTGTCCTTGGACAGGTCAATGCCGCCCTTGGGAGTTACTGTAACATTGGTAGTTGCAGTTGCAAGAACTGTTTCTTTTTCCTCGGCAGCCTTTTCATCCTTTGCCTCAGAAGAAGCAGCTTCGGAGGATACTACGGATTCTGCAGACTTGCTCTCCGTGGAAGATGCGGTGCTGCTGGCAGCTTCATCGACTACCTCTGTCGTTTTCTTGGCCACCACAGTAGTAGTTACACAGCAAGCGCCCTGCGATACAGCGGTCACATTGCCATCTTTGTCCACGGTAGCAACCTTTTCATCGCTGGACTTATAGCGAATCTCGTAGTTCTCGGCATCCTTGGGATTGACGGTTGCCTTGACATTCTCAGAATCGCCGCCGATTACCAGATTCAAGGTTTTAGCAGCGCTTACGCTCTTGACCTTGTTTTCTACGGTGACTTCGCAAGTCGCGGTCAGCTTCTTATGATCTTTCACGCTGACGGTAATTACCGCATCACCTACATCAACGGCCGTAACATTACCGTTTTCATCGACGGTAGCAACCAGTTCATTGCTCGATGCCCACTGCAGGACATAATTCTTGGTTGCCTCATTGATTTTGGCGATGTCTTCCTCGTTCTTTGCTTTGTAAGCAATCTCGAACTGGTAGGTATCGCCCTTCCCCAGCGACAGCGCCGGGTCAACAGACAGTTCTGTAATTTTCGTACCACCGCAAGCCACAAGGCTTACTGCAAGTGCAGCCACCATGCCGATGGCCAATGCTTTTTTCAATTTCATGGTGTTCTTCCTTTCCGAACTGCCCGGTTATGGAAACCGGGCAGCGTTTTGGGTTTTAGGGCATGGGGACAGTGCTTATCGCTGCGCGAAAGCGCCGTCCCCGATGCTTTTTGTTTTGAGGCGATAACTTCAAAAAGAACCGTCCCTATTTTGGCAATTTGCATCCGCTCATTTTTATTGATTTGTTTAGCCAAGGGTTACGCACCAGTAATCTGTACCAGATTCTTCAAATGCACACGCAATGCCACAAACAGTATATTTGGAATTGGTCATGGCAGCGTAATGGCCGGGGCTTGCGGCCCATGCGTTTACAACAGAAGCTGCGGAATTATAGTTTTGCGCGATAATCTCAGCAGTCTGATAACCGTCATGGCTCATATCACCAGCCATCAGCATTTGATCAGTTCGAGTGTCTGCAATAGCGGTAAGACTATCAGAAATTGTCAAAGGCGCTACACCAACAGCCGCACGATATGCGTTGATGTTATCGAGAACCGCCCAAAAAACAGCATCCGAAGAATCAATACCGAACCACTCACTCGTGCCTGCCGCTATACTAAAAGGAACCGCTGCATCGCCTGCCGATACGGTAGAAGTGCTTGAAGAGGAACCACCACTTGCAGAAGTCGATCCGGAAGCCGAACCGCCTGCACTACCAGAACTCGCCTGTCCACCGCCAGAAGAACCGGACGAGCCAGCGTTGTTCTGATTGGCTTTGGACGATACCGTTACCTTACAGGTCGCGGTCTGATCAGCCATTGCAAGGCTGATCTCACAAGTACCGTCTTTCACGCCCTTGATATTGCCGTCTTCGTCAACCGTCGCAATGCTCTCGTCGCTGGAATACCAAACCTTATGCGAGGTATCCGCATTTTCGGGGCTGACAGTAAAGGTGAGCTGCTCATTGCCTTCCGGTTTCAAGGTCAGCTTAGTGCTGCTCAGTGTGATTTTCTCTGCGCTCGGCAGGATAGTCACAACACACTCAGATTTGACCTCTGTGCCATCAACCGTTGCGGTAATGGCCGCTTCACCGTCTTTTACGGCGGTAAGAGTGCCATCGTCAGCTACGGTCAGCACATCAGTATTACCAGAAGCAAATGTAATTTTCGCATCCGTTGCGTCTTCCGGCACAACCGTTGCCGTGAGTTTGTCTTCCGGCTGATCCATCGACATCTGGAAAGTATCGGGCATTTCAATGGCGGTAGGCGTTACCACAACATTGATCGTCTTGGTCTCGTTGATTTTGCCATCCTTGCTGGCCATCGTAATGTCAGCCGATCCGGTAGCGACCGCAACGATATTGCCATTTTCATCAATGGTCAAAACATCGGGATCACTGGATGTATAAGTCAGCCCCAACTTGTCAACCATCTTATCAAGGGCGGCGGATTCCGGGGTCTGGCCGTTACTGTAAGTGTAATCCGTCACGATTTGTAAGGACTCGCCCTTTTCAATCGTTTCGGGCAATTCCATCGTTGCACTCGTGATACTTGCGCCGCAGGCGGTAAGAGAGGCCGCCATCGCACACGCAATGCCCAGTGCAGCAAAGCGCTTCATAATAGTCATTTGTGTTTTCCTCCTTTTATATATTCGCTGTCCGCTTATTGATACCGGGCAGCGTTTTGGTTTTTGGGCATGGGGACAGTGCTTATCGCTGCGCGAAAGCGCCGTCCCCGATGCGGTAAATACGATTTTCCTTGATAATGTACAAAATAAATATACTGTTTATCGAATCGCTTTGCAACATTATACCACAAGTTTTGCGTACACGCAAAACAATGGCAAGGCAAATCCCGTAAAATATGCGTAGAGGAAAAATGCGGGAGGGATGGTATGCAATTACAACAAGCTATTTCTCTTCGGATTTTAGAGTTGGTAAAAGAAAACGGTATGACCTTAAACCAACTGGCAGAACGCTCGGGCCTATCAGCCAGCAGCATTACGCGCACAGTGAAAAATAAAAATCGTGTAAGCAACACCAGTACAGCAACAATTTTCAAAATTTGTGTTGGCTTAAATATGAGTCTTTTAGAATTTTGGAACAGTCCATTGTTTGAGGAATTGGAAATAGAAGAATCTAATGCAGATTAAGGCCGGGGCAGTTACCCCGGCCTTGTGTTTTTCACGCCTGCATCAAATCGGGAAAATAGTTTGCATAATCTTCAGGGTCGCCATATTTCTTGCAAAAATTACGGGCTTCGTTTTCGCTAATGGGTTCAATACGGCTAGAGCCTACCCAATCACGGCCATCACGCTCAGCGTAACAAGACAATGCACCGCCCTCATTATACAAGAACCATCCAACACGGCGGCTATAATACAACCGCGCTTCGATATAATAGGCATCTGTAGCGATACCATTCCGGTAACAAGCGACTTCGGTGGCGGTGTCGGTGTTATAAGTCACATGATCGATAATCTTTTTCATCTCAAGCTCCTTTAATAAAAACAGTGATAAATTTTCTTACAGCCCGAACAAAGTAAAATGTACTAAATCAGTTTTCGAATCAACCCTTTCGGCACACCCGTGAGGCGAGAAAGTTGTGCAATTCGTGCGCCCTCTTCATAATAAAGCGCTGCAAATACACTTGCCTGCTTTTCATCCGGCATAAGGCGCAGATCACAAGGCTGGCAGTCAGCCAGTTGAAAAATCAAAGCTTTAACCTCGTCATCGGGCGGACGCTTTTTTGAAGTGTCAACATCAAGGAATCCAAAACGATTGGTTTCCTTTTGGAGTTGCCAATCCAAAAGCCACTCCTTCGTGCGCAGCCGAAAAGCGTAGCCTGTATGCACCTCGCACAGACAACTGGAACGGAAAGCAAAATAGTCAATATAGCTGCTCCAAACATAATCGTTTAAATCAGTAACCATGCCCGCCGCCAGCGGGTTGTTGTGGATATATCGCAGCACCCGCAGGAAATAGCCCACGGATTCTACCGGCTGGCTGGCGAAACGCCCCTGAAAAATAGGCCCCATCCGGTTATATTTGCGATTATAGTAGGCCGCGTACCGAATACCAATGCTGCGCATGGCCGCTTCCATCTGCTGGCAGCTTTGCTTGTTGGTTTGTACCAACAGATGTACATGATTCCCCATCAGGCAATACGCCAAAATTTTAAAATCAATGTTTTGACAAAAATTGAGATAGCATAGATACTGCACATTATCGGCATCGTCCAAAAACAGCTGCATTTTGTCAATGCCTCGCGCCATCACATGATACACGCCGCTAGCCGCCGCCTTACGTGCTTTCCTTGGCATTTTGGGCTTCCTCCTTTGCATATAAAAGGTTTTGAATCAGTGCCGATGCCTCGCCGCGCCTCATATTTTTGGTATCAATTTTATAATCCGGTGCAAGGCGGCGAATCAGGCTGATCTGCGCAGAAGTTACCGGCTGTTTATCCCAATAGCGACGCTGAGATTTATCCCAGATATGACGGCAGTTTTCATGCTTGGCCTTTAAATCCTGATAGACCCAATCAAAAATATACTGCTGCGGCAGCGCAACCTTGGCACAAGCCTTATTGCGGCGCAAATATACCGTGCCATCGGGCAGGGGTTTACTGATTTTATAAATCACATTGGGGATAGGCAGGATATAGCCACCGTTTTTTAACGCGATCCACGCAATATCATGCATATCCACGCCGACACCTTTGTCCATAATGCTTACCTCTGATTCTTTTTTGATCCATGTTTCGAGGATATTCTCGCCGCAAAGCACTTCGATCTTTTTGTTTTCATCAGGCTGTTTTTCCTGTTTGGCCTTTTCCGGCTTGGGTTTCGGGATATCCTTGCCGATCAGTGTTGCCGCTGTGCAGATCGGTGAATTGCTGATGCCTACACAGTCGATCACCTTACAGCTTGTTTTTCCCGGTGATAATCGCAGCCCACGGCCTACCATCTGGGCATATAGTCCCACATTGGTGGGGGCAATAGGGCGGGCAATAAGAACGGTTTCAGTTGCAGGCAGATCGGTGCCTTCGGTAAAAATGCCAAAGTTTACAAGCACTTTGTAAATACCGAACTTATAGCCCTCTATAATGCGGCTGCGGTTTCTGGTATTGGCCGTTACCGCCGCAGCAATCTGCCTTCCTGCTTTTTTGTTGATGAAATGGGTGATATCTTTGACTTCTCCCAAGCTGGCAGCAAAAATAATAGTTTGGCCTCGGGCGTGTTTTTCGTAGGCCTCGGCCACCCCGGCAGCTGTGCCGGACATAACCCGCGCCACATCGGCACTGTTAAAGTCACCGTCTGCCGAAATTTTCACGCTGCCCATATCATATTTCAGATTGACCTGCACACACTCCATGGAAATGAGATAACCGTTTTGGATGCCCCAAAGAGTATCCCTCTCAATCAGAAGATCATCAAACACGCAGCCAAGGCCAACGCCATCACCACGATGGGCCGTGGCCGTAAAACCAAAAACGGTTGCGTTATTAAAATATTCTAAAATGCGCCGATAAGTAGGCGCTGCGGCATGGTGTGCTTCATCTACAATAATAGTATCGATCTCACGCGGATTATATTTGTGCAGCCGCCCCACCAGCGATTGCACCGAAGCGCTGATGATCGGCTCATGGTGGGCGCACTTTTCAGCCAGCTCCACGCCGCAGCGAATATCTTTTAAATAAGTAAGCGGCTGGTATACCAGTTCTTCCCGGTGGGAAAGAATCAAACAACGGTGATCGTTTTGGGTTACTTCCCAGCGAAGAAATTCGGTGAATTCGCGGGTCTTACCCAAACCGGTTGCCAGCACACACAACGCTGAACGCCCCTCGTAGAATTTAAGCCGTTCCAAATCTTCCTGCTGGTAAGCACGCAGCGGGGGACTGGCGCGTGCAGAATTTATATTTTCCATGAAAATTACTCCTTTTGAATGTTGTCAATCAAAAATGCCTGAAATACAGTATAGCTGCCGGAAATATCACGCATAACAAAGCGGCCCGGAATCGGCGGCAGTTCTGCTGCAACGCCGTCACCCATGATAACAATAGAACTTTGATCGTCGGCTGCGTGGGCAGACATACGGCCATCCAGCTGCGCCTTCAAGCTGCCGGGAATACTGTTCACATCGGCACGCTGCGTACAGACGATCAGGTGGATACCGTAGGCACGGGCCAAACGGCCAATCGTGTTGAGGCCATTCAAAATCGCTGCGATCTTATCCTTGTCGGCCTTGCTGCGGCCCGTGGGGTCAAGGATAATAGAAGCCTCATCGATCAGCAAAATGTACCGCTGCAGGGGAATCATGCCGCTACTGTTATACTCGGTGATATTGGCAACACCAGCGTTTAGAAACAGCTGACGGCGGCGCTCCATTTCTGATGTCAACATTTCAAGTTTTGCAAGCAGGGGTTCCTCATCAGTCACCAGCTCACTGCTGCCGCGAATAGAAGCCGGATAATCCAACCCACCTTTCCAGTCAGCGATAATCAGATGCGCATTTTTGCGGTTGATCTGCATGGTCAGCAGCTGCGCCAGCTTGCTTTTGCCCATGCCCGTTGCGCCGCAAATCAGCCAATGCGGCGTTTTGGCAAGATCAATATAGCAGAGGCGATGGGCTACATCATAGCCAACGGCCAGTTTAAAATCCTCAGCAGGAACTTGCTTATCCCAGTAGTATTTTTCACCGTAGTTTTGGATAATCGTTGTGTACTCAATTACGGTTTCGCTGGGCCGCCCGCCGGGAAGAACAGAGAGAATCATAATATCCATAGCGGTCTCAAGTTTGGTGCGCCATTCCTCCCAGTCTTTGTAGGGCATGCCCCGCGAAAAAAAGGTAAGCCTATAAATTTTGCTGCTGCCCTTTTCCAGCTTGATAGGCAGGGGCACTTCCCCCGCGTAGTTGACGATCCCCACACGCAGCAGATTGTTGATGATCTCACGCGCGTTGGGTACACTGGCAACGCAAAAGCAAACGAGAGTAAAAGCTAAAAGATAAACTGACACGATGATAAAATCGTATAGCGGCCATAACAGTGGGTGGCGCTTTGGAGTAAAAAACATAGCAATGATACAGGCAACCAGCAAAGCAAGAGAAAGCAGTACGCAAAACGGGCTGCAAATCAAGCTCCGAAAGCCGCGCTGAAAAATCAGCAGCCTATAGCGCTGCATGGTTTGCAGGCGCAGGGTATTTTTTTCTTCATTCATGGTAGGCTCCTTTGCTTGAAACAGTCACAAAAATCGCAAATATCCCAATTATATCGGCGCATAGCAATATGCTGTGCTTTGCGCTGCAACTGGCGGCGCTTGCGGGCATTGTTAAAATGCGCACCATGCGGTGGCTCCTCTTGATGGGCAATGCCATTAGCCCAAATTAAAAAACTAATGGCATTGCAGCATACTGTTAGGATGCGATCTTGTAGGGGTATGCAACGCCCAAGTCAACACAAAGGTCATGGAGGACAGCCTTATCGTTGTTCTTGGCAGGACAATCCTTATACATTTTTGCAATAGGATTGTCAGCAGACATCATGTGTACATAATCCTCAACAGCATCATTATACTGGTAGATTTCCAGCGCAAACTTACTGAGAGTAATCATAGTGCGGCAGCGGCGCTTCAGCTGCTGGATGGGCTCAGAGTGATCGGGCAAGCAAGCGTAAAATCCCTCCAAAGGCCGGATAGTGGTTACAAGGATAAGCTTAACTTCCAGCCAGCGGTCACGGTAGCGTGCACTGGCGGAAGAAGCGGAATGATTGTCCAGCAGCTTGAGGAGATCAGCAAGAGGGAAAACATCAGGGCGCAGATCATCCAGAATCAATACATCCTGCCCATGGTATTCCTGCAAAGGGTCACGGCTGCTGCCAGACAGACAGTAGCTATAGCCACGCTTTTCACAAAACTGCTTAGCCAGCGTAGTCTTGCCAGCGCCGGGCTCGCCGCAAATATAAATCACATCGATCTTGCGGTCAGAATTAAGCTTCAGCACACCCTTGCGGTATTCAAAAGCGCGGTCGATATCAGTTTTATTATCAATATATGCACTCATCGTAATGTGCGAAAAAAGGTTGTATTCTCGGATTTTGCCAGCCTCGATGTCCTTGTAAATTTGAGTCAACGAGCGCTGTTCAGCCTGAGCTTGCTCACTTTTGGCCCGCAAATTCAGCCAATCAAAGCCGGGCTTAGCAACGACCGCGCTATCATCATATTGATGCTTGTCCTTGGCGTTGCGGTGGGTCAGATAGGACAGGGCACCACCTACATCGGCCCGATATCGTTTGCCAATACGGATACGCTGCTTAATCGACTGCACATACTGGGCAGGCACGCCAATATAGCCGCCAATCGTGCTATACTTAACGCTATCATGCAGAATAAGGACAATGTGTACATGCGGGGCAATCGGGTTGCCTTGATTGTCGATGTCCTTATCATGCAGGATATATGCCCACTCCTTAATATTGGGATGCTTTAGGGCATGATGCAGAGGCTTTTCCCAACCGCTCATGCCTCCCGGCATATACGCAGTTTCCTGCACAACTTCACATTTTCTCGCCGAATCCATAATTTGCTTCCTCCCTACCACACATCTACCACAAACCGCGCGGTTTACAGCGATTCGAGACAAGCCCCGAATCGCGCGATAATGATGGTACATAGATGGATTTTCATGGTTTTTGAATTGTTGACATCAATTGTTAGAGACTTACCACAACAGACCATTTTGCATGTCTAATGCTCAATCGTCAGCGGGCACAATGCTATCGATTTTGCCGTAGCGGTTATAATAGACCTTGACTTCTTGCCCAATCAGGGCGGCCAAATCAATACCTTCACGCTCGCATTTGCGATCGGTCAAGTAAGAGCGCTCAACAGATACGCCGACACCATAACTCGGATTGATCTCAGTTGCAATATAGATATTGTTTCCGGTTACATTTTTGCCATCCTCACCTGCAAAATCTGCACGACGATAACCTACGATTCTCATGGCATTTCACCTCCTCTGCTTATAAATAACAAGAGAAGCAGCATAAAAACTAAAGTCGAAATAAAGCTATAGCACAACCAAGTGAAGCATATATTTGATTTGCTCTTATAGCGATTCTCTTGTGCTGTATGTATGATAACATATGATATATCGAAATAAAAATTTAGAAAATGAATTTCAAATAATGAAATTTCATTTTCGCAAAAGCAAAAAAAATACCGCATAGCTTGTCGCTTTAAGCTATGCGGTATTTTGGGTTATCTTATTGCATCAAGAATAATGTAAAATCGCTATAATCACCGGAACGACCAGCCGGAAGGTGATTTTCACAATCGATAAGCCATTGCAGATAATTTGCTTCTGAGCAATGTGCCGCCGCGCAGGATTTAAACAGGGTTAATATATCTTGACGGCGTTTCTTTTCTTCCTCAAATTGTCTAGCATCCAAATATTTGATAGAATTATCTAAATCGGCAATATAGGAGTTAAGACGAGATGTTATACTTTTCTCTCGTTTTTGTGCTTCCGATAAGGCGGCCTTTGTGGAAATTCGGGAGCGTTCCTTGCTTTCAGAGGTGCTCTTAGCCGCGCAAGAGCCGTTATTATACTGACAGATTTTCTGTTTACGGTTGGTCGTCGCAAAATATCGGTGACATATAGGACATTGGCGCAGAGACATATGATAACTTTGAAAAGATCGCTGTTTAACCTCAAATTTGACCTTGCATAAGATATCTAGCAATGCAAAGCACATTTGGATTAAATTGTTGCATTCATATTTATATAATTTCTGGTTATATTTATCAGTTGCCCAAGCCGTGCAAGTTCCCACAAGAGGAGAAAAGTCATTAACAAAAGAGCGGGATACATCAAAATCAAAAAAATCAGGTTTGACAATGGAGGCATTATCTAATTTGTTTATACAGTTTTTTAAAAAATCGCATAAACAAAATAAATCAGCAATTTCGGTATAGGCGTAATCTAATGTATTGCCAAAATCCGAGGAGTTAATCAAAATACCATCCAGCTGATTTTGGAGAACCTGATAACAAGTATCAAAAGCTTCGCCGATGTCGCCTACAATAGTTGGTGACCAGGCCAGAGATTCGAGCAAAGGATTATCGTCCATTTTTGAAAATTCAAACATAACAAGATAACTTTTTTGCAGCGTGATGGTGCAGGGGTTCGATATTTGATATAAAAAATGACGATAAATCAGTGAAATATCATCAAGTTTTTTTAGTGCAGCATCAACCTCGGGGTCGGCATTGATAATTTTAATCATGGCCTGAGTTTCTTTAGGAGTGGGGAGATTGTCGCCAAAGAGGGATGGTAATTGTTTAAGCATAATATACCTCCATATTAATGATTGGGATTGTGCCTTTGGTAGGAAGATTTACCTAAATTGTATTGTTTACATAGTTTCTCTTCTAAAATTCGTGGTACATCGCTCATATCGTCGGACATGGCATGGCTGTATATGCCAAGGGTAACACCTTGATGAGCGTGACCCATCAATTCATCAAGAATCCACAACGGGAGAGCCATTTTGTAGAGCGATGCAAATGTATGGCGCAACTCATAAGGCGTAATATACGGTATACCGTTATAATTGCAATAACGCTCCCAACGGGAACGCAATGTCGGCTCTGCGTAGTAGCCAAATACTCGTTCTGATGGCGATCGCGTAGATCGAAATTGCTCTTGAGCAAAAAAAATTCCGCGAGTATACTTAGTCTGCGGCAAATCGCGGATAGCAAGACTGTTCTTTCCGTCAGTTTGTTCGTTTTTCACATTGATGGCACGTCGGATATGTATTGTATCATCGTCAATATCACCCCATTGCAGCCCTAAGATTTCCCCGGGGCGCAAACCGTAGGCAATAGCTAAGCGGTAAGCGTTGACAAGGTCGTCGGGGGTTTCTTTGTTACGCACAAATGTAAAATCGGACGAAAATACGATGTATATTTCCTCGGCAGATAAGATTTTCTTTACCGATTTTCGTGCGGAACGGGGGATTTTAATGCTTTTTGTTGATAAATCGTAACGGATGTCAGAGTTTTGCAAAAAAAGGCAAAAAGAAGAAAGTATTCCACGGATGTTTTTTAATGATTTTTCGGATAATTTTTTTGAAAAAGCTGTTGATATAACTCTTTTTAAATCTTGCTGTGAGAGGCGCATAATGGGGATGTCACCAATAATAGGATTTACATGATTTTTATAATAATTCCTGATATTGTAGATGTCTCTTGTTTCTTTTGATTTATCAACAAAAAATAAATCAAAAACATCATTGGTTGATAGGTGGATAGCGTTTGTCGGACACTTACCCTCTAGCCAAAGTAGGGCTTTTTGTGCGCACTCTTTTCGCCCATTATCGCTAGATTTTTTTGAATAAAACGTCTTCCGAACCTTAGCGATTTGCAGGTCGAGCCGAAAACCACCATCTGGCCGATATCTGGCTCGCTGCATAAGGTCTTTTTGCGTATAGATAGCATTACTCATTTTTGGCTCCTAGATAATTGAGGAATGATAAATACTACATAATAATCAGATTCAGAAAAACCTAAAAATTCACCAATTTCCGTAATTTCTGGCAAAGTGAAAGGCACTTGGCCGCGCATGCGAGCAGACATTTGCTGTGGGGATAAGCCCACATGAGCGGCAACGCGGCCAGCCGTGTAACCTTGCTGGTAGATACGGGCACGCAGACTATTATATAGGTTTTGCATGGAGTAATCCCTCAATTATATATCTTATTATATCATAGTGTTTTTATAAAAACAAAAACCCGATTTCTGAGGTTATTATAATTTGGACTACGCTAAAATAAAAATTAAGAAAATAAAATGCAAAAAAAGGAATTTGATTTTCGCAATTTTTAAAAAAGGGCCGCATGGTCATTTTTGTCCATGCGGCTAAAAACATTATTTTAACTGTGTGCAATCTTGGTAGTAGGCGGCTTCGCCTAGCTTGTACTGATGATATAGTGCTTTTTCCAATATAGCAGGGATACCGTCCATGTCATCAGCCATAGGGTGCATATAGGTTTTGTCGAGACCTGTGTGTGCGTGCCCAATTAGTTCATCAAAAACCCATTTTGGCAAACGGCGTTTATAGATTGAAGCAAATGTATGCCGTAGCTCATAGGGAGTAATATAAGGAATATCATTATAAGCGCAATACCGTTTCCAGCGTGTACAAAGAGTAGGTTCTGCGTAAGTACCAAATACCCGCTCGGTAGGGCTATTTGTATTGCGAAAATGTTTTTGAGCAGCAAAAATGCCACGGGTATATTTGGTTTGAGGTAATATGCGATTGGCATTATCATTTTTACCATTGGTACAGCGCCCCTTGGCATTTATGGCGCGTTGAATATGAATTTCATTTTCAGTTATATCACCCCATTGCAAACCTAAAATTTCGCCGGGGCGTAAGCCATAAGCGATAGCAAGCCGGTAAGCATTAACTAAATCGTCTGGGGTTTCATCATTGTTGTAAAGCATGAAGTCGTGTGTGAATACGATATAAATATCTCTAGGACTCAAAATATTTTTAACGGATTTTCGTGCTCCGCGAGGAATTTTAATATATTTTGTGGTTAAGTCATATCTAATATCTGAATTATATACAAAAACACAAAATCCAGATAAAACACCTCGAATATTTTTTAAAGACTTTTCCGAAAGCCCTTTAGAGTATGCTGTTAAAATAACTCGTTTAAGATCTTGCCGGGAAAGCTGCATAATGCGTATATCTCCAATGATAGGCTTAATATGGTTTTTATACATATTCGTAAGATTATAAATATCGGTTGTCTCGTGTTTTTTATCTTCGAAAAATAGTTTGAAAATATCATCTGTAGATAAATTCGAAACAATAGTTGAAGACTCACCATTTAGCCATGCAAGTGCTTTTTGGGCACACTCTTTGCGGCCGCTGTCACCTTTCTTTGAAGAATAGAATGTTTTGCGGGTTTTAGAAAACTGAATATCTAAACGGTATCCACCATTGGGGCGGGGCTTAGCTTTGTTCATTAAATCTTTTTGATTATAAATTACACTAATCATACTACAATCCTTTAACTGAAATCGGTGAACAAAAATGCTTGCTAACAGGATTGTCTGTGATATATTTGGTGCCGGTGTTTATCTTAGAGTATATGACACTCTAAGAAAAAATTGTGATTCATTTAATTAAGTAAAAAGCCTCAAAATAGAAAATCCTCCCCTCGTAAATCCTCACAAGGAGAGAAATAATACCACACTTTTGTACCACACTGGTCTGATTTTAAGGAATAAAATGTAAATCTCAGAAATAATAAATATCGCTAAGAAGAACAAAATAAACCGTAGAAACGAAGAATAAACAGTTCGATTCCCGTACGGGTCACCAAAACAAAGCACCGAAATTCAGCACATTGCTGGGTTTCGGTGCTTTTCTTTTTGTGCTCAGCAAGCATACCACACTTTTGCCACACACAGAGAAAATGGCACCGGCAATTTTTTGAGATCATGCTATCAAAAACGGGACTGCGCAGTCCCGTTTTTCTTTGTGCTTTTCGCAAGAGATTTTCGATTTCATGCAACATTAAATCCAGTATAACAACCTGCTATGCAAAAAGCAAGAATCCCATTGCCATACGCATAAAAAAGCAGAGGCTCTCTGCAACAAATCGAGAAAGCCTCTGCCAAAAGATTGCAATGTATGCGATGGGTGTATCACTGGCCCAAAATCAGTGCCTGCAGCGCAGCGGGGGTTTCGGCAATATGGTCGGCTCCGGCCTGCTGCAGCTCGCCCAGCGTGCGAAAGCCCCACAACACGCCGCAGTTGGCCAGCCCGGCCGCCTTGGCGGTGGCGATATCCACATTGCTGTCGCCCACAAACAGCGTGGTTTCCGGGGCAGCGCCCAGCGTTTTCATCAAAAGATGCGTGGTGTCGGGCGCGGGCTTGGGCGGCAGGGCATCAATGCGGCCCTGCACATGGGGCACAAGGCTGCCGAAATAGTGCTGTAAAACGCCCACGGCGGCGGCATGGTCTTTGTTGGTCACCACGCCATACCGCACACCGGCTGCCTGCAAATGCTGCAGCAGTTGGGCAATGCCCGGGTACGGGGCGGTTTTGTCGGCCTTGTGGGCGGCATAGCGTTCGTCAAACAAAGCCAGGGCGCGGGCCAGCGTTTCGGGGGTGCGGCAGGTTTCGGGGGTAAAGCGCTCCACCAGCTTGGGAATGCCGTTGCCCACAAAATAGCGGTATTCCTGCACGGTGTGGGTGGGCCAGCCCATGCGGCTGCACACCCAGTTGCTGCTGTCGGCCAGATCGTCAATGGTGTTGAGCAGGGTACCGTCCAGATCAAAAACTACAGATGCAAACATAAGATCAATTCACTTCTTCCTGGCTGGGATCAAACAGGCAGTCACAGTCTGCCAGCCGCAAACTGTGTAGGGATATGGCACGCCGCCCGGGCAGGCCGAGCCGAAGCTCACAGCGCCCAACACGGCGGGAAAACGGATTTTGCCAGCGCACCGCCGCAGGGCGGCGCAAAATGCAAATGTGGTGGTGGGTCAGGCGGTGGGTGGTACACACGGCGGGCAGCCCACAGGCGGTTTGCACCAGGCAGTCGCCCCGCCAGCCCTCCAGTGCAATCCACAGCCACACCACACCGGCGGCCATGGGCAGCCACAAAAGGCGGCCTGCATAGGGCAAAATTCTGGGCCGGTGCGCGCCTGCAATCAGCAGCGCTGCGCACACAGCCAGCAAAAGCACCGGCGCCCACAAAAACGGCACGGGGCTGCGGCGCTTGCCGGGGTGTTTGGCGGGCTGGGGAAACACGGCGTCCGGAAACAGGCAGGGCAGCGTGGGGTCTTGCAGGCCGCTGCACAAAAGCACGGCGTTGCCGGTGTAGCCGCCCACGCTTAAAAACAGCGGATACCGCTTGACAAGGCGCGCCATGGGGGTGCGGCGCAAGTCGGCACAGGTGATGCACTCACGGCGCAGCACCCAGCGTGTGGGGCTGAGCAGCCCGCCTGTGCAGCGCACCGTGGTGCGCCCCAAAAACACATGATAGCCGCTGGTGCGCGAAAAAGCCAGCAGCAGCGTAAAGGCTGTGAGCAGCAGCAAAACCGAAGCAAGGCCGCTCAGGCCAAGGGGCAGCCAGTGCCCCAAAACGCCCTCGATGGTGTGCAGGCCGGTCTGGGCCATTTCCTGCGTCCAGCGGCGGCCCATAAAATCGCTGATGTTGCGCAGGCTTACCGATAGCAGCACCACCGTGGCAAACAGATCGCAGTTCAAAAGCGCCAGCACCAGTCTGTCGCCGGGCGAGGGCGTGAGATCCCGCACGGTGGCTTCGGCCGGAAGCAGCCGGTCAGCCAGGGCTTCGGCGGCGCTGCGTGAAAGATACAAATGCCGCGTTGCGCCGCGTTCGGTGGAAAATTCCAGCCGCACCGCACCGATGGGCCGCAAATACCAGCAGCGCCGCACCGCCACAAAGGCAAGATCCTCGGCGGAAAAGCTCTCCTGCCATTGCAGGGTAAACAGCGTGCGCCGAAAGGCGAGCCGCCCATTTTGCAGCTGCCAGCCTGCGCCGTGCCACAAAATAAGGCCCGTCACCAGCAGGGCCGAAATCAGCGCAAGCTCCTGCCAAAGGGCGGTGAGCAGCGCCGAAAGATCCAGCCGGGTAAGCGCTGCCAGCAGGGGCACCACGCACAAAATGGCGGGCTTGCGCAAAATGGCCAGGGAGTATACCGGGTGAAATTTATGCTGCAGTGAATCGCGCAAGGGCCGTCACCTCCCGCTCAGGGCGCACAGCGCCCGATAGCCCGCCGCCGGAACCGCAGGCAGCAGCACGGTGCGCCCGCTGAGGGTAAGCAGCACCACAGGGCAGCCAAGGCGGCGCAGCAGGGGCGTGGAAAAGGCGCTTACCGCCAAGATCGAGCGTGCCGGGCAGGCAATGTGTACCGGAAAAAGCGTGCCGCGGCGAATCAGAACACGCCCGGCAGAAAATTCTACCCGCAAATTGCCATAGGCCAGCCAAAGCCCGGCGGCCAGCAGGGCATACGCCCCGGCAAACACCAGCAAAAGCCCTGCGCCAGACCAGAACAGTGCGGCAGCCAGCGTAACGGCCAGCGCGCCCCACCCAGCCAGCACAAAAAGGCCGCTTTTGCGGCATGGAAAGGGAAATTCACAGATCGGCTGCTGCATGGCAGGGCTCCTTTATTTTCAGTGATAGGCATTCAAGCGGCGGTGCCTATAGTATAACCTATTTATAGGAAAAGGGCAATCGGAATGCCCCGATTGCACACCCGGCGCGATGGTGCTATACTGATAATAGAAAATTGTGCGCCTCTGTGCAAGATGGCGGCGCACTCGCTGAAAAGGAGCGATGCTATGCTTAACTTTATCAAGGCTGTCTTATACGGTGTCATCGAGGGCATCACCGAGTGGCTGCCCATTTCCAGCACCGGGCACATGATTTTGGCCGAACAGTTTCTGCAGTTTGACCTGAGCGATGAATTTCTTTCCATGTTCCGTGTGGTGATCCAACTGGGCGCCATTCTGGCCGTGGTGGTATTGTATTGGAAACAGCTGTGGCCGTTTACCCGGAATAACCACAAAAACACCGGTGCGGCACGATATATCAAGTGGCCCATCTTCCGCTTGTGGTGCAAGATCCTTGTGGCCAGCCTGCCCGCCGCCGTGCTGGGCCTTTTGCTGGACGATTGGATGGACGCCCATCTCTACACCCCGCTGGTGGTGGGCATCATGCTGATTTTTTACGGCGTGGTGTTTCTGGTGGTGGAAAACCGCCGCGCCGCCCCGCAGGTGGAAAAGCTGGGGCACATTACCTATCGTGATGCCCTGATCGTGGGCGTGTGGCAGGTGCTGGCGCTGGTGCCGGGCACAAGCCGCAGCGGCGCAACCATCATTGGCGGCCTGCTGCTGGGCATGAGCCGCAGCGTGGCCAGCCGCTTCACCTTCTTTTTGGCCATTCCCGTTATGGCGGGCGCTTCGGGGCTGAAGGTGGTCAAATTTTTAGCAGGCGGCGGCGTGTTTGGCGGCGGCGAAATGCTGGTGCTGGCCACAGGCTGCGTGGTGGCGTTTGTCACCTCGCTGGCGGCCATTCGCTTTTTGATGAACTATGTGCGCAGCCACGATTTTAAGGTGTTCGGCTTCTACCGCATCGCCTTGGGTGTGGTGGTGCTGGCGGCTTCCATCGTGGGGTTCATTTAAGCCTGCAGCGCTGAACCTTAAATACAGGAAAAGGAGAAACCGAACATGGAAAAAGCAAAGGTATATTTTACAAACTTCCGCACCCCGGGGGAAATGTCCATCACCGATAAGCTGAAAAAGCTGCTTCGCCGCGCCGGAATGGACCAAATCGATTTCGAGGGCAAGTTTGTGGCCATCAAGCTGCATTTCGGCGAGCTGGGCAATTTAAGCTATCTGCGCCCGGCCTATGCCCGCGCCGTGGCCGACGAAGTAAAGCGCCTGGGCGGCAAGCCCTTTTTGGTGGACTGCAACACCCTGTATCCAGGCAGCCGCAAAAATGCGCTGGACCATCTGGAATGTGCGGCCATCAATGGCTTTAACCCCACCACCACCGGCTGTCAGGTGATCATTGGCGATGGCCTTAAGGGCACCGACGAAGTGGAGGTGCCTGTGGCGGGTGCAGAATATTGCAAGGTGGCGCGCATTGGCCGTGCGGTGATGGATGCGGATATTTTCATCAGCCTGAGCCACTTTAAGGGGCATGAGTCCACCGGCTTTGGCGGCGCGATCAAAAATATCGGCATGGGCTGCGGCAGCCGTGCCGGTAAAATGGATCAGCACAAGGCCGGCAAGCCCAAGGTGTCCGAGCGTATGTGCCGGGGCTGCAAGCTGTGCGCCCGCGAATGCGGCAGCGATGCCATCAGCTATGAGGGCGGCAAGGCACACATTCACGAGGATCAGTGCGTGGGCTGCGGCCGCTGCATTGGCGGATGTAATTTTGATGCCATCTATGCCCCCAACGACAGCGCCAACGAATTGCTGGACTGCAAAATGGCCGAGTACGCCAAGGCCGTGTGCGATGGCCGCCCGTGCTTTCATGTGAGCATTGTGCGTGACATTAGCCCCCTGTGTGACTGCCACGGCTGCAACGATGCACCCATTCTGCCTGATATTGGTATGTTTGCCAGTTTCGATCCTGTTGCGCTGGACCAGGCCTGTGTGGATGCCTGCCTGAATGCAACGCCGCTGCCGGATTCGCAGATCACGGATAATTTCCGCAAGCCCGGCTTTAAGGACCTGGGCGATCCCTTCAGCAACACCACGCCCGGCTCGGCTTGGCGCGAGCAGTTGGAGCACGGCGAAAAAATCGGCCTCGGCACCCGTGAATACGAGCTGCTGGAAATGAAGTAATACGCCCTATAAAGCACAACAAATGGTATAATAAATACAAAATATACGCCCCGGATACCACAAAAGCGGTATTCGGGGCGTTTTTGGCACAAAAATCAGCCTGCACCTGCCGGGTGTTGGGGCGCGTGGCCGTATTTGGCGGTGTACAGCTCTGCCATATAGCGCGAGAAGGTGGGGTAGTCGCCCTTAAAATTGCTGTAGTCGATGCGGTCTGCCCCGGCCACATCCAAATGCTCTTTGTGGTCATCGGGCTGGCGGGTGATAGCGTGGGCGCGCTGATCCACCTCGGGCCAGTTTTCGTAAAAGCGTTCCTGCTGGGCAGGGGTGAGGGTGGCCCACCAGTCCTGCAATGCCTGCGTGAGAGTGATGGAATCCGGGTCAGCCAGGGCGGCGTGCCCGGCATCGCTGTCCACCCAGTCCAGTACATCGGCGGCGGCCTTGTGGTGCTGCAGGGTGCAGCCCGCCGTGCCCTGCCCATAGCTCACAGCCCCCTGCAGGGAATCGGCCAGCGCCCCGGCGGTATCCTGCGGCGGTTTCTGCATGGACAAATCGCTCGCAGCGGCCGGTGCGGCTGCCGCCCTGCTGTGCCGGTGCCGCGCACCGTATGCCGCCGCGCCCAGCAAGGCCCCCAGCCCCAGCCCGGCCAAAAGTGCAGAATGCTTCATGGTGAAACCCCCTTTTTTATGCTTGCGGTAAAAACCTGCCAGCCCATGCTATGCACAAAGCCCGCAGTGTGTGCCGGGGCTTGCTGCAAAAACCGGCAGGTATTATAATGGTAGCATATCCATTGAACAAAAAAGGGGGAACCGCCATGGCGGCGATCGAAGTGGGGCGCTATGCGCCCAGCCCCAGCGGGCGAATGCATCTGGGCAATCTGAGCTGCTGCCTGCTGGCGTGGCTTTCGGCCAAAAGCGCCGGGGGCAGGGTGGTGCTGCGCATTGAGGATCTTGATCCCGTGCGCTGCCCGCGCTCGTTTGCGGATCTTTTAGAGGCCGACCTTGCATGGCTGGGCCTTTCCGCCGATGAAGGCGGGGCCAAGGGCGGCCCGGCGGGCAGCTATTACCAGAGCGAGCGCAGCGAAATTTATCAGCAGTTTTATAACCGCTTGGCGGCAAAGGGGCTGGTGTATCCCTGCTTTTGCAGCCGCAGCCAGCTTCACGCAGCCAGCGCGCCCCACCGCAGCGACGGGCAGGTGATCTATGCGGGCACCTGCCGCGGGCTGACCCCCGGCGAGATCGCCGAAAAGCAAAAGCACAAAAGCCCCGCATGGCGTGTGATCGTGCCGGACGAAACCCTTTGCTTCACCGATGGCCACATGGGCCCCTATGCCGAAAATCTGGCAAAGGACTGCGGCGATTTTTATCTGCGCCGGGCCGACGGCGTGTTTGCCTATCAGCTGGCCGTGGTGGTGGACGATGCCCTCATGGGGGTCACGCAGGTAGTGCGCGGGGCCGATCTGCTGTCCAGCACGCCGCGCCAGCTGTGGCTGTATCGTGAGCTGGGCCTGAAAGCACCCCGGTTTTATCATATGCCGCTGCTGCTGGCCGCCGATGGCCGCCGCCTGAGCAAGCGTGACGGTGACCAAAGCCTGGAAAATCTGCAGCAGCGCTACACCCCCGAACAGCTGGTGGGGCGCATGGCGTATGCACTTGGCCTGCAAGACACCCCGGCCCCGCGCACGCCCACCGAGCTGCTGAACGGCTTTGACTGGAATAAGATCCCCCGGCGGGATATTGCCCTGCCGGAAGGGCTGTTTTAAAAAAGAGAAAGGGGAGCAAACCGTATGAGTATCTCCATCCGCCCGGCTGTTATGCAGGATCTTCCCGCGGTGCTGGCCATTTATGCCCATGCGCGCCGTTTTATGGCCGAGCATGGCAACCCTCGCCAGTGGAACACCGCATGGCCGCCCGAAGCGCTGGTGAAAGAGGATATCCGCACCGGCCGGTTGTTTGTGGCGGTGCAGGGGGCGCAGATCGCCGCCGCGTTTGTGTATCTGCAGGGGGTGGAGATCGACCCCACCTACGCCAGAATTGAAAACGGCGCGTGGGGCCGCGATGGCGAATATGGCGTGGTGCATCGGCTGGCCTCCGGCGGCACTGTGCCCGGCATGGGCAAGGCGTGCCTGGACTGGGCGCTTGCGCGCTGCGGCTATCTGCGCATCGACACCCACGGCGATAACATTCCCATGCAAAACCTGCTCAAAAAGCTGGGCTTTACGCAGCGCGGCGTGATCCATGTGCAGGAGGATAACGACCCGCGCCTTGCCTATGATAAGCTCCGTGAGTGATCGTTTATGAAATTAGCAAATTACAAGTGAAAAATTACACAAAGAAAGCCATTGCAAAACGCATAAAAACAGCGAATTGCAATGGCTTTTTCTATTGATTGCGAAATTTGTTACTAAAAAGTTACTGTCCGACTTGTGCATCCAGGCAAAAGCAGGTAAAGGTGCCGGTGGCAACCTCCTGCCCGCAGCAGGTAATCACCACATCGGCCACCGAAACGCTTTGCCCGCGCTTTACCACGCGGGCATCGGCGGTAACCGTGCCGTCCTTGGCCATGCGCATAAAATTCAGGAAAACTATTTTATGAAATGTATATCCTCAGAATTTTCAATTGATTTTTGGGGCAAATCAATCTCAGGTATCCATTCTCTAAGAACATGGAAGTGCAACGATTGTAGCCGCTTTAAAAAAAGAGAAGCCTTATAGATATCGGTTGATAGGTACTTGACACTTTTTTTATAATCGGAAACATTGGTTGGTAAATATTGCTTTGTAGAACTATCAATTAATTTTAGATAGCGGCGGTAAAGAGAGGGACACTTGGATTTTAAAAGAGAGGGGATATTGGGATACGCAATTTTGTTTACAATATCAGATGCATAATATCCAGTTATCTTACCATCGTAGGGATTTACATAGACATGGGTAAAATAATCTATATCAACTATAGCACCGTGAATAAACCCACTTCCACCAAAAGAACGGATAAAATCAGAAACATTCTTTTGGAATATCGAATAAGTGGTTAAAGGGTTAGTAAAACGATTGATGACTTTATCCATGTTGTCGTAATAAAATTCTACAGGTTTGTTTTCTGAATAATATCGGCGCTGATTTCCTTTGTCAAGAACATATGTAAAATGCTTCGGAGATTGATGAAGAAATAGATAATAACCGTGTTTTTTTAACATATAGAGAACACCAATGTCGCGGTTGAATTCCATAGATTCATTCAATCCATGGTAAAAGCGAACATATTGCTCTCTTGATATGGGATAAATTCCATCCTCATAATCGGAAAATAAATCATAGTCGGTGGCATAAGCACCGAATTTGAAGGAGCATTTTCTGTTTCGATAACCAATTTGGTTATCAGAATACAGTCTGGTTTCGCCATCATCGTAAAATAAATTTTTATGATTATGACCACTGATGTGTATGAAACCGGGATATGGAGAGGCATTTTTATGCCAATCTTCAAATGGCATATGAGTTAAAACAATGACATTTTTATCACCGAGAGCATTGGCAATAGTATCATATACACGCTCGGTATAAGAACTTTCTTGTATCTCTTGAACTCTTGAAATGACACCCCGATAAATTTCATTGTTGGCATTAAAGGTGGAGTTATATCCAGAGAACCCAATGCTGCCGAATAATGCAAGGCGTGAATATTGTAGAATATGTCGCAACTCGTTTCGCGTGTAATTGAGTATTTCGGTGGAAGAAATACTTTTCCAAGTTTTAAGATCTTCAGAGAAAAGAAGGTCATTTTGCAAAAGATACATTCCAAACGAAGAAAGGTAAGAGCGATATAAACGGACGATATCTTCGAGTGGCGTATTAGGAAATGACCAAAGTTCATGGTTGCCCAAAGTAAAAACGATGGTTACATAAGAATCAAGGCCATACCGAACAAGAGTATCTTTGAATATAGAAATGAAAAGTTTAAATATCTCAAAATCGGAAGATACATCGCCTCCAATTAAGATACAAGTTTTTTGGAAATGAAATGGCGAAATGAGAGAATCCGCACTTTTACATAAATCCTCAGCAATGTTATGGAGTTCAAATTCTATATCATGGTCAGATTTTGCATTTTTGGCAAGAAGTTTATGTACAATGTGCAAATCCGTGATGTATGCAAAATACTCATCAGATAATTCAGAAGAATGATCACACTTTCGAGTGAGTTTATGGGCACGCTCATTTTCAACGGTAGTTGCAAAAGACAAGGCAGAGAAAGTAGAGGGAAGTTGAAAATGCAGCTGTGATATAGAAAGTGAGTCTGTTTCACAACTGCGGATTTTTACATTGGCAAAGTTTATGCCGGGCATGTGAAGAACATTTTTGATACCTTTGCAGTTCAGGAGATCGGCATTTGAAAGATCACCACGAAGAAAGAAAGCAAAATCACAGAAATGATTAAATGAAGCTGTGGAAGTGCTAATAACCTGACCATTAGGGCGAAGCCATTCTTGCTCCACAAAAAAGCGGTTTTCGTGGTAATATTTTTTGATATTGCATTTGAAGCAATCATTGGAATCTATAGGGAAAAGAGTGGTCTCATCAACGATACAAGAAGATATATCAAAATCAAATTGTGACATTGCTGAAAAATCACAATTACGAAGATCATTATCGAGATAGTTGCAGAAAGAAGAAAAAGAATCAAAGTAAGTTTTGATAGAAAGGGCGGGCATTTCATCGCCATATATCGTATGAACTATAGATTTTTCAGAACAGAAAAAATGAGTTTCCTTATCAAAATAGTTTTTATATTGGCATGTTGGTGGGTTGGTTTTAGAAGAATTAAAAAATTTTCGAATAAGAGTCAATCTTCCATATTTTGTGCTGGGAGAAGATGATGGATGATAAGCGGAGAGAATTTTTTCATAGCCGAAAATTTCACATAAAGCCAAAAGCTGCTCTCGACCAATCCAAGCCGAGGAGGACAGCAATGCCTCAATATTGGGCCAGGGGTCACTGGAAGAAAAACTTATATACAAAAATGGCAAAAGACGAGGAACACGCCAGAGAGAACATCCGGAAGAAAAGCCGGATTCATAGGGCGTTACATCATGATCCTTGGCTTTTGCGGTAGAAGAAACAGGCGTAGAAGAAACAGGCGTAGGAGAAACAAATTCAGAAAAGAGAGAAACAAATTCATCGGACGACTTACATGCATTCAATAAAGAAATTTGTTCACAAATAAGTTTTTTTCGCTTTTCAACACCATCGTAATAACCTTGTTTATAAGAACTCGGTGCAGGAAGAACGGTAGATATGACCTGATCCGTAAAAGCTGTAAAATTCATTGCGGATAAATTCAGGTTATACTTAGTAGCGATTGACTTGCTAAAGCGATGACCATAATAGCATGCGTTTGTATAGATATTGCCGCGAAGAAAATTAAAATAACTCGAAAACGAAGAAAAAAATTTAGTTGTAGTCTTCTCAGACTTCAAAGAAGTGCCCGTGGTGGAACCATCCTCTGGAGAAGGAAAGGTAAGATAAAGATCAACAAAAAAAGAATGAAGGAGAATGTCATATCCGCGTTGGCCGAAGCGAATATGGATATTTGCTGGTGTTACGGGAAACGAGGTTGTTGCAGAAGCAATGTCGTCACACATAAATATTCTCCCTATCAATGAAAAAATAGAAAAACATACTAACGAAAAATAACTATAAAATCAGTATCTATACGCAGCAAAAGAGATAGCAATATTTTTTGGGAAAAGAATGTTAAAGAAAATAAGACAAGTTATTTTTGTGCATCCAGGCAAAAGTAGGTAAAGGTGCCGGCGGCAACCTCCTGCCCGCAGCAGGTGATCACCACATCGGCTACCGAAACGCTTTGCCCGCGCTTTACCACACGGGCATCGGCGGTAACCGTGCCGTCCTTGGCCATGCGCATAAAATTCAGGCTGGAATTCAGCGTAACATAATGGCGGCCGTCGGTGTGTACGGCCACGCCGGTGGCACAGTCGGCCATGGTAAACAAAAAGCCGCCGTGCGCCGCGCCGTAGGGGTTCAGCGAAAGCCGCCCCAGATCAGCCGAAGCCGTGGCGCAGCCGTCGGCCACATCCGTGATCAGAATGCCGTTGTGCATCATAAACGGGCTGGCCTTGTTGGCCCACTCCCGCAAAGGTTCGTAATCCATGAAAAATGCCTCGATCGGTAAAATTTACAAAAGGCAGCACCGGCACCCTGCGGGGTGCGGCGCTGCCGGAAGGTGTTTGGGCAATACCGAATAATTCTAAGTGCCGATACGGCGAGCGAGGTGCGGCAGCTGCT
>ERZ1034901.335-NODE-335-length-38610-cov-6.844197_pt1 | contig 38610 bp, 24 predicted proteins | sample MGYA00520628_ERZ1034901 | MGnify/ENA primary metagenome ERZ1034901 (study PRJEB33766, sample SAMN09781783) | gut metagenome | biome: gut microbiome | host: Homo sapiens | place: Madagascar | study: EMG produced TPA metagenomics assembly of the PRJNA485056 data set... | reverse complement strand
AGATAAGAAGAATAAGATATTGGTAACAACGCTGACCAAGAGAATGGCAGAAGATCTGACAGATTATATGCGGGAACTTGGTATCCGTGTCAAATATCTCCATTCAGATATTGATACGCTGGAGCGTTCGGAGATCGTGCGCGATATGCGTCTGGATGTGTTTGATGTATTGGTCGGTATTAATCTTCTGCGAGAAGGACTGGACATTCCGGAGATTTCACTGGTGGTGATTCTGGATGCAGATAAAGAAGGATTCCTGCGTTCCGAGACATCGTTGATCCAGACGATTGGACGTGCTGCAAGAAATTCCGAGGGTCATGTGATCATGTATGCAGATACGATCACAGATTCTATGCGAAAGGCAATGGATGAGACCGAGCGTCGACGCAGTATCCAGATGAAGTACAATGAAGAGCATGGTATCACACCGCAGTCTATTCATAAGGCAGTCAGAGATCTGATTACGATTTCCAGAAAGGCAGCATCTGCGGAGATGCAGATAGAAAAGGATCCGGAGTCGATGAGCAAAGCAGAACTGGAGAAGCTGGTAGGGGAAGTGACCAAGCAGATGAGGAAAGCAGCAGCAGAATTGAACTTCGAGGCAGCGGCAGAGTTGCGTGATAAGATGACAGAGCTGAAGAAACAGCTGCTGGACATGGATGAAACATAGAATAAGTATAGAATAAACTAAAAATAAATCATTGAATTAGTAACAAAGGAGCATGTTATGTCGGATAAGAATAAAAAATATATTCGTATACGGGGAGCCAATGAGCATAATCTCAAGAATATCAGTCTGGATATTCCAAGAGACGAGCTGGTGGTTCTGACAGGACTGTCGGGATCCGGTAAGTCTTCGCTGGCATTTGATACCATTTATGCAGAAGGACAGCGCAGATATATGGAGTCGTTGTCATCTTATGCCAGAATGTTCCTGGGACAGATGGAGAAGCCGGATGTGGAAAGCATCGAAGGACTTTCGCCGGCAATTTCAATTGACCAGAAGTCTACAAATCGTAATCCTCGTTCGACAGTAGGCACTGTGACAGAGATATATGATTATTTCCGATTATTATATGCGAGGATTGGTATTCCACATTGTCCGAAATGTGGAAAAGAGATTAAGAAGCAGACGGTTGATCAGATGGTCGATCAGATCATGGAGATGGAGCAGGGAACCAGAATTCAGCTGTTGGCACCGGTGGTACGAGGACGGAAAGGTACGCATGTGAAGCTGCTGGAGCGTGCAAAGAAGAGCGGATATGTCCGTGTGCGGATCGATGGCAGTATGTATGAATTGTCGGAAGACATTCAGCTGGATAAGAATCTGAAGCATAATATAGAGATTGTCGTAGATCGTCTGGTGGTAAAGCCGGGGATTGAAAAGAGATTGACGGATTCGGTGGAGAATGTTCTGCATCTTGCAGAGGGACTGATGACAGTCGATGTGATTGGCGGAGAACCGGTGAATTTCAGCCAGAGCTTTTCCTGCCCGGATTGTGGTATCAGCATTGAAGAGATTGAACCGAGAAGCTTCTCATTTAACAATCCGTTCGGGGCCTGCCCGGAGTGTTCCGGACTTGGATATAAGATGGAATTTGATGTTGATCTGATCATTCCGGATAAGAGCCTGAGTATCAATGAAGGTGCAATCACAGTCATGGGATGGCAGTCTGCCAGCAAGAAGGGCAGTTTTACCAGAGCCATACTGGAAGCACTTGCGGAAGAATATCAATTTTCACTGGATACGCCGTTTGAGGAATATCCGGAGGAGATTCAGAATATACTGATTCACGGTACGAATGGTAAGAATGTGAATGTGCATTATTTTGGACAGCGCGGAGAAGGGTTCTACGATATTGCATTTGAAGGTATTATTAAGAACGTAGAGCGCAGATATCGTGAGACTTATTCGGAAGCATCCAAGGCAGAGTATGAAGAATTTATGCGGATCACACCGTGCCGTGCATGTAAGGGACAGCGTTTGAAGCCGGGAGCACTTGCAGTAACGGTTGGAAATCATAATATTGCAGAGATCACATCATTTTCGATTGAGGAGCTGGGAAAATTCCTGGATAATCTGGAGCTGACCAGCCAGCAGCATATGATCGGTGACCAGATACTGAAAGAAATACGTGCGAGACTGCAGTTCTTACTGGATGTAGGATTGGATTATCTGACGCTGTCGCGAGCAACCGGAACGCTGTCCGGAGGAGAAGCACAGCGAATCCGATTGGCAACACAGATTGGTTCCGGCCTGGTAGGTGTTGCATATATTCTGGATGAGCCTAGTATCGGTCTGCATCAGAGAGATAATGATAAATTGCTTGGAACACTGAAACACCTGCGGGATCTGGGTAATACGGTAATCGTGGTAGAACATGACGAGGATACTATGTTTGCGGCAGATCATATTGTGGATATTGGACCCGGTGCCGGAGAACATGGTGGTGAAGTGATCGCAGAAGGAACGGCAGAGGAGATCATGCAGGTGCCGGAATCTATCACAGGCGCATATCTCAGTGGTCGGATTCGTATACCGGTTCCGGAGGAGCGCAGGAAACCGACAGGATGGCTGAAGATTGTAGGTGCACAGGAGAATAACCTGAAGAATATTGATGTGGAGATTCCGCTGGGAGTCATGACGTGTGTAACCGGTGTGTCAGGATCAGGTAAGAGCTCGCTGGTTAATGAGATTCTTTACAAATATCTGGCGAAGAAGCTGAACCGTGCCAGAACGATTCCGGGAAAGCATAAAAAGATAGAAGGCGTGGAGCAGTTGGACAAGGTGATCAATATCGATCAGTCACCAATTGGTCGTACACCGAGATCCAATCCGGCAACTTATACGGGTGTGTTTGATCAGATCCGTGACCTGTTTGCAGCAACACAAGATGCCAAAGAACGAGGCTATAAGAAAGGGCGTTTTAGCTTCAATGTAAAGGGCGGACGATGCGAAGCATGTTCCGGTGACGGTATTCTGAAGATTGAGATGCATTTTCTGCCAGATGTGTATGTTCCGTGTGAAGTGTGCGGTGGCAAGCGCTATAACCGCGAGACACTGGAAGTGCATTATAAAGGCAAGAGTATTTATGATGTGTTAAATATGACGGTAGAAGAAGCGTTGACTTTCTTTGAAAATGTTCCATCCATCCGGAGAAAGATTGAGACGCTGTATGATGTGGGACTTTCCTATCTGCGTCTTGGACAGCCATCGACGACATTGTCCGGAGGTGAGGCACAGCGGATCAAGCTGGCTACAGAGCTCAGCAAGCGCAGTACCGGTAAGACCATTTATATTCTGGATGAGCCGACGACGGGACTGCATTTTGCAGACGTGCATAAGCTGACCGAGATTCTGAAGAGGCTGGCATCCGATGGTAATACGGTTGTGGTAATCGAGCACAATCTGGATGTGATCAAAACGGCAGATTACATTATCGATATCGGACCTGAAGGCGGTGCAAAAGGCGGTACGGTGATTGCAGAAGGCACGCCGGAAGAAGTTGCACTGAATTCGGTATCTTATACAGGTAAATACATCGACATGATGTTGAAGAAGGGATAAACCTGAAAAAAAGACTTTTCAACAGACACAAAGTTTACTATAATGTCATTGTTGACAGATTTCATGAATAAGAACGAATGATAAAGAGGTATAATAAGTAGAGTTACTTATTATACCTCTGTGCATAAATGAAGTGGCTGGTTCAGGAAGTAACCGGATGATGAAAGGGGAACAGGAATGGCAGTTGAAATCGGAATTGATTTGGGGACCGCAAGCGTTCTGGTGTATGTGAAGGGGAAAGGTGTAATATTAAAAGAGCCTTCTGTAGTAGCATATGACCGGGATACCAACAGCATCAAAGCAATCGGAGAAGAAGCCAGACTGATGCTTGGCAGGACGCCGGGGAATATTGTGGCAGTTCGTCCGCTGCGTCAGGGCGTGATTTCTGATTATACAGTGACAGAGAAGATGATCAAATATTTTGTGCAGAAAGCAATGGGCAGGAGAGCTTTCAGCAAGCCGAGAATCAGTATCTGTGTTCCGAGTGGAGTGACAGAAGTAGAACGTAAGGCAGTTGAAGAGGCAACTTATGCGGCAGGAGCACGTGAAGTCAGACTGATCGAAGAACCGGTGGCTGCTGCAATCGGTGCTGGAATCGATATTTCCAGACCATGTGGCAATATGATCGTAGATATCGGAGGCGGTACAGCGGATGTGGCGGTTATCTCGCTGGGTGGAACTGTGGTTAATACTTCTATTAAGATCGCCGGAGATAACTTTGATGATGCGATCGTGCGCTACGTGCGAAAGAAGCATAACCTGCTGATCGGGGAGCGTACGGCAGAAGATATTAAGATCAAGATCGGATCAACATATCCGCTGGTAGAGGAAGAGTCTATGGAAGTGACAGGAAGGAATCTTATGACCGGGCTTCCGAAGACGGTGACGGTAACATCTGCGGAGACCGAGCAGGCATTAAAGGAGCCGGTTGGGCAGATTGTAGAAGCTGTTATCAGTGTGCTTGAACGTACACCACCGGAACTTTCAGCAGATATTCTGGATCGTGGAATTGTGCTGACCGGAGGTGGGGCAATGCTGCGAGGACTGGAAGAACTGATTGAAGAACGAACCGGAATCAATACTATGACTGCAGAGAATCCTATGACAGTTGTAGCCATCGGTACCGGACAGTATGTGGAATTTATGAGCGGACGGAACGAAGGATAAAAGCAGAGAAAAGCGGTTATATGGAAGAAATCAAAGGATATGTAGAACACATCGTATATCGGAATGAGGATAACGGATATACGGTATTTAATCTGAATAATGAAGATGGAGATCTGACCTGTGTGGGTACATTTCTCTATATTGAAGAAGGTGAGCTGCTGAAGCTGACAGGCGAATATGTGAATCACAGCCTGTACGGACTGCAGCTTTCCGTGTCTGAATCAGAGGTCTGCGAACCGGAAGATCTGATGTCGATCGAGCGATATCTGGGCTCAGGGGCAATCCGCGGAGTCGGTGCGGCACTGGCAGGGCGGATCGTGCGAAAGTTTAAAGAAGATACATTTCGAATTATAGAGGAAGAACCGGAGCGGCTGGCAGAGGTCAAAGGCATCAGTGAGCGCAAAGCAAGAGAGATCGCAGAGCAGGTAGAAGAGAAGAAGGACATGCGTCAGGCGATGATCTATCTGCAGAAATATGGCATTTCTACGACGCTGGCAGCAAAGATTTATCAGTATTATGGCAATGGAATTTACCGTGTGCTGGAAGAGAATCCTTACCAGATGGCGGATCATATCAGCGGTGTGGGATTCCGAACTGCGGATGAGATCGCGAAGAGAATCGGTATTCATACGGATTCTGATTATCGGATTCGCAGTGGAATATTTTATACATTGCTTCAGGGAGTGAATGCAGGACATATTTTCTTGGATGAGGAACTTTTGGCACGCAGGGCAGGACAGCTGCTGGAAGTGGATCTGGAGCATATTGAAAAATATCTGATGGATCTGTCTATGGAACGCAAGGTGATCCTGAAAGAAGCAGATGGCGTGAAGCGAGTATATCCATCGAATTATTATTATATGGAAATGAATACGGCGAAGATGCTCCATGATCTAAACGTAACCTACGATGTGAGTGAGACAGGAGTATTACACCGACTGGCACAGATTGAGGAAAATATGGATCTGCCGCTGGATGAGAAACAGCGGGAAGCGGTTGTTGAGGCGGTACGTCATGGAGTACTTGTGTTGACCGGAGGACCGGGAACCGGTAAGACGACGACAATCAATGCCATGATCCATTACTTCGAAAGTGATGGCGCGGATATTCTGCTGGCTGCGCCGACCGGAAGAGCGGCAAAGCGCATGACGGAGACGACCGGATATGAAGCACAGACGGTACACCGTCTGCTGGAAGTCAGCGGTAATCCGGAGGATGAAGAGCAGAAAAATGGATTTAGCCGAAATCGGGATAATCCGTTGGAGACAGATGTGATCATTGTGGATGAGATGTCGATGGTAGATCTGCCATTGATGCATGCACTTTTGTCAGCTGTGTGCGTGGGGACGAGACTTATTCTGGTGGGAGACCGGAATCAGCTCCCGTCTGTGGGACCGGGAAGTGTACTGAAGGATATCATTGCGTCCAAATGTTTCCCGGTAGTGAAACTGACGCGTATTTTCCGTCAGGCAGGCGAGAGTGACATCGTGGTAAATGCCCACAAGATCAACCGTGGAGAACCGGTGATTCTGGACAATAAGAGCCGTGACTTTTTCTTTCTGAAAAGACAGGATGCCAACACGATCATCAGTGTGGTGCTGACGCTGATTCAGAAGAAGCTTCCGAACTATGTAAATGCAGAGCCATACGATATCCAGGTGTTGACACCCATGCGGAAAGGTCTGCTTGGAGTGGAAAGGTTAAATGGTATTCTGCAGGAATATCTGAATCCGCCATCACCGTCCAAAGCGGAAAAGGAATATGGTGATAAGAAATTCCGCGAGGGCGATAAGGTCATGCAGATCCGTAATAATTACCAGATTGAGTGGGAAGTATGCACCAAATACGGTATGACGGTGGATAAAGGTATGGGTGTGTTCAATGGTGATATGGGCATTATCCGGGAGATTAATACATATGCAGAGACTATGACGGTAGAGTTTGATGAACACAGACAGGTAAGCTATTCCTTCCAGTCGCTGGATGAGCTGGAACTGGCTTATGCGATCACCATTCACAAGTCTCAGGGAAGTGAATATCCGGCGGTAGTAATTCCGCTGCTTCAGGGACCGAGACAGTTATACAACCGCAATCTGATCTATACAGCAGTAACCAGAGCAAGAAAATGTGTGACACTGGTAGGCAGTGAACAGGTCTTTGCAGACATGATCCAGAATAATAACGAGCTGAACCGTAATTCGAGTCTGGCAGAGCAGATCAGGGAGTTCTGCCTATGAGAATACGAGCATTTATTTCTAAAACTATTTCTAATCTTACAGTCTTTACAGATAAAATTATGGTATTCCTGTTTCCTAATACCTGTCCGTTTTGCGGTAAGGTATCGGAGACAGGAATCTGTGGTGCGTGCAGAGCAAAGCTTCCTTATGTGAAGGAACCATATTGTATGCGCTGTGGTAAGCCAATCCGGCGTGAAGAAGATGAATATTGTTACGACTGCAGCAGACGTTCGCATTTTTTTGATAGTGGCAGAGCGGTCTGGCAGCATGCATCAGTGGTGCGTCCGGCAATCTATCAATTCAAATATCATAATCGACGGATATATGGCCGTGCATTTGCCCGTGAGATGGTACGTGCATATGGCAGAACAATACGTAAATGGCAGATCGCCATCATCATCCCAATACCACTCAGTAAAAGCAGAAGACGGAAAAGAGGATATAATCAGGCAGAAATCCTGGCAAAGGAGATTGGCAGACTTATGGACATTCCGGTAGATACAGAAAGCCTTATCCGAAATAAAAATACAATTCCACAGAAAGTTATGGACGCGCGGGGACGGCGGAAAAATCTGCAGCACGCATTTGCCTGGAAGGGAATGAAACTACAGGGAGTCAATGTGTTGCTGATTGATGACATTTACACGACAGGAAGTACGATCGATGTCGCGGCAAAGACGGTAAAGCTTGCAGGTGCTGAGAAAGTGCATTTTCTGACGGTAAGCATTGGACAAGGTACATGATATTTGGTATACTGAATAATGATGTTTAGAAATAATAATTAAGTGTAGAGATAACGAGGTGCAGAATGTTAGATGAGAGAAAAGTCAAACTGATGACAAGAATGGCTCTCTATGAGGAACGGCAGGGAAGAGAGGATCTGAAGGTCAGTGCTTACTATAGAAAAGACTATACCAGTCTTCATACGCTGGCGACCATTTTGTGGGTAACGATAGGATATGTATGTCTGGTCGTACTTCTGGGATTCAGTGTGTTTGATAAGTTGATGGAGAAGATGTCTGTCGGCATGATCATTGTTATAGCAATTGCGATCGTAGCAGTGTACCTGGCAATTGTAATTGCATATGCAGTATATACGCATATTACCTGCAATAACCGACACAAAGAGGCAAGGGCGAGAGTAAAGCTATATAATCATGATCTTGCCAGACTTCTTAATTTGTATAAGAAGAAAGATATGAAGAAGGAGAACAGATAGTTATGGAAGGCGTATTAGAACTGAAAGGAAAATTACAGAATGTCTATGCACAGTATTCGACATACATAGATAAGGCAGTACGTTTTGTACTGGCGTTTGTGGCGTTCTTTATGATTAATCGGGAGATAGGTTATATGCATATGCTGGCGAATCCGGTAGTTGCATTGGGGCTGGCTGTGATATGCGCTTTTCTTCCGCCGATCTTCACACTGGTAGCAGGAGCGGTACTGACGATGGCACATGTCTATAGTGTATCCCTGGGCATGCTGATCGTGACAGCATTTCTGTTTGTGATCATGTATGTATTCTATCTTCGATTCGCACCAAAGACAGCGGTCGTGATATTAGTAGTAGTGACAGCATATATTGCGAAGGTGCCGGCAGCAGCATTGGTGGCATTAGGTCTGCTTGGCACACCGGCATATGCAGTGCCGGCAGCACTTGGAACGATTGCATATTATACGATTCACCAGGTGAAAAAGTCGGCAGCGGCAATTCAGGCTGCAAAGAGTAGCAGCTTTGTAAATGATATGATCAAATTTGCCAAACAGGCAGTTTCCAGCAAAGAAATGTGGCTGATGGTGATCGCCGGCATAATCTGTATCATACTGGTATATACCATTCGTCGTGCAGCGATGGCACATGCGTGGAAAGCCGCAAGCGTGGCTGGGGCATTGGCGTATCTGATCGTGGCAACAGCAGGTGGTTCTGTACTGAGTGTAAAGACTTCTACAACAACACTGTTCGTAGGGGCAGTTGTAGCGGTAGTGATCGGACTGGTTCTGGAAATTATATTCTTTGCAGTAGATTACAGCAAATGCGAATCCCTGCAGTTTGAAGATGATGAGTATTATTACTATGTAAAAGCAGTTCCGAAAGTGGGAGTAACTGTTCCAGAGAAGACAGTACAGCAGATCAACAAGCGTGAAGAATATCCTTCTGAGACAGAAGTGATTGATGCAACGGAACTGCGTAAGAAGACACAGCAGCATGCACAGAAAGATGCTGCGAAGAAGCATGTGAGAAAAGAAACTCCAAGTCATGCGGCACAGGAACCAGTCAGACATACTAAGAAACAGCAGGCAGGACAGGAACGTAAGCAGGCAAGACCAAGAAAGACAGTGGACAGACAGCAGCCGAATCCAAAGAAGGCAGCAGTTAAGAGAAAACCGTCTCCGCAGAAGAGACAGTTATCCGACGCAGATACCGAGCATTTGCTCCTGACACAGAGTCTCGAGAAAGAATTGAATCTGAATAAAGATAATAAGTAAAAGATATAAATGTAGCAGTACAGATAGGCAACAAGTTCGGAAGAATGAGGAGGTGACAGAATGGCGCAGAGAATATCGCAGTTTTTTGAACAATACGTAAAAGGCATTTATTTTCCGGAATTGCGTTTCACGGACATTCTGGAAATCCTGATCATTACATTTCTGATCTATCAGATTATGGTATGGATCAAGAATACCAAGGCGTGGATGTTGATGCGTGGTATTCTGGCACTTGCAGGATTCATACTGGTGGCAGCCATTTTACAGATGCATACGATCCTCTGGCTGGCAAAAGAAGCAGCAGCAGTTATGGCTGTGGCGGCAGTGGTCGTTTTTCAACCTGAACTCCGGCGAGGTCTGGAGAAGCTGGGCGAAAAACAGATGCTGACATCCATGCTTCCATTTGATTCCAAAGAACGAGTGCGGTTCAGTGATGAGACAGTAGACAGTATCGTGCGCGCTGTATTTTCCATGAGCAAAGTAAAAACAGGAGCACTGATCGTAGTAGAACAGCTGATCCAGCTGACAGAATATGAGAGTACCGGCATTCAGATGGATTGTCTGATCTCCAGCCAGGTACTGATCAATATATTTGAGCATAATACTCCGCTTCATGACGGAGCTATTATCGTGCGGAACGACAGGATCGTGGCGGCAACCTGTTACCTGCCATTGTCTGATAACATGGAACTGAGCAAGGATCTGGGAACCAGACACCGTGCGGCAGTCGGTATGAGTGAAGTCAGTGATGCCATGATCGTAGTGGTATCTGAGGAGACCGGAGGAGTATCTGTAGCACAGGGTGGCAGACTTTCCAGAAACCTGACGGAAGCAGAACTGAGAGAGCGCTTCTATGTAATCCAGCAACGGAAGCATTCTAAGAATCCGGCGAACATTCTGGTAGAAAAACTGAAGAAAGGAAGGCATGATGATGATAAAAAAGCTGAAAAATAATTTTAGCCTGAAGCTGTTAGCCTTCCTGTTTGCATTTATGCTGTGGCTGATAGTGGTCAATATTGACGATCCGGTAATGACTAAGACATTTACGAACATACCGGTTACAGTAGAGCATTCCGAGATATTAACGGAACAGAATAAGACTTATCAGATCGTAGATGACACGCAGAATGTAAGCGTAGTAGTTTCAGCAAAACGTCGGACACTGAGTAAGATTAAGGCAAGTGACATTGTTGTTACAGCGGATATTAAGGAAATGTATCTGAATACACAGATTCCACTGGAAGTAACGGTAAATGGATATGAGGGCAGCTGTGAAGCAACGGCAAGTCCGCGTAATCTGCAGATACAGATCGAGGATAATGTAAGCAAGACCACATACATTACACCAGTGGCAAGCGGTCAGGTACGAAGTGGTTATGTGCTTGGCAAGCTGACAGCTGATCCGGAGACGGTAACGATCAACGGACCAAAGTCTCTGGTGGAAAAGATCAGTAAGGTAGAGGCTGAAGTTAATGTGTCCGGACTCTCAGAGAATACTGTGCTGGATTCTGCACTGGTATTGTACGATGAGAACAATAACGTGATCGATCAGTCAAGGCTGGCAAACAACCTGGGTAATGTAGGTGTGAGTGTATCGGTAACGCTGTATCGGACAACGACGGTACCTGTGGAGGCGGATACATCGGAAATTGAAGTAAAAGAAGGATATTCCATTTCCAATGTGAAGCTTGCTCCGGAAGAGATAGAGATTGCGGGACCGGAAGATGCTTTGGCAAAGGTTAAGAGTATAGATATTCCTGCGGAAGAATTCAGTGGTGAAGCCATTGATTCCCGCACAGATTATACGATAGATATTAGCAAATATCTGCCGGAAGATATCGAACTGGCAGACAGTAACGCAAGTTCGGTAATTATTACAGTAACACTGGAAAAAGACGGAACCAAGAACTTTGAGCTTCCGGTTGGATCTATTACAGTGAAAAATCTGGATGAGAATCTGCGTATGAGTTATAACAAAACGGATAATCTGGAAGTACATGTAAAAGGATCAAAAGATCAGTTGGATACTCTGAACATTGAACAGATTGCAACCATTGATCTGGCTGAATATACAAAAGCAGGAACCTATAAAGTGCCAGTACAGTTTAAGCTGCCGGATGGATGTACACTGACAGAAGATGTTGAAGTAGAACTCGTGCTGGAAGAGAAAGATAGCGGAGGAAATTAAAAGTATGATTACAAAAAAGGTAAAGATCACCAATCCTACGGGACTTCATATGCGTCCGGCCGGAATCTTCTGCAACAAAGCATCTGAGTTTGAATGCAGTGTCAGATTTCGTTATGACAATACGATGGCTAACGCAAAAAGTGTACTCAGTGTACTTGGTGCATGCATTAAAAGCGGAGATGAAATCGTGCTGGAGTGCGAGGGACCGGATGAAAAAGAAGCAATGGAAGCAATGGTAAAAGCAATTGAAGATGGTCTGGGAGAATAAACCAGACAAAGAGAGGTACAAATGAGTAAAGTAACATTAGTCGTCATGGCAGCAGGAATCGGAAGTCGGTTTGGCGGCGGTATCAAACAGCTGGAGGCAGTAGGACCAAACGGTGAGATCATTATGGATTATTCCATTCATGATGCGCTGGAGGCAGGATTTAACAAGGTTGTATTCGTAATCCGTAAAGATTTGGACAAGGATTTTAAAGAGATCATCGGCAGACGTATGGAGAAGCTGGTCGAAGTAGAATACGCTTATCAGGAACTGAATGATATCCCAGAGCGTTTCCTGAAGAAGACAGAAGGAAGAAAGAAGCCGTGGGGAACCGGTCAGGCAATCCTGTGCTGTAAAGATGTGGTAGATGAGCCATTTCTGGTAATCAATGCAGACGATTATTACGGCAAGGAAGCTTACAGAGAAGCATATGCATATCTGACAGGAAGAAAAGATGATAATGCGTATGAAGCGTGTATGGTAGGTTTCGTGCTGAAGAATACTTTGAGCGATAATGGCGGTGTAACCCGTGGCGTGTGCAAAGTAGATGAACACCGCATGCTGTCTGAAATCGTAGAGACATCCAATATTGTCAAAACTGCTGAAGGCGCAGCAGTGCAGACAGAGAGCGGACTCGTACCAATCGATGTGGAATCAGAAGTTTCTATGAACATGTGGGGATTATCACCGAAGTTCTTTGATGTGCTGGAAAAAGGATTTGACGTATTCTTAGAGAACCTGGATCCGGAGAATCTGAAAGGAGAATATCTCCTTCCAATCATCATTGGTGACCTGCTGAAAGAAGGAAGGATGAAGGTCGAAGTACGGAAGTCACATGATGAGTGGTTCGGCGTGACATACAAAGAAGATAAGCCGGATGTGGTAGCGGCTATCCAGAAGCTGATTAAAGACGGAGTGTATCCGGAGAAGTTGTTTTAAGTGAAGAAGGAGTAAGAGGCTTTGACGCGGGCGTCAAAGCCTTTTAAAATAAAAAAACAAAATTGATTTTATAGAAACTTGTTGGTAAATATATTCTATGGTATCATAATGACAGCTAATTATAATTATACTTAAAAGGAAACAGGAACTGTGAATGAAAAAACAAAGGATATATTAAAAAATATCGGGAAAGTAGTTAGTGGTATCATATCAGTATTGGCAATTTTGATATGTTTTAGTATTAAATGGATGCTTGAAACCTGGGCAAATCTTACAATGGATGAATTAGTATACCATCTCAATTCACCTTTGGAAGGTACTAATTCAGATATGATATGGCAATATGTATTTAAATGTATCGTGCCAACAATTATAATCATAATGGTAATAACTGCTATCATGATTATTTTTAAGAAAAAGAAGAAGAGAACAGGATACATATGTATTGTTGTGTTGATTGCTTCAGTTACAATTCTGGTCTTATACGGATATACAGCTTGGAAAAAGTTGGATATTGGTGATTACATGTCCGGTCAAAGTGAAATATCTTCTTTTATTGATGATAATTATGTGGATCCTAAAGAAGTTACACTTACATTTCCAGAGAAAAAAAGAAATCTCATATATATATTTTTAGAATCCATGGAGACTGCTTATTCAGATGAAGATAATGGAGGAGCTTTTGAAAAAGATGTGATTCCAGAGCTTACGGAAATAGCGCAGGAGAATGAGGAATTTTCAGGAAAGGACAATAAACTTAATGGCGGGTATTCAATGCCGGGAACAACATGGACTATGGGAGCTATGTTTGCGCAAACGTCAGGATTGCCATTAAAAATATCTATCAGTGCGAATGAGATGGATACTCAGGACAATTTTTTTCCAGGTATTACTACTATTGGCGATATTTTGAGTGATGCAGGATATTCACAGACTTTATTACTGGGTTCCAATGCTACGTTTGGTGGACGAAAACTCTATTTTTCAGAACATGGCAATTATGACATTATTGATTATAATTATGCTATGGAACAGGGGTGGCTTTCTACAGAAGAATATCCAGTATGGTGGGGATATGATGATCAGAAGTTGTTCGAATTTGCAAAGAATCGCCTTGGTGAACTTGCGACGCAGAATGAACCGTTTAACTTGACTATGCTAACAGTTGACACACATTTTGAAGATGGGTATGTATGTGACAAATGTGATGACAGATTTGGGAACAATCAATATGCTAATGTAATGGCGTGTTCAAGTAAACAGGTGGCGGAATTTGTTGAATGGGTTCAACAACAGGACTTTTATGAAAATACAACAATTGTAATATCTGGTGATCATCCAACAATGGATAGTGATTTTTGTGAAGATGTAGATGAAAGTTATACAAGAAAAGTATATACAGCATACATTAATGGTGGAAAATCTGAATTGTCGAACGCCAGAAATTATACGACAATGGATGCTTTTCCAACAACATTAGCTGCAATAGGGGTAGAAATAGAAGGTAATCGTTTGGGCTTAGGTACTAATTTGTTTTCATCGGAACAGACACTTACTGAGCGATTTGGTATAGAAAAAGAAGAAAAAGAATTAAATAAACAATCAGAGTTGATGACACAATTGGCTGACATTGACGAGTCTAGTGAAGTACTGTTAGTTAGAGAAGGAAAGATACCTACGGGTGAGGTAGTAATAGGAGAATACCAACGCCAAACAGGAACTATACCACTTACGGTACAACAGATAACTGGTGGAGAGAATATACAATCAATTTTAGTGGCCGTATGGACAAATGATGATCAAAGTGATTTGCAGTGGATTGAATTACAAATGAATGAAGACAGTAATTATACTACGGAGATAAATATGGGAAATTTCGGCTTTATTCCTGGGGATTATAATATACATGTATATGCAATTACAGGAGATGGTGAACAATATTTTATGGGAGGTGGACTAGAACACGTAGAATAAATAATAAAAGAATGCTATTTAAAGAGTATGAGGAGGTCAAAGATGAAAAAGAGAGTAAAAGGAATACTGTTAGCTACGTTTTTAGTATGTTTTAGTTGCTCATTTGTGTCATATGGAATGGAACAAAAAGCTGTAGAAAACATCGAAAATGAGGAATCAACCGATGGCGAGCTGAAGATTGAGAAACAGACGAATAATCAGGAAGTGATTATACCTGAAGTCGAAAATGAAACAGAAACAATGCCAACTCATGTTGGATGGTATGTAAATGAAAATGGAGATACATACTATTATAATCAGGATGGATCATTGTACTATGGATGGCGATACGAAAGTGGCAAATGGTATTATCTTGATGGAACGAATGTAGATAACCCAGGAAGCATGGCTGCAGATACTATTGTTAAAGTAGGAACACAGTATTATTGCTTTAATAAAGATGGTGTTATGCAATCAATGGGTTGGATATTGCGCCCAGAAGGTTGGTATTATGCGAATGCAGATGGAAGCCTGGTGTTGGGATGGAGAAATATTAATGGAGTGTGGTATTATTTAGACGGAAATAACACAGAACATCCAGGGCTGATGGCAGACAATTGCGTAAAAAATATAGGAGGAAGTAATTTCTATTTTGCAGCCGGAGGAGCAATGCGAACAGGCTGGTTGTTATATCCGGAAGGCTGGTATTATGCAGATGGAAGCGGAGCACAGGCAATCGGATGGAGATATATCAATGGTGTATGGTACTATCTAGATGGAAATGACACGGAACATCCAGGACTGATGGTAGACAATTGCGTAAAAAATATAGGAGGAAGTAATTTCTATTTTGCAGCCGGAGGGGCAATGCGAACAGGCTGGTTGCTATATCCGGAAGGCTGGTATTATGCAGATGGAAGTGGAGCACAGGCAATCGGATGGAGATACATCAATGGTGCTTGGTATTATTTAAATGGTGACAATGCAGAATATCCGGGATTGATGGTAGATAATTGCATATTTGAAATCGGCGGAAATACATATAAGTTTAAATCCGGCGGAGCAATGTATAAAGGATGGTATTATGATGGAGATAATTGGTATTATTATGATCATTCTGGCTTAATGGCTTCTGGATGGCGTGCAATTAATGGCTACTGGTACTTTATGGATCCAGATAATGATAATAAGATGGTTAATTGTGGATGGAAATTATTTGGAAATTATTGGTACTTTTTCCATAATAGCGGAGCAATGGCAACAAACTGGCTTGCGGTAGGAGGAAATTGGTATTTTCTATCCAGTGATGGCGCGATGAAAACGGGATGGCAGAATGTTGGTGGTACTTGGTACTATATGTATACTGCAAATGATTCTCACGGTGGTTCAGAAGGTGTGATGGCGAGAAATTGTTATATAGACGGGTATTATCTTAGTGCAAATGGAGCAATGTTATCACCAGAAGCAGCTAGATTGGTGTTGCGTGCACAGCCGTATAGTAGTAGAACAGGATATCTAATACTTGTGGATCGGGCAGCATGTCGAACAACTATTTTTGCAGGAAGTGCTGGAGCATGGAATCTGCTTTATGATTGGCAGTGCGCACCGGGCAAACCATCTACTCCAACAGTAGGAGGTGAATTTACGGTGGGATCAAAGGGATATTATTTTGATTCAGGAAATGCAAGATGTTATTGGTATACGCAGTTTTATGGAGATTATCTGTTCCATAGTGTATTATATAGCAAATATAATGGTCGACTTATGGATGGTCGTGTTGGTATGCAGTTATCTCATGGTTGTGTAAGATTACCTATCGAGAAAGCTAAATGGATATATGATAATATTCCAACCGGAACAAAAGTAGTAGTGTTTTAAGTCTATATAGAAAGAGAGGTAGATGACATTGGCGATTCTGCCCCTCTTTTTTTGTTGCGAGGATTACAATAATAAAGTATAATAGCGAAGTGACGAAGCGTTTTAACAAAGGGGAGGGGACAATGAAAGGACTTAAAAGAATGGTAGCGGTGCTTTTGGCGGCAGTTATGTTTTGTTTGATGCCAGTAACGGATATGAATGTTATGGCAGAAGAAATATCAGACACAACCGTTACAGAAAATGATAGCTATCAGATAGAGAAGAGTGAAATAGAGAAAAATGTGGAAGCGGATTCAGGTCAAGATGAATCACAGATTGAAGAAGTAGAAAGTCAAGAGGCGGTAACGGATGGACTACTGAATTATGTGGGAATTGATAAACCATATCTGGCATCTCCTGATACGCAAAAAATTGTAGTTTCATATGGAGATGGGACAGAAGCTATATCAGAAGCAAGAATTGTATATCAAAGAGCAGATGGAACAATTTTTGAAGATGCTATGTCTTCCAGACAGGAAGAATTATTTTTGTTTGAACATTCATTTTCAAGTGAGAGTAAAGGAACATATACTTTACTTCAATTTGTGTATGTAGAAAATGGCGTGGAGCAGACAATTGAATTACAGGATATAGGTATAGGAGCTATGTTTGGCGTTGATGAAGAGTATCCTGGTTACAATTCAGATTCCTCGGATATGATTTCGCAAGAAGAAATTGATGCATCTGTAGTAAGCATGGCTTCAGACGAGATAGATACAGCACAGGAAGATATTACAGATGCAATTGACAATACGGAAGAAAATGAGGGGATTGCTACATATAGTCTAGATGAACAGACCAAAAGTGGAAATGTAGTAGTAGTATTGGATCCGGGTCACGGTGGAACAGATAGTGGAGCACTTGGAAATGGATTACAGGAGAAGGATCTCACATTAAAAATTGCAAAATATTGCAAAGAGGAATTAGAGAAGTATTCTGGTGTGACAGTTTATATGACAAGAGAGGATGATAGCTATCTCGGAGATAGAATTGGTGATGCAGCCTCAGATATTGCTAATCGTGTGAATAAAGCGAAAGAATGGGGAGCAGATCTATTGGTAAGCATTCATATAAATTCTGGTGGAGGTCAGGGGGTTGAAGTATATTATCCAAACAGCAATTATAACGCAACGATTGGAAAGGAGGGGGAAGATTCTGCTCAGAAGATTTTAGATGAATTGTTGAAATTGGGATTGAAAAATCGTGGTATTAAAATTCGCTCGACTGAATATGATACATATCCAGATGGTTCTTTGAGAGATTGGTACGGAATAATTCGACGCAGTAAATTAGCTGGATTTCCGGGAATTATTGTAGAACATGCATTTATTGATAATGAAAGTGATGCCGCCAAATTGAAAGAGGAATCTTTTTTAAAACAATGTGGAGTTGCTGACGCGACAGGTATTGCGAATTATTTTGGATTGTCAAAAGGACAATGGGAGTTGGATGGAAGTCAGTGGAAGTATAGTAATGGAGATGGTACATATAAGACATCGCAGTGGTTATTGTTAAATGGAGTATGGTATTATTTTGATGCGAAAGGCATTATGCAGACAGGTTGGACAAAAGTAGGGGATACCACATATTATATGGATGCCGGTGGAGCAATGCGGACAGGTTGGCTGTATTTAGATGATACGTGGTACTATCTTGGAACTAGTGGTGCAAGAGTGGCTGACTGTTGGCAGTGGATTAACAATAAATGCTATTATTTTGATAGCAATGGCTGTATGGCAGCAGATACGTGGGTAGGTGACTCCTATGTAGATGCCAGTGGGGCATGGATACCGGGAAAACAAAGAGTTACGCCAGGATGGAAAGTCGTATCCGGGCGATGGAAATATATGGAATCGAACGGTGAGTATATAAAATCCAGATGGCTGTTAGTGGGAAGCACATGGTATCATTTTGATGCAAATGGCTGGATGCAAACAGGATGGTTATTGACAGGGAATACATGGTATTATCTTGAATCCAGTGGTGCAATGATAGCGGGAAGATGGCAATGGATCAATGGGAAATGCTATTATTTTGATAATAATGGATACATGATGGCAAATACATGGGTAGGAGATTCTTACGTAGATGCCAGTGGAGCATGGATACCTGGAAAACAGAAGCCGACGCCAGGTTGGAAAGTCGTATCTGGGCGATGGAAATATATGGAATCGAACGGAGAATACGTAAAATCCAGATGGCTGTTAGTGGGAAGTACATGGTATCACTTTGATGCAAATGGCTGGATGCAAACAGGATGGTTATTGACAGGGAATACATGGTATTATCTTGAATCCAGTGGCGCAATGACAGCGGGAAGATGGCAATGGATCAATGGGGAATGCTATTATTTTGATAATAATGGATGTATGGCGAGTGATACCTGGATTGGTAATTGGTATGTGGATGCGAACGGCGCATGGATTCCAGATAAACAAAAGCTAACAAATATCATGGGGACTTCTTCAGTGACAGCCTTACAATTATCAAATTTTTATAAAGCGATGAATAAAAAATATCCATCTTATTATTCTCAGAATGATAAAGAAGCTAAGACTATAGAAGACTTCTGTAAGATTTATGTCGAAGAGTGTAAGAAGGAAGGTGTAAGAGTAGAAGTTGCATTTGCGCAGGCAATGGTTGAAACAGGATATCTCTCATTTGGCGGAGATGTTGATATATCACAGTATAATTTTGCTGGCATGGGTGCTACTGGAAATGGAGTGAAGGGTAATTCGTTCAGTACAGTTCGTCTTGGTATACGTGCGCAGGTTCAGCATTTGAAATGTTATGCGTCAACAGACAAACTGAATGGAGATTGTGTTGATCCGAGATGGGGAGAGTGGCTTAGAGGTAAGGCACCGTATGTAGAATGGCTGAGTATTCCTAATAATCCATACGGAACAGGATGGGCAGGATCGGCTACATATGCTGAAGTGATAAAGGGTATCATGGAAAATATTAATAAATATAATTAGTTGCAAAGAGACGTTTCCTGCATGACGCAAAGGGATGTCTCTTTTTGATTTATAGTGGAATAGTATGGAAAATTCAAAAAGATGTTGATACAATAGCAGTATAGACAATTTATAGGAGAGGAAAGGGAGAAATGATTCAAAAAGTACGAAAGATTTTAGTGGGATTTCTAGTATTGACATTGTGTGTTCCGATGAACACGGTGTTTGCAGAAGGAACGAATGAATACTCAAAAGAAGCTCAAAGTATATCATTACAGGATGATTCACAAAAAGAAGAAAAATTTGAAAATGAAGATTTACAAGTTCCAACAGAATCAGTAACAGGAGAAAATATTGACGATTCGGGAAACGTAGATTTTCCGCAAGAACCGGAGGTTCCATCACCAGAGTGGACAAGGGGATGGAATTTTTATGAAGGAAATTGGTATTATGCAAAAGAAGAGAATACATTATATTTTGGTTGGATTTATCTGAATTCAAAATGGTATTATCTTGATGGGGAAAATGCAGGAATTATGGCTTATGATGAAGTGAGGAAAATAGGCGATAATTATTATACATTTGATGGCAGTGGAGCAATGCAGACAGGCTGGGTGCTTCGACCGGAAGGCTGGTATTATGCAGATAACAGCGGAGCATGTGCAATTGGTTGGAGATATATCCGAGGAGTATGGTATTATCTTGACGGATTTAATACAGAACATCCTGGATTAATGGCAGAGAATTGTACAAGAAATATAGGAGGAAGTAATTATTACTTTGCAGCCGGAGGGGCAATGCAGACAGATTGGGTGCATTATACAGAAGGTTGGTATTACGCAGATGCGAGTGGAGCACAGGCTATAGGTTGGAGAAAGATTGGTAATGTATGGTATTATCTTGATGGAGATAATAAAGAGTATCCAGGATTGATGGCAGAGAATTGTACAAGAATTATAAACGGAAGTACTTATTTCTTTGCTATAGGGGGAGCAATGCAGGCAGGTTGGGTGCATTATACAGAAGGTTGGTATTATGCAGAACCAAGTGGAGCGCAGGCTACAGGCTGGAGAAAAGTAAACGGTGTATGGTACTATCTAGACGGAGATAATGCAGAGTATCCAGGATTAATGCTTAGTGATTGCTCGAAAGAAATAAATGGAAATACATATACGTTCAGAGTCAGTGGAGCAATGGCAACGGGATGGTACCAGAATGGAAATGACTGGTATTATTATGATGCATCAGGTCTTATAACGTCTGGCTGGAGGAGTATAAAAGGAAACTGGTATTATTTAGATCCAGCTGACAATAATAAGATGGTGAATGGTGGCTGGAGATTAATTGGTAATAGCTGGTATTTCTTCTATGGAAACGGTGCTATGGCGACCAATTGGCTTGTGCTGAATGGTGAGTGGTATTGGCTTTCTGATGATGGATCAATGAAGACAGGCTGGCAGATTGCAGGCAATGCCTGGTATTATATGTATACTAAGAATGATGTACATGGTGGTTCAGAAGGTGCTATGGCAATGAATACAGTAATTGATGGCTATGTTGTACATGAAGATGGCGCTTATATTAGATCAAGAAATAAGCTTGGCTGGCAGAATCCGGCTGGCTATCCGCAGGTAAGTTCGTTGACTGTTATGCTTCCGTCATATTGTACAGGGTATTTTACATACGTTACTCCATCACGTATCTCAATCTATGCATCACGACAGGAATGTGTTGATGCATTTATTGCAAGAGCATATGAATATCTTGGAACAAAATATATTGAACCATGGTCAAGCTATCCGGGAGACGCAGTTGACTGTTCAGGATTTGTATTACAGTGTTTGTATGCGACAGGAATGGACCTTGGAATATATAATCCATATAATCATAGATGGATAGCTTCTCAGACATATAATTCTATGAATTGGTACAATAATAATACTTTTATGCCGGTCAGTACAAATTCTTTGCAACGTGGAGATTTGGTATATTATAGAGGACATGTAGCGATTTATCTTGGAAATGGACAGATAATCGATTCATGGCCGGGACAGGGAGTGTCAGTAAAACCAATTGGAAGCAGAGGAAAAGTAATTGGTGCGGCACGACCATATGTATAAATAGTATAATATGAATGAGGAAGAATCATGAAAAAAAAGATAGTGATACTTTGTGGAGTGATGATATTTGGATTTACTTTGTTGCGACATGATGCAAGAGCAGCAGAAAGCGTCCATATATCAGAGAATAAGGACAATTATTCAATCACTCAAACTGACGATGGCTCAGACTCAGATGTTTATTTTGGATGGTCATGGAAAGATTCAAAATGGTACTATTATGAAGAAACAGATATGGAGCATCCGGGTGAAATGGTCAAGGATTGTATCATGACAATTAAGGGTGAAAAGTATTTGTTTGACGCAAATGGATGTATGTTGACAGGCTGGCAGAAGCGACCGGAAGGCTGGTATTATGCGGATACGAATGGGCGAATACAGACAGGTTGGCAATATATTAAAGGATATTGGTATTTCTTGCAGTCAGATGGTGTAATGGCAGAGGAATGGTTGCAGCTGGATAATAAATGGTATTATTTAGGTTCGAATGGAGCTATGAAGACGGGCTGGCAATATATCAAAGGATATTGGTATTTCTTGCAACCAAATGGAGCCATGGCATGTGATTGGCTTAAACAGAATGGCAAATGGTATTATCTGGGCTCCAACGGAGCTATGAAGACAGGCTGGCAGCTTGTTGGGGATAAATGGTACTTCTTGAATTCAAATGGAGCTATGGCATGTAATTGGCTCTATCGAAATGGACCGTGGTATTACATGGGGTCAGATGGAGCCATGAAGACGGGATGGCAGGCTGTGAAAGGCGTCTGGTATTATCTGGAATCGGACGGGCATATGGCTATGGGATGGAAGAAAATAAATAATATATGGTATTATCTGAATGATTCGGGTCAAATGTTGACAGGAACGCATAGTATTAATGGAAATAATTATTATTTTAATCAGAGTGGTGCTATGGCTGAGATGGAATTATCAGATCTGATTGCGGATGCGTTAAAACCGGTAGGCAATACATTGTATGTGTGGGGTGGAGGCTGGAACGTACCAGATAATGGTTCTGGCGAGACCGCTTTGCATATAGGTGTTTGGACGGAATGGGAACAGTATTTTCAGAAGAATAAGCAGAATTATTCCTATCGACCGGGACGAACCGCCTGGGAAAATGGACACAGGGAATCCAGATTCTGGGGATTGGATTGTTCAGGTTATTTAGGATGGCTGGTATATAATTCTGTACAGAATGGAAAAGATTACAATGGATACGTAGGTGATGCAACGAAGCTGGCTAAGTCATTAGCGGGATATGGTTTTGGAACTGTTTCCACATGTACACCTAACAGTAAGTTTTATCCTGGCGATATTGTCAGTATCAATGGACATTGTTACCTGAGTCTTGGACAGTGTCAGGATGGTAGCGTTCTTCTTCTACACAGTACACCAAATGGGGGCGTGCAGATGAGTGGAACGGTAAATGGAAGTAGCAGTTCACAGGCTTCCAGACTGGCACAGACCTTTATGAAAGAGCATTATCTGGAATGGTGGGACTGCTTCGGAAAAGAAGGAAGACAGGCTGTAAGCGCATCCGTATATTTGAATGGAACAAAGCTTACATGGAAGAATGCCGGAGCAGTGTATGATCCGGAAGGCGTGCAGCGGATGAGCGCCGATCAGGTGGTAGATTATATGGAGAAGAATCTTATGAAATAATGGTAATGCATTGAAGTGCTAAAGTCATTGTGATAGTATAAAAACGGTAATCAGAAATAAAGCAGTGTATATGAAGAGAACACGGAAGAGGCTCCGGATACACTGCAGAATCAGAACACTGTCAAGGAAGAAGAACCTGTGAAAGTGCAGGAAGACTCTGACGAAAAGGATGAGCCGGAGACGGAAGAGCCAACCTGGAAGGCAGGGTGGAATCTGAGAGAAGAAGACCACTGGTATTACTGCAAAGAAGAAGGCAAGTTATATCTTGGATGGATTAAGCTGAAATCAAAGTGGTATTATCTGGATGGCGAGAATGCAGGCATTATGAATGGATTGCTGGAAGGAATCTTCTGGACACAATGCAAATATGATTTCAAAATATCCTACGTCTGTAGCAATTTCAGTATTTGTTAAGGCTCAGAAGAATGACAATGGAACGATTTCATATACATATCATTACGTGCAGTTGTTTGGATGGTAAATAAATAAGGCGAAATAATCTCATATTCATATGCCAAAGATATTCAGCTGAATTAATAACGGGAACAATTTGAATGAATAGCTCTTGTTGCATTTATGTCGTGCCTCCTTTATAATTGAAGTATATTTACTTTGTGAGGAGGTATTAGGATGAAAAAATTATTAGCATCTCTGTTGGTAGCAGGACTTGTGTTCACCACACCGCTTACATCCCTAGCTGCTGACAACACAAATCTGGCAACGACTGAAAAGACGATCACTGCCACATTTAGTTCAAATGCGCGTTCTCAGGGCTGGTGGAGAAAGTCTGGTAACCGTTATTGGTTCCAGTTTGCAAATGGCGGATATGCACGTAATGTGATCGGTACGATCAATGGAGTTACCTATGCATTTGATTCAGCCGGATGGATGGCTACCGGCTGGGTATGCATTGACGGCTATTGGTATTACTGCAACTCTAATGGTGCCATGCAGTTTGGATGGAAGAAGATTGGCGGCAGCTGGTACTATCTTGATCCGCAAGACGGTTATATGTATGCAGGCAATGTTTATAGTATCAACGGCAAGGGGTATTGTTTTAATTCAAACGGTACCATGTATACCGGATGGTATCAGGCTAGTGATGGCTGGTATTATTTCGACGATAATGGCATGGTTAATGGCTGGAAGTCTATTGGTGGCAAATGGTACTTTTTCGATGGATATCGGATGATTTCTAATGACTGGTACACTATTAGTGGTGTTGATTATTTTTTCCTTCCTAGTGGCGCTATGGCTACCGGATGGTATCAGGAGGGTGATGACTGGTATTATTTTGATGGAAATGGTCAGCTGGTTAATGGTTGGAAATCCATCGGTGGCAAATGGTATTTTTTCAATAATGATTATCGGATGGTTTCTAACGGATGGTATAATATTAATGGTGTAGAATATGCATTCCTTCCAAGCGGCGCCATGATTGATGGTTGGGCTAAGATAAATGGAGAATGGTACTACTGCCCGGGTGGAAAAGAGTATGAGGGCTGGCTGTCAAGCGGCGGTAACTGGTATTATATATCAGAAAGCTGGATGCTTTATGGTGGCATATATCCTATAGGTAATAAGTATTGTGAATTTGCTAATAATGGGGTATGGCTTGGCTACACCAATCCACCAAAGTAGGAATGACAGGATAATATAGCAATAAAACAGGGAGTATCGCAGAATAACTGATCGAACAGTTGATTGCATTGCGATACTCCCTTAGTTTGTATATGCGATATGTTTCGGTTTATCTGCTGCGTACCCATGCGCCGGATCCGTTTACATAGGAGTTGCTGATCCATGTGTTCGTAGCCATTTTTCCATTGGCATTCAGATAATACCAGGTGTTGCCAAGCTTCAGCCAACCGGTAGCCATCTTACCGCCGGAAGCGAGATAGTACCAGGAACCGTTGAGGTTGAGCCAACCAGTAGCCATCTTGCCATCGGAGTCGAGATAGTACCAGGAACCATTGAGGCTGAGCCAGTCGGTGCGCCTGATTCCGCCGGAATAATAGTACCATGCGCCGTCTCGCTTGATCCATCCTTCAGCCAAAGCACCACTGGAGAGGAAGTAGTACTCTACACCTTTAATGGTAAGTGAACGGTCAGCAACCATCATATAAGTATCAAAATAATACCATTTACCACCGATAGATTTCCAACCATTGACGGCGCCATTATTGTCAAAATATGTCCAGTAGTTACCAGTCTGGATGTAAAGCCATCCGGTATACATGGTGCCATCTGTATTGAAGCCGTAAATATGATCATTGAGTAAAAAGGCAGTATCCGCATACATATAACCCTTATCCGGATCAAGATAGTACCAGCTGCCGCCGAGCTCCAGCCAGCCAGTCTGCATAACGCCGCTGGTGTTGAAGTAATACCATTTGTTATCATGAGCAGCCCAGCCGGTCTCCATCCATCCGGATGCGTCGAAGCCATACCAGATGTTGTTGATCTGGCATAATTGATTCGATGGATAAGAGCCATCGCCGTAGCGGTACCACCATCTGGATCCGGATTTCAGCCATTGACCGTTCTCGAGTGGATCATCGTCATTATAATGATAGGTCGCTGTGATTTTATTGAAAGCACCATTTTTTTGTATTTTTTCCCATTTTTTCTGTGTTCCGGCATAATAGATGTCGGTGATATTTGCAGCATTCGAGAAGCTGGTAGAATCTATAGTTGTTAAGGACTTAGGTAGGTATATTTTTTGAAGATTCGTACAGTTCTTAAAGGCGTCGGAATTGATGCTTGTTACGCCTTCCGGGATGGTCAGTTCTTTCAGACCGGTGCATCCCTGGAAACAGTTGGAAGGGATAGTGGATATGTTTCCGGTCAGAGTGATTGTCTCCAGATTCTCAGCGCCATCAAAAGCTTTGATGTCTAGAAAAGTAATGCTGTTGGGAAGGGTGTAACTTGTCTGCTTGCTTCCACTTGCGTACATAACTAATGTTTTGCCCTCGTAGTCCTCGTAGATCAGTGCACCATCAATGACTTTGTAATTGGGATTGCCTTCTTCTACCGTAATCTTCTGAAGAGTCTTGTGGTCAAACTGATATCCCGTAATAAAATAATCCTCGATTTCCTTTGGGATAAACAGGGATTGCAGACTGGTGTTTTCAAATGCATATACTCCTATACTTGCAAGAGAACGTGGAATATTGGCAGATACCAGATTCACACAGGATTCAAATGCCTGGTATCCGATCAGATCCACATAGTCTGGCATCTGGATGGAAGTCAGATGCGTGTTATACTCAAATGCATGGGTGTTTATGATCTGGACGGTTTCTGGAAGCACAAGATCCCCTAGATCTGCATTCTGAGCGGAGCACAGTACAGCATACTGAGCACTGTCGTAGAGGATGCCATTCTCTGCGTACAGATATGGACTGTTATCTGGTACCGTGATCTCCTCCAGAGAAGGGCAGGATCCTAGAATAGGATAATCAGATCCATCAGGTGTACGGAAGTCCAGTGTAGATGGGAAATGGATCTGTCTGAGCTTAGGTACATTGCCTGTGAAAGTATCGGAGACAGACTGTACACCTTCGGAGATGGTCAGTGTTTCCAGATTCGGAAGGTCGAAAAAGGCGTTCGTGTCGATCCCGATTACAGGCATGCCATCGATCGTGTCAGGTGTGGTAACATCTGCATCAGTTCCGGTATATTTGGTGATGATGACCTGACCATTATTGGTGATTTTGTATGCATAGTCCTGGATAGATCCATGCACTGCATAAGAGGTCGCGGCAATTGGATAGGACGAGGTGAAAGCAGCAGTTGTGTAGGCTGCATCTCTTGTGTGATTCGGAAAGTCCTTTGCATTTTTGAGAAAATACTCATACTCTGTATTGCCGGCATCCCAGGTACTGTCAAGGTTATAATAGCTTCCTTCTATTTTGACGATATTCCATGCATGCGGTCCGCCGGAATCGCCGGAGATGACTCTTGCATCGATACCTGCTTCAAGGGCAAGACGATAGAACAAAGAGGCATATCCCTGGCATACCGCTTTTTTATTGATCAGGGCAGCGTAGGAGGAGTGCTTTAATGTATAATTGTCATCATAGAGATTGTCGTAATCATAAGTGATGTTGGAACAGATATAATCATAGATCGCTTTGATCTTCTGATAATCCGTCTTGCTGGACAGATCCAGGGACGAAAGCAGATCTGCAACTGCCTGATTCATCTGGGCTTCCTGGTCAGCGTCTGACAGATAAGTGAATGTAAACGTGATGTGGACATCATATCCGGATCCCTGTGAGGAAGCTTCCTGGGTTGCGCCAACGGTATATCCCTGGCAGTTCCATAAGATATAATCGCCTTCTTTGCCCACTCCGGTATGTGCGATCGCCTTTGCAAATAAGTCGTCGCACAGCTGATCGAAAACAGCTTGTGTGAGTACGCTGTCATGATGGTAATAAAGATTGATGACAGCAGCACGGCTGACCATTTGCTGTCGGAGCGTACCAGCCAGCGTATCGACATCGTCGGTATAGGAGATATTCGGTGTGTCTTCCATACTGTAAGGAGCGATGTTGTCAGATACGTCGCCCGATTCCAGATTGGCATAGGCGGGATTGGTATAGGAATAGGGTTCCAGTGTGTCTTCCGACTGTGCATTGGCTGTCATGCCGAATAGCAGAATCAGCATGGCGCATGCAAGTGAAAGCAAGAGTGATTTCTTTTTCATATGTGTTTCTCCCTTGTGTTTTTTCTTAATTTAAATCTATCATAGAGCAGGTATTTTGACAATATATGGATGCCGGTCGGTGAAGACATGAAAACAGGGAGCCTCGTACAATCAACTGCTTTGTCAGTTGTTCTGCGGGACTCCCTGTTTATAATAGTGGGACTCAGTGTTCGTTCATATATTTTTTCGCGTCTTTTAAGAAGCTTAGCGTGATCAGTACGATGACGGCACCGATTGGGAACGCGGCTATGATACTTACGGATTGCAGGTTACTCATCGAGCTGTCCGAGAACACCAGAGCGATCGGCAGGAGGATCAGCAGGATGCACCACATGAGTTCGATCAGCTTGTGTGGGGATTCATTTTCACCCAGCTTGTGATAGCTGTAGCATGCACCTATCAGCGCGATCGAATCAAAGGATGTGGCATAAAAAGCTACCATGGTGATGAACAGTAATGCCAGTATCAAAGGAGCGCATGGCAGTGAACGCACGATGGCGATGATGATTTCGTACAGGTCTCCATTTTTCTGATACATGGCGATGTAGTCTGCTGCACCGGTGATCTGCTGCTTGAGCGAATAATTGCCAAGTATGATGAAGCTGATAATCGTGGAACCACAGCCAAATACATAACCGCCTAAGATGGTCTGGCGCACGGTACGACCGCGGGATATATTACCGATAAAGAACGGTGTGGCTACACACCATACCATCCAGTATGCCCAGTAGAAAATCGTCCAGTTCTGTGGGAATGACGTGGTTCTTTGCGGGTCGGTAAATGTGGCAAGCTCGAAGAAGTTCTGGAGCATCCGGCCGACAGAGGATACACCTGTTTCGATGATGTATTTGGTCTCGCCGCTAAAGAGCAGGACATATGCCAGAAGGCCAAAGAATAAGTAAATGCATGATTTGGCGAGGAAGCTGATTCCTTTAAAACCATGTAAAAGGGAATAGGTGTATACGATACAGGTGAGTACAAGTATGATGATGGTTACCACAGTTCTGTTGATGCTTACGTGAAACAGCTCACCGATCACGCTTGCCATCAAAGGAGTAGCAAGACTAAATGTAGTAGCAGTACCGGCTAAGAGAGCGAAGACTGCGAGCAGATCGATCAGTCGGCCAAGAAGTCCGTCGGTGTGTTTGCCGAGGATCGGGCGGCAGGCTTCGGAATATTTCTGGCGGTCACGCTTGCGTACATGGAGCATGAAGCCGAATGCAACAGCAAGTACGAGATAGAATCCCCATGGGATCAGGCTCCAGTGGAAGATTGGATAGGTACTTGCCCAGTCCTGGATGCTTCCCAGTTCTGCAATATGCGGGTCAGATGCATACAGGATCCATTCAGAAAAAGAATAGAATAAAATGTCAGCAGCAAGTCCGGCTGTAAACATCATAGATCCCCATGCGAAAAATGAAAATTTAGGCTTCTCATTGGGGCTGCCGAGGACGATGTTGCCGTATTTGGAGCATGCAACGTAGATGGATATAAGAAATATTCCCAGTCCAATAATTAAGTAATACACACCAAATGTGTCTCCAAGCAGAAATCGTATATTGCTTAGAACGGTATTGGATTGCGTTGGGAAAGAAAAGAATAATACACATAGACCAATAATCATGATTAATGGTAAAAGTGTGATCATCCAGTCGATATTGTGTGGATTTGCGGATTGTTTCTTGTTATTCATTTGTGTTTCCTCCATTCAGATAACGTTCGTATTTGGAATCGATAGCGGCTAATTCCTGCAGGTTGTCAATTTCTATGATATCATTCTCATGCATTGTCTGGATACCAAGCTGGTAATCATTCGGATGACAAAACAGTGCGACATCATCCCAGTATATTTGAGTGTTCTTTTTTTCTTCAAATTCCAGTTCCAGATGTTTTTTCAGTTTGCGCCCGTCCTCTTTATTCCATCGGGAAATGCTGTATAATTGCCAGCCATGTGATCCACCGGTTCGGCTACAGGAAGTAACAATATTATCGGATAAAGTGAGCAACCATTCATCGGTTGGGGTATCTGTCCAAATACAGTTATATCCTGATTTTTCGAATTCCAGATGTAAGATCTGTGGATTATATATGATCTGATCACCATCTAATATGATGACATCCTCCAGATGCTCGCGGGCAACATACAAGGATGAAATATTATTGCAGGTATCATAATAAGGATTTTCTAAGATTTTTACTCCGGGATATTGTTCTTCCAGTATATAAAACTGTTCTTTTAAATATCCAACAACGATATATATTTCATAGATTCCGTTCTGATGCAATCCTTCTATAACGGTGTCTATCATACGTGTTCCGTTTACAGATACCAGTGGCTTAGGTGTGGTTAAAGTTACCGGCTGCATTCGTTTGCCGAGTCCGGCAGCCATAATGATGGATCTTTTTACTTTATACATGGTGTATTCTCCTTATAATAAATTTCTGTCGATGCATTCTTTTTTTGCCAGTCGTGAATATTCTTTGGCGTAGCGGTATTGCTTTAATGAATACTCGCCAAAATCAACACCAAGATTACGTTTGTATTCACACCAGTTACTCCAAAGAAGACCGGCTATCGCAACATAGCAGTATATTTTAATACGAGTCGTATCCGGACAGTTCCCATTAAAGTAAATATCAATTAACTGATCAATCTGTTCCCTGGTATAGAATGCGTAGATACTGAACATTGCTATATCGACATGTGGATCCTGCATTCCGGCATATTCCCAGTCTATAAGGCGAATGTCTTCATTCCCGGATGAATCTGTGCAGAATAAAAAGTTATCAGGTACAGCATCGATATGTGTCAATACTTCATCAGCAGCGTATTTGTCAATGTAGTTTTTGAGTGCAAATACTTCTGCCTTTGTTTTCTGATAATCTCTGTACACAGAGGCTTTTCCTTCCCAGAGTGTTTCGTAGAAATCTATTTGTCCGAATAAATCAAAACGATGATTTACTTTTAATTTTAAATCATGGAAAGATCGCAGCTTTTTCATACATTTGGTTATATCTTCGGTTGATGATGGATCACAAACACGGGCATTATCTAAGAAGCGTGTGAGTTTATATCCATTTTCAGAATTGATATATTCAATATCATCGCAGATATGTTTATCTTGAATTGTTTGATAAACGGCTGCTTCATTTCTTCGGTTGATCAACTGATCGGTTCCTTCGCCAGGAATACGCATGATATGTTTGATTCCCTGATAGTCAAAGAGGAAGGAGCGGTTGGTCATTCCTTTTTTTAAGACAGTAATATTGCAGATGTCTTCGGGTTTTCCGTTCAGAGCATCTGCAGCAATCTGTAAAATGTCTGATTGTAAATGATTAGAGTGCTTATCGAGTTCTCGTAATTGTTCGTAAGTATTTATTTCTACTGCGTTTGAACCAGGTATGATTCTGGCTGGAATCACCATTCTGTTATGATTGTATAATGTCTCTTCCCAAAAGCATCCATCATATCGGGCGTCATTATCTAAAGAAGATAATCGCTGCTGAATATATGAAGAATCATTTTCAGAGAGATATGAAATACCGATCATCGCGTTGCCGATAGCCGTTTTAGAAATAGCGGTTAACTCCATTTTTCGATTAACACGAACAGAACTTTCGTTAGTTTGTGTATCACTCACCATATACCATGAATACAGTTCGTGTGTGTGAAATGGATTGTCTTTGCACCAGATATCACAAGGGATGATATAGGAATTCTTCAAATATTCTGATGCTAGATTGAGAGAATGCAGATTGTTTTTTGAAGCATAGTCTGTATTTACAATCAATGTAACATCATATTCATCGATTAGGTATTCATACTGTTCTTTCATGAATCCTACTACAATGTAGATATTATGAATATTGGCTTCGTGCAGTTGCCTGATAATACGTTCGATTAAAGCTTCACCGTGTATCTCCAGCAGTCCTTTTGGTGTCTCCGTGTTAATTGGAACCATTCTCATTCCAAAACCTGCAGCAAGTATAATAGCATGTTGCGGAACAGAATGCTTATATAATGCGATTGCTTTATCCGTAGGCTGCATGGAAGAAGTGAGATAGCCATCAGATGTAAGCTTCTTGATGGAACGATTCACAATACCAAGAGAATGGCCAGAGCAATCAGCTAGTGAACGTTGCGTTGCATTTGTTGTAGTAAAAATTGCGTTCAAAATATCATATTCTTGAATGTTCATGTACTTAGCACCTCCGTATTATATGAACAACTATATGATATATATATATTAAGGAAATGTCAAGGGAGAAAACTATAGATTTATCATATGATTGAAAGAAATATTAGGAAATGCTATAATTTTATTATATATGTTGCACAAAAAGTTTGTGAAAGACAAAGTGAGGATAAGGTATGAGAAGAAAAAGATTAATCGCGTTACTTGGCGCAGGAATTATGGCTGCGAATCTGATTGCGCCGGGTAGTATATCGGTGGTACGGGCATCGGAAGTGGAGACAGAACAGACTGAGGATGCCGGACAGAATACGGATGTAGAAGAATCAGAAGAGGTTGGGGAAAAACCAACTGAAGAGGAAACGGTTACAGAGAAACCTGAGCAGGAAGAAGCTGTCGATGCAATTGGACAGTCCGAAAGTAACGACAGCACAGATTTATCTGTAGACACACAGGCAGAACAAGGAGTAATTAAAGATAGTGGAGCGTGTGGAGCAACAGAAAATGATGATGTAACATGGACTGTGTATGATACGGACTCTGATGGGAAGGGCGATAAGCTTGTGATAAGCGGAGAAGGGGATATGATGAGCCCTGCTTATTCCGGTGCTTATCCCTGGAAAGCAAATGCATATGAAAAAAATATAAAGACATTAGAGATCCAGGAAGGCGTGATAAGTATCGGAAGTCATGCGTTTGATACTCTAACAGGACTGTCTGGGAATCTTGTGTTACCAGAAGGGCTGAGAACTATCGGAAAACAGGCATTCAATGGTCGTAGCGGATTTACAGGAGAGCTGGTTATTCCGGATAGCGTGATCGAAATAGGTGAATGGGCATTTAGGGAATGTAGTGGATTTACAGGAAAGTTAGTTATTCCAGACAGTGTAACTACAATCGGTAATTATGCATTTGATGGTTGTAGTGGATTTACAGGGGAGTTAGTTATTCCGGAGAGTATAACTGAAATAGCAGACTCCGCATTTGGGGGCTGTAGTGGATTTGATAGCCTGAAACTTCCGAAAGGATTGAAAAGTATTGATGGTGGTGCATTTGCCGGCTGCAGAGGGTTCACAGGAGAGTTGGTTGTCCCGAATAGTGTAACTGAGATCGGTAATTCAGCATTTGCAAACTGTAAGGGGTTTACAGGAGATTTAAATATTCCGGATAGTGTAACTAAGATCGGTAATTCGGCATTTCTTAGATGTGATGGATTTACAGGTGGGTTAAATATTCCGGATAGTGTAACTACAATCGGAGAATGGGCATTTAGAGAGTGTACTGGCTTCGCAGGAGATTTAGTTATTCCGGGTAGTGTAACTGAAATTGGAAATATGGCGTTTTGGTGCTGCAGTGGATTTTCGGGAAGCCTGGAGTTATCAGAAGGATTAAAAAGTATCGGTGATACTGCATTTGGAGGCTGTAGCGGATTTGATAGCCTGAAGCTTCCGAAAGGGTTGAAAAGTATTGAAGGAGGTGCATTTGCCGATTGTAAAGGGTTCACAGGCGAGCTGGCTATTCCGGATAGCGTGACAACAATAGGTAAGGGGGCATTTTCTGATTGTACTGGCTTTACAGGGGATTTGGTTCTCCCGGATAAGCTGACATATTTGGAAGAGTATGCATTTTCTGATTGTACTGGCTTCACAGGAGATTTGATTATTCCAGGTAGTCTGACTAAAGTAGGTGATCATGCATTTGAAAATTGCAACGGTTTCACGGGAAAGCTAGTTATCTCAGATGGTGTGGATGAAATCGGGGTTAGTACATTTGAAAATTGCAACGGTTTTAAGGGGAAGTTGGTTCTTGCGGATAGTGTAACTAAAATAGGAGATTATGCATTTAAGGATTGTAGTGGTTTTACAGGAAATTTGATTCTTCCGGATAGCATGACTAAAATCGGGGATAGTGCATTTAAGGATTGTACTGGTTTCACGGGAGAGTTGAATATTCCAGATGGCGTAACTACACTTTATTTTACATTTTCAGGGTGTACTGGTTTCGAGGGAAAGTTAGCTATTCCAGATAGCGTAACCGCACTTGTTGGAACATTTTCAGGCTGTAGTGGTCTTACAGGAAAACTGGTTCTTCCAGATGGCGTAACTGAAATAGGGTATGAAACATTTAAGAATTGTACTGGATTAACGGGAGATGTGAATATTCCGGATAGTGTAACTGAAATAGGAGATTACGCATTTTACGGTTGTAGTGGATTTGATGGAAAATTGAAATTATCGAGAAAGACTTCGATGATAGGTGAGTCCGCATTTGAGGAATGTGAAGGTCTTGTTGGAGATATTATTATTCCGCGAAGTGTTGAGAAAATTGATCATAATGCGTTCTATGGGATAAAAGGAGTTTCATCTGTGACCGTTCTTAATCCGAACTGTGAATTGGATGTTTATTATGGACGTACTATAGATTGTGATCAGATTTACGGTTATGAGAATTCAACTGCGCAAGCTTATGCCGAAATCTGTAATAAGCAATTTGGCATGTTCAAATGTGAACATACCTGGGATAATTACTACACGGTTGATCAGGCACCAACGTGTACAGAAGACGGAAGTGAAAGTATCCATTGCAGCGTGTGTGACGAGATTAAAGAAAATAGTGAAAAAGTATTACCAGCAGTGAAACATAATTGGGATGATGGTGAGATAACAACAGAAGCAACCTGTACAGAAAAGGGCAAGAAAGTATATCATTGTACGAGAAAAGGATGTACGGAAGAAAAACAAGAAGAACTTGCAGCGTTAGGTCATGATGTGTCTGATAAGTGGATCGTAGAAACGGAAGCAACATGTACAGAAGATGGAATTAAATATCATCAGTGCAGCAGATGTGACGAGAAGCTGGATATAACCGAAATCAAAGCAACAGGGCATAAGTGGAATACATATTATACGATAGATGTTGAACCGGGACTCTGGACATGGGGCTGGAAAAGTATCCACTGTTCAGTATGTGACGAAATGCAGGAAGGATCAGAAGTAGCAATCCCGTATCTTGTTCCTGCTCCAACCGGTACCTGGAAACAGGATTCCAAAGGCTGGTGGTATCAGTATTCAGATAATACATATGCGAAGAATGAGATTCTTACTATTAATGGAGTAGAATATGCATTTGGCGCTAATGGTTATGTCGTTAATGGATGGTACTTGGATAATGGTGCATATTACTATTCAACCACATCCGGACTTAAACGTGGCTGGGTACAGAGTGGAGCATCCTGGTATTACATGGATCCGTCAACAGGAAGAATGGTAACGGGTTGGCAGACAATCGGAGGAAGTAAGTATTACTTCGTGCCATCCGGAGAAATGGCTGTAGGCTGGAGAAGTATTAATGGAATGTATTATTATTTCGCTTCATCCGGAGCGATGATGACAGGCTGGGTGCAGAGTGGATCGTCCTGGTATTATATGGATCTGTCCACCGGCAAGATGGCAACGGGATTTGTAGACATTGGTGGTACGACCTATTATATGAATGCATCCGGAGCAATGTTAACAGGCTGGTTCCAGATAGGAAGTAAGTGGTATTATGCGACATCATCCGGAGCAATTATTAAAAAAGCCTGGGTTGGAAACTATTATTTGGATAAAGAAGGTATGATGATTACTGATGCCTATGTCAAGAATGGTGCGAAGTATTACTGGATCAATTCTGCCGGAGTTTATACGCAGACATATGCAGAGAAGGATACTGTAGGATATGTGATCTATGACCAGACAACTGGAACGAAGATGAATTAATAGAAGGGGGAATCGACGTTAGTCGGTTCCCCTTGGCGTATATGAAAAAGTGGTCATAGGATTGAATGTAATATCAGAAAGTGGTATGATTCGCTTAGATGTGTTATATATGTTACACAAGAATATTAGTAAGAGAAAGTGTTAGGGTTAAGGAATTATGAGGAGGGACTTATGAAAAAAAGAATGAATGCGCTAATATGTATTTTGACATCAGTTTGTTTATTGACACCAATTTCAGCGCAGGCTGCACAAAGTACAGCGAGAGTGCCAAATGATTCGATAGACATTTCTTCGGTAGAATTATCGTATAACTTGAGAAATCAAAATGGAAATACGATATGTGCTAAAAACGGAACCGTGGAATACGATGGGAACCCGATAGTGATAGATGCATATCCAGTAATGAATGATGTTCTGTTTCCACGAGAAAGTTATTCTTTGTCTATAGAAGGCAGCAATGTAACAAAAACATTAGTTAAAGATGGATACACGGAAGAAAAAAATATCTATAATAATCATGCATATAGTTTTGACGATAAGTATGATGATGGAACAATTTTAGGATGTTCATTACTTCCTATTTATCAGACCAGCAAAAGACTTGGCTTGGAAAGAGGTCATGTTAAACCTTTTTCGCAGGTTTTTTTATCACTTTCATTAGATTATACATTAGATGAATTGAAAAAATATAGTTCCATGACTGATTTTGTGAATAAAACAGGATATTTAAAATCCGATGAACTTTGGGAAGGATCTAGTCCGGGGTATGTGACTGATCTTGAAAATACCGCATTGGATCAGGCAAAACGGCAGGGCTATAATGATATTGATTCTTATACTTCCTATTTGTGTGAAAAAGAAGAATATGCGGAATGTAAAATCGTAAAAGAAACATGGTATCCGATATATTTTATAGTATCTAAAAATTTAGTTTCACATGAATTAGCGGAATCTGTCGCAAAAAAACATAATTATTCATTATATGAGAAAGGGGATCTTTATTATTTAAAAGTCACTTCTACAAATTCATATGCAGATAGTATCAATTATAATTACAGGTCGAAATTGCCTCAGTTGGCAGAGGAACTAAATGTAGATTCTGAACAGGTTGAATTTTCGTATCACGCAGAAACACGAGATGTTTATCATACATATTATGATTTTACCGGTGCGCAACTGATGGATGCAATTGCTGCTGAGATGGATACCTGGTCTGGACGATGGGATTACTTTTTGTATGGAGATGAACATTTCAATTATTGGTATGGATCAGACAGCGTTGCGGAGCCGGGATACTATGCTGGTAATTGGGGATCGGGTTTTAGCGTTATTCAGGACCAGGTAACTGTTAATTATGAACCGGAATATCAATATACAATTACTGGACCTGGTCGGGTCACTATAAAGATAACGGGTAAAGAAGATCAAAATGGACACGGCAGTGCAAATCTAAAGGGAACAGATACAATATATCTTGATGTGGTTTCAAATAAAAAGAATGGGTGGATGCAGAATTCAATCGGTTGGTGGTACCGAAATGCAGATGGAACGTATCCGGTAAATCAGTGGCAATTGATTGATAACAAATGGTATCATTTTGACCGAAATGGTTATATGCAGATTGGGTGGCTGCAATTAGGCAACACATGGTATTATCTAAACACTGACGGAGGTATGGTCACGGGCTGGCAGATGATCGGAGGAAGCGAGTATTACTTCGTGGAATCAGGAGAAATGTCTGTGGGTTGGAGAAGTATTGATGGAACGTATTATTATTTTGTCCCATCCGGAGCAATGGCAACAGGCTGGGTGCAGAGTGAAGCATCCTGGTATTATATGGATCTGACAACAGGAAGTATGGTCACAGGATTTGTAGATATTGGCAGTACGACATATTATATGACTGCTTCCGGAGCAATGGCGATAGACTGGTTCCAGATCGGAGACAAATGGTACTATGCAATATCGTCTGGAGCAGTTGTTAAAAGGACTTGGGTTGGAAACTATTATTTGGATAAAGATGGTGTGATGGTAACCTATGCCTATGTAAAGAATGGCGCGAAGTATTACTGGGTTAATTCTTCGGGAGTTTATACGCAGACATATACAGAGAAGGACACTGTAGGATACACAATTTATGACCAGACAACTGGAACGAAGATGGATTAATAGAATGGGAATCGGCGTTGGCCGGTTCCCGTTTCTACATTCGTGGTGAGGTACCATAAGAGGAATAGTTGGTGAATTCTTTACCTGACTAGAAAATTGTGATATACTAAAACAATCTATGAGATAAAAAGAGTTGTTGCTTCAAATAGAAAGAGAGAAAAATGAAAAAAATAGTTAGAAACCAAGAGTATGATCCAAAAGTATTAAAAAAACTTCATGATTTGCAGCTTGAAATGCTGCAGGACTTAGAAAAAATATGTGATAAATATAATTTAAAATATTTTGCAGTCTTTGGAACAGCATTAGGAGC
>ERZ1034901.334-NODE-334-length-38647-cov-25.953410_pt1 | contig 38647 bp, 31 predicted proteins | sample MGYA00520628_ERZ1034901 | MGnify/ENA primary metagenome ERZ1034901 (study PRJEB33766, sample SAMN09781783) | gut metagenome | biome: gut microbiome | host: Homo sapiens | place: Madagascar | study: EMG produced TPA metagenomics assembly of the PRJNA485056 data... | reverse complement strand
ACCCCACTTGTTAGATAGTATATCATACTGTCTAACAAATGGGGTGCAGTTCACTGATTGCGGTGTTGCTTATTCCTGTTGTTGCTGTAATAGTTGGTCAATATCTTCAGGAGAGGGCCCAAAAAAGAAAGGATAAGATGCAAATATTTCAGTGTCTTATGACTCGCCGTATTACTGGATGGGCGGCTTTGGAGGCAGTAAACGCCATAAATTCTATTGATATTGTTTTTACCGATAACAAAGAGATCAGAACCCAGCTGGGTATCTGGCGCTCTAAGTGCAAAAAAGATGTAGCAAGAGAGGAACAATATCGAGAACAATGCAAACTGTTAGAGCTGATGGCCAACGATCTTGGATATAAAGATAAAATCACATGGGATATAATTCAAAATCCATATTATCCTGAAGGATTAGATCAACAGCTTTCAATGAACAATCAGATCATGAACGGACAAGTAGAGTGGGCAAAAGCAGCCGGTCTATTTTCACAGATGATGGGTAAGCCTCAACAGAATTCGGAGGACACAGACCATGCCAACACTTGAATGGATTGGAAAAGATAAAGTGGTAAACCACCACCAGGAGGTGCCTTACCGGGTGCTGGAGCGCCAATACAGCTATGACGAAGCCGGACAGCACGCCGAGGACAACGGCAGCGAAAACATGATTATCCACGGCGACAATCTGGAGGCACTGAAAGCCCTTCTGCCCCGGTACGAGGGGCACGTCAAGTGCATCTACATAGATCCGCCCTACAACACGGGCAACGAAGGCTGGGTTTATAACGATAACGTCAATGACCCCAAGATCAAAAAGTGGCTGGGTGAAGTGGTGGGCAGAGAAGGAGAGGACCTTTCCCGGCATGACAAGTGGCTGTGCATGATGTATCCCCGCTTGAAGCTGTTGCAACGGCTTTTGGCAGAGGATGGAGCTATTTTTATTAGTATTGATGATACCGAGTATGCCAATCTGAAACTTATTTGCGACGAGATTTTTGGAAGCAGCTGCTTTGTGTCAAATGTTTCTTGGCAAAGAACTTACGCCGCTCGTAATGACTCTAAAGGGATTAGTAATGCCGTTGAGCATATTATAGTTTATAGTAAAATTCCTGGTTGGAACCCAAACAGATTACCTCGAACCCTTGAGATGAATGCAAAATATGGAAATCCAGACAATGATTCTCGATTGTGGCGATGCGATAACGCATTTGCTCCTGGTGCTTCAACACATCAAGGAATGGTGTATGCAATTCAAAATCCATTCAATGGTCAATTAATTTATCCTGGGAACGCACGTTGTTGGACGTTTGGACAAGAACAAACCTTGGAAATCATGAGTGGCTGGTGCAAATATGAACTTAAGCAACTCGATGATGCAAAACAACGATCAATTGTTTGCGGCGTACCGGAATCTGACATTCGTAAAGATGTAATGGGACTCGTTTTAGCTGAGCCACTAGAAATATCACGTGCAAAAGCACAAGCGGTTTATGACAAAGGGCCTTGGCCCAAATACTATTTTACAAAAGGTGGAAAAGGCGGTATTGCAAAAAAAACCTATTTAAATTTAACCAACGGTCGCGCACCTACAAATTTATGGACCTTTAATGATGCTGGTCATACTGATGAAGCAAAAAAAGAGATGTTGTCAATTTTCAATGGGAAAGCCACGTTTGACACACCTAAGCCCCGCCGATTGTTAGAATATGTACTCACGATTGCAGGTAATCAAGATACTCTGATTCTTGACTCTTTTGCCGGTTCCGGTACTACTGCCCACGCTGTACTGAATATGAACAAGGCCGATGGCGGCAACCGTAAATTCATCCTGGTGGAAATGATGGACTACGCCGACAGCATCACCGCCGAGCGGGTCAAGCGGGTGATTGACGGTTACGGAGAGGACAAAAAAGCTGTGGAAGGCACCGGCGGCAATTTCAGCTACTATGAGCTGGGGCCTGTGCTTCTGCTGCCGGACGGCAACCTCAACGAAGAAGTAGGCCCGCAGAAAATCCGGGAATATGTCTACTATATGGAGACCAAAGAGCCCTTGACCACCGAACAGCCTGCGAACGAGCCCTACTTCATGGGCCTGTGCCGCAGCACCGCCTATTATTTCTACTATGAGCGGGAAAGTGTAACCACACTGGATTATGCTTTCTTGTGTACTATCCAGACCAAAGCCGAGGGTTATACCATTTATGCCGACCTGTGTACCATCCCTCGGGAAACACTGCGCAAGCATAACATCACCTTTAAGAAAATTCCTCGGGACATTGCCCGGCTGTAAAGGAGCGTGAAGAAATGGAACTGAAATCTTATCAGAAAGAGGTCATTGCCGATCTTGCACGCTACCTAGAGCTAGTGGTGGAGCTGCAAAGCCCGGCAAAGGCGTATCAGACCCTCTGGAACGAAAAGAATGTTTTGGTGGGCTTCGGCGGTATGCCGAATTATGTGAATGTACTTCCCGGTGTGCCCCATGTATGTGCCAAGGTGCCCACCGGCGGCGGCAAGACCTATATTGCCGCCAGTTCTCTGCGGACGATTTTTGACGCCATGCCCCAGCGCCGGGCCAAAGCCGTGGTGTGGTTGGTGCCCTCCGATGCCATTCTGACTCAGACACGCAAGGCGCTGGAAAATCCCGACCATCCCTACCGCCAGCGGCTGGATGTGGATTTTGGCGGGCGGGTACAGGTATATTCCAAGGAGCAGGCTCTCATGGGGCAGAACTTCACCCCTTCCGCCGTGACAGAACAGCTTTCTTTGTTTGTGCTCAGCTATGATTCCTTCCGCACCAGCAAAAAGGAGGGGCGCAAAGCCTATCAGGAGAACGGTTATCTGGCCGAGTTTGCAAAGTGGATGGATGATCCGTCCGTTCTGCTGGCCGATACCGATGAGACGGCGTTGATCCAGGTAATCCGCTATCTGAATCCGATGGTCATCGTGGACGAGAGCCACCATGCCACTTCGGATTTGAGCGTGGAAATGCTGCAAAACTTCAATCCCAGCTTTGTGTTTGACCTGACTGCCACACCCAAGAAGAAAAGTAATATCATCTCTTTTGTAGACGCTGCACGGCTGAAAAAAGCCAACATGGTCAAGCTGCCGGTCATCGTCTATAACCGCAAGTCTCAGGCCGATGTGTATGGGGATGCTATCGCCATTCGCGCCAAGCTGGAGGCACAGGCCAAACGGGAGCAGGAAACCAGCGGACGCTATATTCGTCCCATCGTTCTATTTCAGGCGCAGCCCCGCAACAATGCGGACAGCACCACATACGAAAAAATCAAGAAGACGCTGGTGGACGGCGGTATTTCCGAACAGGAAATCGCCATCAAAACCGGCGATAAGGACGAGCTGAAAAATGTGGACTTGTTGTCCCCAGACTGTCCCATCCGGTACATCATCACTGTCAATGCTCTGAAAGAGGGCTGGGACTGCCCCTTTGCCTATGTGCTGGCTACGGTGGCAAACCGTACTTCTACTGTGGATGTGGAGCAGATTTTGGGGCGTGTGCTTCGGCTGCCCTACACGCAGAAAAACAGCAGTGAAGTGCTGAATCTCTCCTATGTCATCACATCTTCCGCAGACTTCCACCAAACGCTGGAGAAGGTTGTTGCCGGGCTGAACAGCGCCGGTTTCAGCAGTCGTGACTACCGGGCACAGGATGTGGACGTTCCCGTTATGGCACCTCCCACCCCGGAGCCGGAGCAGCTTTCTATTGTCCCGCCTCCCGCTGACGAACCGGATCTGCCGGAAGTAGACGGCTCGGATTTGAAGGCGCGTTTTGAAGCGGCAACGCATGAGGCAGAACAATCCGTGCAGGATGGAACGATGCAGTCCGACCCCATGCTGTTACAGGCCCTGCAACAGAACAAAACCTATGAGGACGAGATCAACCAAGCAGACAACACCGCTTTGAGCCAGGCTCCATCGGAGGTGCGCGACAAAATGAATCAGTTCCGAATGAATGAGGAATTTGCAGATGAAGCTGCTGCCCTGCGCTTCCCCCAATTTATGCTGGAGACCGGCCCCAGTCTGTTTTCGGAAGCTCATGAAACCCTGGAACTGGAACATTTAGAGGGTGGTTTCTCTCTGCGGGACAAAGACGCTCATGTGGATTTCACTACCGTCAACGCTGAGATGGCGCGAGTGGATGTAGACGATAGCAAAGACAGCACCGCAAAGGCATGGCGGTTGTCTGGTGGCGACAGCGCCTTTTTCCGGGAGTGGTTCAACACCCAGCCCTCGGAAAAGCGGCTCTCGCTGTGCAAGGGCATTATCAAGCAAAAGCTCTCCAAGATGAACTGCGTCAATGACCGGGAACTGGATGAGTACATCGACCGGGTGATCGGCACCATGAGCGAAGATCAGCTCTCCGAGCTGGAGCAGTCGCCGTATCCTTATGTCGTAAAAATCCAGGGGAAAGTGAAGGAGCTGATTGCCCAGCATCGCTCCGGCGTCTTTGATACCTGGCTGGAACAGGACAAGATTTCCTGCCTGCCCAACTATGCGCTGCCAGCGGTGATCTCCCCAACGGCATTTACCTCGATGGTGCCCAAATCGCTCTATACCGCCGAAGAAGATATGAACGAGTACGAGTTCAAGGTGGTGTGGGCACTGTCGGAGCTTGGCAACGTCAAGTGGTGGCACCGCAATATCTCCAGACTGGGCTTCCAGATTAACGGGCCCGTTCACGCCTATCCCGACATCATCGTGATGCTCCACAGTGGGAAGATTTTGATGGTAGAGACCAAGGGCGACCACCTGGACAACGATGAATCTAAGGAAAAAGCCAAAATCGGCGACCAGTGGGCGAAGCTGGCCGGAAAACAGTACAAGTATTACATGGTGTTTGAGACCAAGCAGCCGGACTATCCGGGAGCATATTCTCTGGAGCGGTTTATGGAGATTGTGAAGGGACTGTGAATAGTGGCCGAATAGATGACGCCATTGCTATTTTAGTTTTAAACTGGTAAGGAATGGAGTGATATTATGCTTAAAGCGATACCAGATCATTGGGAATATGACAAGTCTATGGAGATGCTTTGGCTTTTTTACCAAATTACAGATGAACTTCTGAGTGAAACCACTTCAGACACATATGCCTTACCACTTCATAACGCAATAACATTACTTGACGAAATGGATGAGGTCTATTCACTTTTGAACCAATATGGCATCGCTAAGGAATATTATGGAAATTATATTCCTCCCATAATTGAGGAATTTATTGCTTGCACAGAAGACGACAGCATTTTAAAAAGAATGTTAGGAGAAAGGCTTAACAATATCAGAACCGGTTTTCAGGAAGCATTACAAAATCCTATTTTGTTGAAACGATGGATCGGCATTTTTCGACAAACTTGCAGTCCAAAAAAATATCGTGATACCTACAAGAACGAAATAGAACAGCTTGTATTGACAAATAGCCCTGATAAAAACAATTTGATTTACTGTACAAAAAACTATTATATTTCATTACTTCATGCAGGGTACTCTAGAGAATATTTGTATACGTGCGCTAAAAGATTTTTCAACAATTCCAAAAGACCGGTTTTAACACCCACACAAATTTCATCATTTTTGAAGCAGTTTAATACGTCCAAAAAGGTATATGAATTTCTAGTTTTGATGAATACAGAGTCTCTTGATTACATTGACGGCCTCAGTAAAGACATTAACATTGATATGGAAATCAAGAAGATTTCAACTAGTGAAAAACGTAAAGAGCTTTGTAAAGATCGCCTAGTTGCAGATATGTTTGCTGATTATGACAAACGTTTACACCAAGCGAAAGCGCATGAAAAAGTTGAAATTGTTATTTTTAAAGATATGGCTCTTGACCCATACATAGCAGCAAACGACTTTATAGAAAAAATGCGTTTTTTGCAAATGTTTATGGTGTATTTCAAACATTTTTATGCCGCAAATCAAGTTTATAAATTTTTACTAAAAGATGACAATGGCAACTATCACGAATTTAAACTGCCCAATAAGCTCCAAAAACGTCCATACATCCAACAAGACTTAATAGATAAGCGAATTACTAATATTCTTGGACATAAAGCAATGACCCCCATGGCATTGCTATCCCTTGCTCACGCAATTGAAATGCACGCCGAGTCGCTCGAATCTAAAAATTATCGTGCGTTAATAAGGACTTTCTGGACAGCATTGGAGACCTTGTTTTTAAATCCATCAGCTAATAGTGGACGTGAAAATGTAATTAATAGCGTTATTGCAATTATCCAAAAAACCTATTTATTGAAAATCACTCGGCTAATATATGCTCAAATCTGTGAAACACTCCTATCGGAAGACCTAGAGAAGTTAGATATTACAACATATAAATCTTTTTTGTTGTTTTTTGCATCGCATGAGGCCGGATCAGAGGAAATGAAAGCGCTCTATTCTTGCTTGGGCAATAACATTTTATTGCGTTCCCGAGTCTACAATTTAAGAAAGTCGCTAAAATCGGGAGAGAAAATTTCAGAATTCCTTTCAAAACATGAGACACGAATTAACTGGCAACTAAAACGTTTGTATCGAATCCGTAATATAGCTACACATTTAGGGTATGAGGCCAGCGGATTAAGTATAGCCGTTAACCACCTACATAGTTATTTTGATTATATGGTTAACTATATGCTATGTAAATCGGAAAATGGCGATATTATTATTGATATGTCCACTTTAGTGCTTGAAGCAAAAAATGATAATAAGATTCACCATGAGCAGCTGAAGTCAAAGGAACCACTTTCTGCTGCCAATTATATGAAATACCTTTTTGGTCCTGATAGCCGTCTGATCGATTATAAATTCGAATACTAAGTATAGTGCTAAAAGGGCCTGTTGCAAAATAGATCTTTAAAAAAGCAGGTCAAAGAAAAAGTTAGCGAGAACCGTCTTGACGGTTCTCGCTAACTTTTTTATGCGCAGAATTTTCATTTGAGTCAAATATCTGCATTTTGCTCAATTATTTATTTTTGTTATACAATCATTTTAAAATATCTCAGCGCATCCACAATGGCTGCTTCTTTTTCCGGCGGGCACTGTGGCACTTTTGCATCTTCCTTCTTTGGCAGGTTATAATTCTGTCCCACATCCAGCCCGCACTTCCGCTTGACTTGGGAGATATACAGGCTGGAGACCTTCAAACCGTGCTTTTCCAGCACGTAGGCTTTGATCTCATCATAGGTGGCTTTACTCTCCGCCGATGTCAAATCCAGCTCGTCCGGATTCAACTCCACCTCGATATGCTGCTTGGTGTTGAGTTTGGACAAAAGTACAACCGTCTCACAATGCTTTGTGCGTGCAAACATATCCACGGCCTGTACTTTTTGGGCGGTGTAGCCATGGTCGGCCAAATAACGCACATCGCGCGCGGCGGTGGCGGGGTTACAGCTTACCATCACCAAAGTAGGCGGGGCCATTTTTAAAACGGCATCCAGCGTGGTTTGGTCACAGCCCTTGCGGGGCGGGTCCAGCACAATGCAGTTGGGGGCAAGGCCTTCTTCGGCCAGCTGCGCGGCAGTCTGACCGGCATCGGCACAGAAAAACCGTGCATTCTGCACCCCCATGGCGGCTGCGTTGCGGCGGGCGCTTTCCACCGCCTCAGAGATGATCTCCACGCCGATCAGCTGGCTGCAATCGGCTGCCATGCTCAGGCCAATGGTGCCCATGCCGCAGTAAAGATCCAGCAGCAGGTCGCCGGGCTTCAGCGCGGCGAATTCACGGGCTACGCCATACAGCTGTTCAGCCCCCGGTGTGTTGACCTGATAAAAACTCAAAGGGCCAAGCTCTACAGGCACGCCGCACAGGGTGTCACGCAAAAACTCCCGCCCGGCCAGCAGAATGCTTTCGGGGCCGGTGATCACATTGGTGCGCTTGGTGTTGACATTCAGCAAAATGCCCACGATGGAAGAAAACTCTTTCTGCAGGGCTTCACAGATCTCACGGCTGTGGGGCAGGCTGCGGCCATTGGCCACCAAACACACCAAGATCTCGCCGCTGTGATAGCCCTGGCGCAAAAAGATGTGCCGGACAAGCCCCTTGCCGGTCTGCTCGTTGTATACGCTCACATGATACTGCTCCAACAGGCGGCACGCGCTTTGCGCGATCCGGTTCAGCACATCGGGCTGCAAAAGGCAGTCGCTGCAGGGGATCACATTGTGTGTGCGGCCTGCGTAAAAGCCGGTGACAATGTGCCCATCAGGCGAAAGGGCCACAGGATACTGTACTTTATTGCGGTAACGCTGGGGCAGGGGACTGGGCAAAATGGGCAGCATGGGAATTTCCAGCCCGCCAATGCGGGAAAAAGCATCGGCCACAAAGCTTTGCTTGGCGGCAAGCTCGGCCTCATAGCTCAAATGCCGAAAGCAGCATCCGCCGCAGGGGCGATACACCGGGCAGTCCGGCTGCACACGGCCGGGGCCGGGGGCTTCTAACTTGTCCACAATGCCAAAAGCATAGTGCTTGCAGTCTTTCACAATGCGTGCCTGCAGCACATCGCCGGGGGCCGTGGCGGGCACAAACACTGCCTCGCCCTCATAATGCCCCACGCCGCTGCCGTCGCTGCTCAGCGATTCAATGGTCAGGGGAATGATCTCATTTTTATGCAAAGCCATAAACTGTTACTCCAAAAGCTGGTATCCAAAAATAAAATGCTTGTTTTCATCGGGCTGCACCGTGCAGTCCTGTGCCACAAAACGATAGTTCAGGGCGTTGTGCGTAAACTGCGACAGAATGCTTGTGGCGGTTTCGCGGTCATAATAGGCAATAAAATCTGCCGTGCCGGCATCGCGCAGCGCCTGTGCGCTTTCGCGGCTTTTGGCCAGTGCGGCAATGCGTGTTGTGTCCAGCCAGCCCATCTGCCGGGCCTGCTCGTGCGCCAGCTCGGCGGCGCGGCTGCCTGCGCAGAAAATCACCTCGGGCTGCGAGGTGTCTGAAATATCTCCGGCAGAATCATCTTCCAAGGCATCGGCAGGCTGTGCATCCTGCTGCCATACTTCGTTTATGCTGTAATGCAGATCAGCCGTCACATCGGTGAAATTGTGGTGCAGATCGGTGTAAACGCCATAGTGCTCACACTCGGCCAAAAATTCACGCCCCACTATACCGGCGCTGGGATAGTCACCGGGCAAAAGGCCAATGCAGTCCAGCAGTTTGTCATCATCAACATCCTGCAGGCTGCCCTCACGAAAAGCCATGGCGGCCTGCTTGCCCAAAAGCTGCCCGCCGTGTGCGGCGTCATTGTCCAGCGCCCAGGCCTTGTCGTAGCTGTCCAGCAGCTTTTGCTGCGGCGAAGCCCCTACAAACAAAAGGGTAGTGCTGTGCGCAGCAGCCTGCGTGAACACATCGGGATCTGTAAACGGCACATCGCTGCCGATCACGATCACCTCGGCCCCCTGCTCAATCAGCTGCAGCGCCGCATCGGCGGCGGAGGTGCCCGCATCGCTCACGCGCACCTCACAGTCAAGCTCGGCCAGGGATTCCGCAAAGGCATCGGTATCCAGATAAGAAATAGGCTCTGCAGGGCCCACCACGCCCACCAAAGCAGGGGAGCCATGGTCGCCGGTGGCCAGCCGCACGGAAAGCACACAGGTGTAAATGCAGGCGGCCAATGCGGCCAGCCGCAGAAAAACAGGAAACAGGTTCTTTTTCATCATCATTTGCCCCCCGGCAGGTCAGTTGTTTTTCTCGCTTTGCGCCAGATAGCGGCTTGGCGGCACGCCCTTCAGCTTTTTAAACACGCGCGAGAAATAGAACTGGTCAAAAAATCCCACCGAAACAGCGATCTCGGCAATGGAAAGGCTGCTGCTGCGCAGCAGGTTGCACGCCTCGCCAATGCGGTAGTTGGTAAGGTAATCAATGGGGCTTTGGCCAACATTGTTGATAAACACACGGTACAAGTGGCTGCGGCTCACACCCACGCTGCGGGCAATATCATCAATGCTGATATCACGCGAATAGTTGAACTGAATATACTTGATCGCACTCAGCACATATTGCGAGCTGCTGCTGGGGTTGTAGGGCTCCAGTGCCTGTGCTTCTTTCATCAGCTCGGACATGAACAGGTACAACTTGCCCACCATGGCAGCTTCCTGATGGGGCTCGGGGCCATGCACGCTGTAAATATCGTGCAAGGCGCTTTGCAAAAGCTCAGGATTCTGGCAGTGGAACACAGGCTTGGCATCCGAAAAGGGCGTTTGCTGCACCAGCCGGTTTGCGCATGCGCCGTTAAAGCCCACCCAGTAATACTTCCAGGGGGCTTCGGCGTCGGCAGTATAGGTCACCAGATGGCTGGGCTTTACCAAAAACAGATCGCCCGCCTGTAGTTGGAAGGTGCCGCTTTCGGTTTTGTAGGTGCCTTTTCCGGCTACGACCAGATGGATCAGATAATGATCGCGGATGCCGGGGCCCCAGGTATGGCAGGGATCACACTGCTCGTGGCCGCAGTTGAAAATGGAAAGTTCGATATTATCGGTATAGCTTTGTTTAAAGGATTGCTTTGTGTCGTTTGTCATATTGCAGGGACTCCTTTCTGCCGCAGAATATACCTACAAAATCCGCTATTTTAACCATTATACCAGCTGATTCAACAAAAGTCCATATTTCAACACAAAAAATAGTTTACTTATCTTTTTCGTTTGGTATAATATTCATAAAATGAGAAATTGCGTGTAGAAAATTTTGTACGGCATGGCAACAGTCCCACACAAGCCTTTCAAGCATTTAAGGAGGATTTTTATCATGGCAACTGCGAAACAGCTGATAACCCGAATCGAGGCCGGAGAATTCGATGGTGTCTTTGGCCGCCTTTACGCCCACGATGCCGCGGTGATCGAAACTCAGCGCAAACGCTATATCCAAACCATTCAGGAGTTTGAAGAATGCTTCGGCGAAGGCCGTGACCTGCGCATTTATTCGGCTCCCGGCCGCACTGAGCTGGGCGGCAACCATACCGACCATAACAACGGCGTGGTGATGGCTGCGGGCGTGAATCTGGATATTATTGCCGTGGTGAGCAAAAACGATAACAATGTGGTCAACTTTAAAAGCAAGGGCTTTGGCCGCATTGACGGCATCGACCTGAACCACTTGGAGCCTGTTGCAAGCGAAGCCTCGCATTCGGCAGCGCTGATCCGCGGTGTGGCGGCAGGCGTTGCGAAGGTGGGCGGCAAGGTGGGCGGCTTTGATGCATATTCCACCAGCGATGTGCTGCGCGGCAGCGGCCTTTCCAGCTCGGCTGCATTTGAGGTGGTTGTGGGTGCCATTCTGCGCGGCGAGTACAACAACGGCGATGAAACCCTGCTTAGCCAGGTGGAGCTTGCCAAAATCGGCCAGTATGCCGAAAATGTGTTCTTCGGCAAGCCCTGCGGCCTGATGGATCAAACGGCTTGTGCTGTAGGCAGCGCAATCACCATCGATTTTAAAGATCCCACCGATCCCATTGTAAACAAGGAAGCACTGGATCTGGAGGGCCACGGCTATGCACTGTGCATCAGCGACACCAAGGGCAGCCATGCCGATCTGACCCCCGATTACGCCGCCATTCGCAGCGAGATGGAATCGGTGGCTGCGTTCTTCGGCAAAAAGGCCCTGCGTGAGGTCAATGAGGAAGATCTTTATCATAACATTGCTGCCGTTCGCGCAAAAACGGGTGACCGTGCTGTGGTGCGCGCCATCCATTTCTTCAACGACAGCCGCCGTGCCGAGCAGCTGCGTGAGGCTGTGCGCCGCGATGATTTTGACGAATTCCTGCGCCTGATCAACGAGGGCGGACATTCCAGCTTTGAGTATAACCAGAACGCTTACAGTGTACATCAGCCCGAACAGCAGGGCATTTCGGTGGGCTTGGCCGTAAGCCAGCATGTGCTGCAAAACCGCGGTGCCTGCCGTTTGCAGGGCGGCGGCTTTGCGGGCACCATTCAGGCGTTTGTGCCGGTAGACCTGCTGCCTGCTTATCGTGCCGCCATTGACGGTGTGTTTGGCGAGGGCTCGTGCCATGTGCTGAGCATCCGCAACTACGGCGCTGTTGAAGTAACGCCCGAGCTGTAAAACCACAGCGGCCCTTCTTTCAGAATTTCATCATGCAAAAACTCCGGTGTGTGTTTGCAGCACGCACCGGAGTTTTTTTTACATTCAGCGAATTTTAAAATAGCCGGGCAGGGGGTGAACATTGTCCTCTACCAAAATCGTAAAGCCGTGGGGGTTCACCTCGGCCGCTTTGCCAAAAGCCGTTTCGCACAGCAGATGATCGCCGCGGTTAAAAATCATTTCAGCCGATTGGGTTTTACCCACGCGGCGATAGTGCAGAATATCGCCCTCGGCTTTTACAAGCTGAAAATCACCGCTGCGGAAGGCATCGCATTCTGCGCGCAGCTCGGCCAGCTGGCGCAGCACCGGGCGCACGCGGCTTTCGCTGCTTTCCCAATCAAAATAAGCGCGGTTGAAAGGGTCACGATAGCCCTGCATGGCAATTTCGTCGCCATAGTAAATGCTGGGTACACCCGGCAGGGTAAAGATCATGGCGTAGGCCATGGTGAGCATTTTGATGCCGCGCGCATATTGCACAGCGCTCAGCCGCCGCCCGCTTTGCCAATAGCGGTCATGCCCTTCCGAGGATTCTCCCGCCAGTGCTGTGATGGCGCGTTCGGTATCGTGGGTGGAAAGAAAATTCATCAGGCAGTGCAGCGCCGGGGCGGGATAATTTTCGCAGATGGACAAGATGCGGTCGGCAATTTCCTCCACAGGGTGCCCATGCAAAAAGTCCAGCACAGCGTTTCGGAACGGATAGTTCATCACGCAGTCCAGCCCTTTGCCCAAAAGATAGGTGCGGCGCTTGTCATAGGCGATCTTGGTGGTGGCATCCTCCCACACTTCGCCCATCAAAAGCTTATCCGGGCCGTGTGCTTTTACCGCCTTGCGCAGCTCCTCAATAAAATCATCGGGCAGCTCGTCGGCTACATCCAGGCGGAAACCGCTTGCACCGCGGCTGAGCCAGGTGTCGATCACGCCGCCTTTGCCGCAGATAAAATTGCGGTAAGAGGGGGTGTCTTCATTCACCTCGGGCAGGGTGTCAAAGCCCCACCAGCTGCGATAACCGCATTTGTAGCGGGGGCTGAAATCATACCAGCAGCGATAAGGCGAGTATACATCGTGATAGGCGCCGCCGTTGCCATAGCGCCCCTCGCGGTTGAAATAGCGGCTGTCGCTGCCGGTATGGCTGAACACACCGTCCAAAATAATGCGGATACCGTGTTTTTTGGCGGCATCGCACAGGGCGCTGAATTCCTCGTTGGTGCCCAGTAGAGGATCGGCATTCAGATAATCGGCGGTGTTGTAGCGGTGGTTGGAATGTGCTTCAAAAATGGGATTCAGATAAATATAAGTCACGCCCATTTCCTGCAGGTAGGGCAGTTTTTCCTGAATACCGGCAAAATCGCCGCCAAAGTAATCCAAATTCAGGCTGCCGCCGGTTTCTGTGGGCCAAAAGTACGGCTCACCATGCTTGTTGGCGCGGTAAACACGGTCGGCAAAAGGCATGGGCTTGGGGCGGCTTTCCTTGAAACGATCCGGAAAGATCTGATATTGCACGCCGCCTTTATAGCATTCGGGCGTGGCAAAATCCTTGTCATACACCGTGATCTGCCATTCGGGGCCGTTTTCCCAGCTGAGATAGCCCTCGCCAAGCTTGCCGCGGTAGATCTTGCGAAAATCACTGTACAGATCAAAATGATAAAAGTATAAGCCCACTTCACCCGGCATGAACCGCACGCGGTAAAGCGTGCCATCTGCGCCGCGCTCGTGCATTTCCATGATCAGCTCGGCTTGCGGCTGCCCATCGCGGTGAATGATCAAACGGGGAGAAAGTGTGCCGTATTCGGCGGGCAGATGCAGCGTGAATGTGATGCCCTGGCCCACAGGGATCGCCCCAACCGGCTCGCGGCAGGCGGGATCGGTGCTGTTAAAGAAAGTGTGCATCAAGATGCAATGGCTCCTTTGCTTTTGCAAATTACAGAAAAACGGCGGCCCGGAAACAACTTATGTTTTCCGCGCCGCCGTTTGCGCTTTGAAAAAAATTATTTTACAGGTGCGGCGTGCCAGATGTCATGCGCATAATCGGTCACAGAACGATCGGCGCTGAAAATGCCGCTGTTGGCAATGTTCATCAGGCTCATGCGGTTCCAGTTGGTACGGTCGGCATACAGGGCCTGCAGATCGGCCTGCGCACGGCGGTAATCCTTGAAATCGGCGATCACCATATAGGGATCGCTGGTGGTCAGGTTGTCGTAAACGGTGCGGAAGTCTTCGCCGTTCCAGCCGCGCTCCAGCATGCCCAGAGCGGCCATGGCAACATCATCGTTGCCAAGGAACATATTGGGGTGGTAGCCAAGGCGCTTGAGGTTTTCCACCTCGGGAGTGCGCATACCAAAGATGATCTCGTTCTGGTGGCCTGCTGCATCGGCAATTTCCACATTGGCACCATCCAGCGTGCCCAGAGTGACGGCACCGCTCAGCATAAACTTCATGTTGCCGGTGCCGCTGGCCTCGGTGCCGGCCAGAGAAATCTGCTCAGAAACCTCGCTGGCGGGCATCAGGCGCTCGCTCAGGGATACGCAGTACTCTTCCAGATACACGATGCGCAGCTTTTCGCGAATAACGGGGTCAGCGTCGATCAGCTGGCCCAGCTTGCAGATCAGGCGGATCATCTGCTTGGCCATATAGTAGCCGGGGGCAGCCTTTGCGCCGAAAATATAGGTTTTGGGAATGAAATCTGCGTTGGGGTTTTCCTTCAGATACAGATACTGTGCCACGATGTTCAGCGCATTCAGGTGCTGGCGCTTATACTCGTGCATACGCTTTACCTGGCAGTCAAAAATGCTGTTCGGGTCGATCACCTGGCCGGTGGTGCGCTGCAGGTAGTTGGCAAAATCCACCTTATTCTTGGCTTTGACCTCTTCCAAGCGCTTCAGAACAGCGGTGTCGCTGCTGAATTTTTCCAGTTTTTTCAGGTTGGCGGCATCCTTGCGGTAATCCGTGCCGATCACATCGTCCAGCAGGCTGCACAGATTGGGGTTGCTGGCCAGCAGCCAGCGGCGATAGGCAATGCCGTTGGTCACATTTTTGAAAGCCTCGGGCTTATACAGGTAATAGTCATGGAACACGCTCTGCTTAATAATCTCGCTGTGCAGCTTGGAAACGCCGTTGATGCTGTGGCAGGTGTAGGCACAGATATTGGCCATACGGATCTGGTTGTCGCCGATCATGGCCATATAGTTGATCTTGCCGTAGTCGCCGGGGAAGGCCTTTTCCAGCTCGATGCGGGCGCGGCGATCCATCTCCTGCACGATCATGAAAATGCGGGGCAGGGTCATGCGGAACAGGTCCACATTCCACTTTTCCAAAGCCTCGCTCATCACGGTGTGGTTGGTGTAGGCAAACACCTTGCGGCAGATATCAAACGATTTATCCCAGCCAAAGCCGCATTCATCCAGCAGCACACGCATCATTTCGGGAATGGCCAGCGTGGGGTGGGTGTCGTTCAGCTGAATGGCGATCTTGTCGGGCAGGTTTTCCAGCGTGCCGTACTGGCTCAGGTGCTTTTTCAAAATATCACCGATCGCAGCAGCCGACAGGAAATACTGCTGGCGCAGGCGCAGGATCTTGCCCTCAACATGGTTGTCGTTGGGGTACAGGATCTTGGAGATCAGCTCGGCGCTGGCCGATTTGTTCATGGCATTGGTGTATTCACCGGCGTTGAAGCTGTTCATGTCAAAATCGGGGGCCTTTGCCTGCCACAGACGCAGCTTGGAAACGCCCTTTCCGCCGTAGCCCTGCACATACATATCGTTGGGCACAGCCTGCACAGCATTGTAGTTGATGTGCTGCACATGGTGGAAGCCATTGTCCCAGGTTTCCTTGATCTCGCCGTCAAAACGCACTTCGATGGCCTGATCGGGGTGTGCCTTCAGCCATACGCTGCCGCCGGGCAGCCAGTTGTCAGCGGTTTCCTGCTGCCAGCCGTCCACGATCTTCTGCTTGAAGATGCCGTACTCATACAAAATCGAATGGCCGGTGCCTGCAATGCCGGTGGTGGCCATGCCGTCCAGATAGCAGGCGGCCAAACGGCCAAGGCCGCCGTTGCCAAGGCCTGCATCGGGCTCCTGCTCATACACGGAATCCAGGCTGATGCCTGCATCCTTCAGCACGTCGGCAGCCACTTCGTTCAGGCCCAGATTAAACAGGCTGGTTTTCAGGCTGCGGCCCATCAAAAATTCCATGCACAGGTAGTAAACCTGTTTGTTGCCTGCGCCCAGTGTGCGCGAAAGAAAAATCTTGTGATTGTCGCTCATGATCTGGCGGATCACCATGGCCATGGCACGGTAAACCTGTTCCAGGCTGGCTTCGCTCAGTTCGGTGCTGCTCTCGCTTTTCAGGGCGGAGCGCAGCAGCTTATCAAACTCTTTTTTGGTGTATTTTTGCACGGGATAATCCTCGCTTTCAATTTGGTCATAAAGGCGAACGGCCGTTTGCCGCGGTGCTGCCGGGCGGGGCCGAAGCTGCGATGAAATCATTATATAGTATTTGAGGTGCATTTTCAAGGGCGGCAGCGCACAATTCGCGGCTTTGCAGCATCAAAAACCGGGCAAAAACAGCTTTCGTGCAGGGGGAATGTTTTGGGCTGGGCGTAAAAAGAAATAAATTGCAAATATTTCGGGGATTTCGCTTTTCTAAAAGCAAAATATGGTATATAATAAAATTTATATAGGTTACATCAGCGCACTTGCTATGCGCTTTTCAAACAAAGGCGGAGCCGTGCATATACTGCCCCGGAATTTTGGGGCGCGGTTCGGCCAGAATGATCGGAAAAGAGGATGAATATGGAACTCACAAAGGTTCGCCTGCAGATCGCCGGCAGCAATTATGTTATTTCCACCACCGATTCGGAAAGCTATGTACACGAGTTGGCCGAGCGTTTGGATAAGGATATGAAGGATATTTTGGAATCGGCACCTTCTGCCAGCGTAACACAAGCCGCAGTGCTGGCTGCGCTGGATTATCTGGACGAGCTGCAGAAATCCACGGGCAGCGTGGACAATATGCGCCGCCAGATCAAAGATTACCTTGAAGATGCCGCCAACGCAAAAAGTGAAGCTGCCGATGCAAAGCGCCAGGTGCAGGAGCTGCAGCGCCAGCTGGAGCAGATGCGGGGAAGCCAGGCATGAGTCAGCTGGAAATTTTAGCCCCTGCCGGTAATATGGAAATGCTCACCGCCGCAGCCCGCAGCGGTGCCGATGCCGTATATCTGGGGCTTGGCAATTTTAATGCGCGGCGCACAGCCAACGGCTTTTTCGGTGAGCAGTTGGCCGAGGCGGTGCGCTTTTGTCATGCCCGGGGTGTGCGGGTGCATGGTGCGGTGAACACCACGGTATATGCCCCCGAGCTGCCTGCGCTGGCGCAAACCATCACGGATGCCGCGCAGGCGGGTGTGGATGCGCTGATCGTGCAGGATCTGGCGGCGGCCCGCCTGGCGCAGCAGATCGCTCCCGAGGTGGAATTGCACGGCAGCACGCAAATGTCGGTGCATACCCTGCAGGGGGCTTTGCAGCTGGCAGATATGGGCTTTGACCGCGTGATCTTATCGCGTGAGCTGAGTTTGGATGAGATCCGGGCCATCACCGAGGCCTGCCCCATTGAAACTGAAGTGTTTGTACACGGTGCACTGTGTATGTGTGTGAGCGGGCAGTGCTATATGAGCGCTTTTTTGGGCGGCCGCAGCGGCAACCGCGGCAGCTGTGCGGGCACCTGCCGCCTGCCGTTTCAGGCGGATGCCCTGCCTGCGGGCAAGCCGGCACAAACCTACCACCTTTCGCTCAAGGACATGGATGTGATCGATGCGCTGCCCGCCCTGCAGAAGGCAGGCGTGGCCAGCGTAAAAATCGAAGGCCGCTTGCGCACGCCCGAATATGTGGCGGCGGCGGTAGCTGCCTGCCGCGGTGCGCGTGACGGCGCTGCCTATGACCGCGCACTGCTGCAGGATGTGTTTTCACGCTCCGGCTTTACGGCGGGTTATTTGCAGGGAAAGCGCGATGGCTCTATGTTTGGCGTGCGCACCGGGGAGGATGCCGCAAAAACCCGCGAAGCGCTGCCCCGGGCGCGTGAATTGTTCCGGCGCGAATTTCCCGCAGTGGCCGTGGATATGAGCTTTTACTGTGACGAGGAGGGCGCAAGCCTTACGGTTTCGGACGGTGTGAGGCGCGTGTACAGCTTCAGCGATGAAAAGCCGCAGCCTGCCCGCACCGATCCTGCCGAGGCGCTGCGCCGTTCGCTGGCCAAAACAGGCGGAACGCCGTTTTATGCGCATGACATTGAAATTGAAATGGAAGGCGGGCCGTGGTTTTTGCCGGGCAGCACCGTGAATGAGCTTCGGCGTGACAGCTTGGAAAAGCTGCTTTTGCTGCGCGAAAAAACGCCCGAGCGCATGATCCATTCCGTGCAGCTACACGACACACGCCGCACAGTGCCCGGCCATAAGCTGGCAGCCCGTTTTGAAAGCTGGGAGCAGGCTCCCCGGCAGGCAGCCGAGCAGCTGTGGCGCATTGTGCTGCCCATTGCCGAGGCGGAAAAAGTGCCGCAGCCCCTGCGGGAAAAAACGGTTTTGGAGCTGCCGCGCGTGCTGTTCGGCAATTTGGAGCAGCAAACCGCGCAGCGCATTCAGGCCACCCGCAGCCTTGGCTTTGCAGGGTATGAATTCAGCAATATCGCGGGTGTGCGCCTTTGTGCCGGGCTGCCGATGTTTGGCGGCTTTGGGCTGAATATCACCAATCCCATTGCAGCCGAGGAATATAAACAGCTTGGCCTTGCGCAGATCACCCTGCTGCCCGAGCTTACGCTGGAACAGATGGCTGCCATCGATCCGGGCATTCCCACCGCGATGATCGTATACGGCCATATGCCGCTGATGATCACGCGCGCCTGCCCCATGCAGAATGTGACCGATTGCAAGCATTGCAGCAAAAAGGGCGTATTGACAGACCGCAAGGCTGCCAAATTCCCGGTGCGCTGCGGGCTGGGTGTGCGCACCATCTACAACCCCGTACCTATTTATATGGGGGACAAGCAAGAGCAGATCCCGGCGGATGTGCTTACCGCCTATTTTACAGTGGAAACCCGCGAACAGGCCGCCGCGATCCTTGCACAGATCAGCACCGGAAAACCTTTCGACGGCGATTTCACGCGGGGCTTGTATTACAAGGGCACAAACTGAGAGTATACGACAACAAGATAAAGTGAGGAATATCCATGAAACAACTGATCCTGGCCTCCGGCAGCCCCCGCCGCAAAGAGCTGCTGGCGCTGGTTACGCCTGATTTCACCGTAAAAGTGAGCGATGTGGACGAAAGCGCCATCACCGCCCCCACGCCTGCCGAGCTGGCAAAGGCTCTGGCCAGGGCAAAGTGCCTGGCTGTGGCCGAAACCGAGCCGGAGGCGTTGGTGCTGGGCAGTGACACAGTGGTGGAGTTTGAAGGCGAAGTGTTCGGCAAGCCCAAAAACCGACAGGATGCCCAGCGTATGCTGCAGGCACTGTCGGGCAAGCGCCACTATGTACACACCGGCGTGTGCATGGCACAGGGCGATCACATCGAAAACTTTGTGGTGAGCAGCGCAGTCGATTTCTTCCCCATCGAAGAAGCCGATCTGCAAGGCTATATCGACACCAAAGAGCCGTATGACAAAGCAGGCGGATACGCCATTCAGGGGCACGCCGCTGTGTGGTGCAAGGGCATTGAGGGGTGTTATTACAACATCATGGGCCTGCCCGTTAGCCAGGTTGCACAGGCTCTGAAAAAGTTTTGACCGAAAATCTGAAAAAATCGTAAAATTTTTAAAAATAAACCCTCTGAATGGTTGAGAAAATGTTTGGGTTTGGCTATAATAGTGAAAGCATGGTGCTTTCTGCATTTCGATGCAGATGCCCCGGATAAAAACAGAGTGGAATTTTTTGTTCCGCATTGCTATAAAATAGAGAATAAGCCGCCGTGCGGGCAAAAAGGCCGGCGGTGAATGGTAAAAAGGAGTTTGGAATATATGTTCAGCAAAAATATCGGCATCGACCTTGGCACGGCCAATACGCTGGTTTATATGAAGGGCAAGGGCATCATTATGCGCGAGCCCAGTGTGGTAGCAGTGGATACTAAAACTGACGAGATCCGCAGCGTGGGCCATGAGGCCAAGGCCGTGATCGGCCGTACCCCCGGCAGCATTGTGGCGGTTCGCCCCTTGAAGGACGGCGTGATCGCTGACTTTCAGGTGACCGCAAATATGCTGGCCCATTTTATCAAAACCGCTTGCGGCAACAGCATTTTTTCTCGTCCCCGCGTGGTGATCTGCATTCCCAGCGGCGTTACCGAGGTGGAAAAGCGCGCTGTGCGTGAGGCTTCGCTGAAAGCCGGTGCCGCACAGGTGAATATCATCGAAGAGCCCATGGCTGCTGCCATCGGCGCAGGCCTGCCCATCAGCGAGCCCACTGGCAGCATGATCGTGGATATCGGCGGCGGCACGGCCGAGATCGCTGTGATCTCGCTGGGTGGCATTGTGGCCAGCCGCAGCGTGCGCGTGGCCGGTGATATGTTCGATCAGGCCATTATTGCATTCATCAAGCGCAAGTACAATCTGCTCATCGGTGAGCGCACTGCCGAGCAGGTGAAGATCGAGATCGGCTCGGCTTATCCGCTGGACCCTGAGCTGAGCATCGAGATCAAGGGCCGCAATCTGGTGGACGGCCTGCCCAAAAATATCGTGATCCATTCCGAAGAAATTCGTGAATCTCTGGCCGAAAGCCTTGAAAAGATCGTGGCCGCCGTAAAGGAGACCATGGAATGCACGCCCCCTGAGCTGGCTGCGGATATCATTGACCGCGGCATCATGCTCTCCGGCGGCGGCGCTTTGCTGCGCGGTTTGGATAAGCTGATCCAAAGCGAAACCGGCATTGATGTACACGTGGCGGAAAGCCCCTTGGATTGTGTGGCACTGGGCGCAGGCTCTGTGCTGGATCACATGGACATTCTGGGCGATGTGCTGGACGATAATACTTCTCATTTCTAAGGCATCACCGCGCACTCCCGCTTTAACGGATCAAGCACCGCCATGGCGAGGAAGCGGCATTGTCTGAATGAATCACAACGGCAATCTCTGTATAAGCCTCAAAAAAGGGGACTGTGCAGGGCTGTCTTATGATTTCGGCAAGCACCATTGCAGGTTGGCCCGGCAGCCGCCGACGGCTTTTGCGATGGTGCTTTTTCTGAATTTATGCTGCGCTGCAGCAGCAAGAAAAAAGGAGGCCAAGCCGGTGAAAGATTTCTTTTCCAGGATCAAGGCCAAGGTTTTGGTGGGCGTTCTGGTTTTGTTGGCAGCCATGATGGCGTATGCCGGTGCCAATAACCGACTCACCACCGCCCCGCAAGAGGTAATAGGGCTGCTGCTTACGCCGCTGCAGCGCGCGGCGGCGGGCGTGAAGAACAGCGCGGATTCTTTGGCAGATCGCTATACAAGAATCAATGAGATTTTGGAAGAAAACGAGCAGCTGCGCGAAGAAAACAATGCATTGGAGCAAAAGCTGCTGGAGTATGACCGCCTGAAAGCAGAAAACGATGCCTTTAAAAGCCTGATGGAGATCGAGGAAACCAAGCCGGAATACAGCTATCTGCAGGCTTTTGTGATCGGCCGCGACGGGCTGGAGCAGTTTGGCGGATTCACCATTGATAAGGGCACCGTGCAGGGCGTGAAAACAGGGGATGCCGTGGTATCCGAGAACAACTATCTGGTGGGCGTGATCGTGGAGGCAAACCTCACATCCAGCAAGGTGCTTTCGGTGCTCAGCCCCAGCTTTAATGCGGCAGGCGTGATCTCGCGCACCCGTGAAAATGGCATTTTGACCGGCAGCACCGACTATGCGTTTGACGGCAAATGCATTTTCACCAATCTTTCCCGCGATACGCTGGCCACCAGCGGTGATGCCGTGATCACCACCGGTCTGGGGGAAGTGTATCCGCCCGACATTGCCATTGGCACAGTGGAAGAGCTGGTGCCCGAGGCCAGCGGCAAAACCACCACGGCAGTCATTGCCCCCGGCGATGAGATCGACAAGGTGCGTCAGGTTTTTGTGATCACCGAGTGGAGCAACACGGTGCCCGAACAGTAAGGGCAGCAAAATATTTTTAAAGGAGGCGGCATCGCTTGAATTCATCACGAGAAAGATTCCGAACTCTGGTGTGCCGCTGGGGCGGCTTTACATTGCTGTTTCTTTTGATGGTTATTCTGGAAACAACGCCGGGGCTTTTGCGGATAGGCAGCATAAAGCCGCTGTTTATTTTGCCGGCGGCTTTGGCAGTGGCTGTGCAGGAGGACGAACTGAATGCGGCCTTCTTTGGCGCTGCGTGCGGCCTTGTGTGGGACTGGACGGCGGCGCGCTATGCAGGCGGCTTTGCGATAGAGTTTGCGCTGGTGTGCCTGCTCACCTCCATGCTCACGCGCGTTTATCTGCGCCTTAACACTTTCAGCTTTTGCCTGATCTCGGCAGGGGGCTGCTGGCTTATATGCTCGCTGGATTTTTTGTTCAGCTATCAGATGGCCGGCTTTGGCCATGGGGCCGAGCGATATTTCTTTTATATCATTCCCATGGTGATCTATTCGGCAGTGCTTTCGCCGCTCAGCTATGTGTGTGCGCGGGGCATTGCAAATCGCTTTGTGCTGGAATAAACTCGGCGCCAAGCGGCCAAAACAAAAAAGGGAGTGCGGCTTTTGAATAGAAAAAACAACAAAACGATTTGGAGCCGCACCATGCTGCTGATCGGATTTTCCTGTATGGTGCTGGTGGGCTATATCTTTCGGCTGATTTTTTTGCAGCTTGTCAACGGCGAAAAATATCTTGAAAAAGCATCGTCCACCACCAACTATGCGTTTTCCATCACGGCGGCGCGAGGAGAAATTGTGGACTGCTACGGCCGCAGCATTGCCACCAACAGCACCGGCTACAGTGTGATCATCAATAAGCTCATGCTGGGCAAGCAGGACCTGAACGAGCTTTTGCAAAAGCTTGTGAAGATTTTAGAGCGCAATGGGGAAAGCTGGAACGATACCATGATGATCGGCCGTCCCGATGAAAACGGCAGCTACAGCTTTATCGCCGAGGAATCGAATGAGCAGCAGCAAAAAAGCCTGCAAACGCTCAAAAGCGCCATGGGGCTGCAGCAGTATGCCACGGCAGACGAAGTGATGGCCAAGGTGGTGCAGAAATACGATCTGCAGGATTACGATGCCACATGGCGGCGCATTCTGGGCGGCATTCGCTACCAAATGCAGCTGGAAGAATTTTCCAACTACAACAACTTTACGCTGGCCGAAGATGTTTCGGATAAAACCATGGCCACCATCAAAGAGCAAAGCCTGAGCTTGAACGGCGCTGAGATCATGTACACCACCATTCGCGATTATCCCGATGGAACGCTGATCCCGGCGGTGCTTGGCAGCGTGGGCAAAATCACCGCCGAACAGTGGAAGGCGGATGACTATGCCCTGCGCCGCGCCGGCTATGCCATGAGCGATACCATTGGTCAGGCAGGCCTGGAAGCTGTGTACGAAAGTGCGCTGCGCGGCAGCGACGGCGTGGAAACCATCACCCGCAATGCCGATGGCATTATTGTTTCCACCGAAGTCACCAAACAGCCGCAGCCCGGTCAAACGCTGGTGCTTACCATCAATAAAGATCTGCAGAAAAAAGTAGATGAAACACTGGAAGCACATATTCTCGAACTGCAGCAGACCCGTGCGGCAGGTGCCGGTAAGGAATGCAATGCAGGTGCAGTGGTGGTGCTGAACGCCAAAACAGGCGGTGTGCTGGCAGTAAGCAACTATCCCAGCTATGATCTGAATCTATACAGTGCCAACTACAGCACCTATGCGTCTGATCCTGCGCTGCCGCTGTATAACCGCGCGCTGCAGGGGCAGTATACCCCGGGCTCTACGTTTAAACCGGCTGTAGCCGTGGCGGCGCTGGTCAATGGTGTGATTCAGCCCGAGGATACGGTGAATTGTACGGGCACCTACACCTATTATTCTGACTATCACCCCGGCTGTCTGCAGATCAGCCACCGTGGGCCGGTGAACCTGTTTACGGCGATCCAGTACAGCTGCAACATCTTCTTTTATGATGTTGGCCGCCGCACCGGCATCGATGTGTACGATCAGGTGGCACAAAGCCTGGGCCTTGGCATCAAAACCGGGCTGGAAGTGGGCGAGGGCACAGGGCATCTTACCCAGAAAACCGACGATAATTATACCAACGGCCTTGAACTGCAGGCTGCGATCGGTCAGGGCAACACGGTGGTCACGCCGGTGCAGCTGGCCACCTATGCCAACACGCTGGCCAACAAGGGCGTGCGCTATCGCACCCATCTGGTGCAGGGGCTGCGCGATGGCAACACCGGTGCTTCTATTCAAGAGTTTGACCCCGTTGTAGAAGAAGTGATCGAGGATAACACGGGCGCTTTTGATGCCGTGCAGCAGGGCATGGCGCTGGTGACCGGCACGCTGCGTGCCCTTTCGGATTATCCGTACACCATCGCCACCAAAACCGGCAGCCCCCAGCGCGGCGACACCTATACCACCGCAGGCGGCCGCCGCACCAACTATGTGAACTCGGTCATGATCGGCTACGGCCCGGTTGAAGACCCCGAGATCGCAGTTGCCATTGTGCTGGAATACGGCGGCGGCGGCAGCAATGCGGCCCCCTTGATGGCGGATATCTTTAATGCATATTTCTTTGACAAAACAAGCGATCTGGCTGTCACACCGGAAGGCCAGCTGGTGCAGTAAAAACAAGGGCGCTTTGCAGCCGCTTGATCAAACAGGACAAACATGACAAATTTTTTGCAAAATGTTTGCGCATATTGGGTATTGCGCCCAAATATGCGCTTGTGATATGATAGATTTGTAGGGTTTTATGAAAAGATAGGAAGCAACATTGAAAGCAAAGGTCATTATGATCGCCTCCGGAAAAGGCGGAACAGGCAAAAGCACGGTTTCGGTGCTGCTCGGCGGCTGTTTGGGGGCACGCAGGAAAAAAGTGCTGCTGATCGAGCTGGACTCCGGGCTTCGCAGCGTGGATATCATTTCCGGTGTGTACGGAAAAACGATCTATGATATTCAGGATGTGCTGTGCGGCCGCTGCGAGGGCGGCAAGGCTGTGGTGGAAAGCCCGGTTTATCCGGGCCTTTCGGTGATCTCGGCACCGTATGAGGGCGGTGAGGTTCGCCCCGAACGCTTAAAAAAGATGGTAGAGGCTATGCGCCCGTATTTTGACTATATCCTGCTGGATACGGCAGCGGGGTTGGGCGCACCGTTTCAGGCGGCGGCAGGTGTGAGCGGCATGGCTTTGCTGGTGATCACGCCGGACCCCGTTACCCTGCGTGACGGCGGCATTGTGTGCCAGCACTTGCGCGATGCGGGAATTGCTGAAATACGCCTTGTGATCAACCGCTTGAATCTGCCGACCTTCCGCAAGGGTCCTATACGAGATCTGGACGAATGCATCGACACCGTGGGCGCACAGCTGATCGCAGTGATGCCCGAAAGTATGCTGCTGCAAAAGGCGGCGGCAGCAGGCGAGCCTTTGCCCGCGGGCGAAGCATTTCTGCAAACAGCCCAAAACCTGGCAGGCCGGGTGATGGGCGAACAGATTCCTCTGGCCATCCGGTGATGGCCACGCACTGCACCGGCCGGATGCAGTGTTACGCTACTGTAGGCAGAGGAGAGAAGAACCATGAATATTGCGCTGATCGCACACAACAGCAAAAAAGAATTGATGATCCAGTTCTGCACGGCATACTGCAATATTTTTAAAAAGCATACGCTGCTTGCCACAGCGACCACAGGAAGGCTGATCTCAGAAGCCACGGGGCTGCGGATCCACTGCTTTTTGCCGGGCAGTCATGGCGGTATGGAGCAGATCATGGCGCGTATTGCCTGCGATGAAGTAGATCTTTTGCTCTTTTTCCGCGATCCGCTGCGCGCGGGCCCGGATGAACCGAGCTCTATCGACATTCTGCGCCTTTGCGATGTGCACACCGTGCCGGTGGCTACCAATATTGCCACCGCCGAGGCACTGGTTCACGGCCTTGAACGCGGCGATCTTGCATGGCGTGAATACCTGCACGAATAGTGCTTTAGAAAGTTTTCCAAAAGCCTCGATACTGAACCGCAGTATCGAGGCTTTTGTGCGCTTTTGGGTTGCGAAAAAGCACAAAATAGGTTACAATGATAACTATGAAATTCTGTGCAATTTTGCCGGGACCTTTTTCGGCATAGAAGGCGAACGAACACAGGCCCGCAAAATAAATTATAGGCTGGGGCGTTTCAGAGCGCTGCATATAAGAAAGTGAGTGTTTTTGGATTATGGCAAAGTTTAAGTTTACTGCAACCGAGATTCCCGGTGTGCAAATTATCGAGCCCACTGTTTTCGGCGACAGCCGCGGCTATTTTATGGAAACCTATCAGAAAGACGAATTTGCTGCTGCCGGTATTGCAGATGAATTTGTGCAGGATAACCAGAGCCGCTCTACCCGCGGCGTGCTGCGTGGTTTGCATTTTCAAACCATGCACCCGCAGGGAAAGCTGGTTCGTGTGACCAAAGGCGAAGTGTATGATGTGGCAGTAGACTGCCGCCCGAACAGCAAAACCTTTGGCAAATGGGTGGGCGTTACCTTGAGTGAGGAAAACAAAAAAATGTTTTACATTCCGCAGGGCTTTGCACATGGATTTCTGGTGCTCAGCGATGTGGCGGAATTCTGCTACAAATGCACCGATGTGTACGACCCCAACGGCGAGGGCGGCATTCCATATAACGACCCCACAGTGAATGTGCAGTGGCCCGATTGCGGCTGCCCGCACCTGACCAGCGAAAAGGATCAAAAGCATACGCCGTTTGCCGAGCAGAAATTTGAATATTTTGAAAAGTGGTGAGGGTGCGCCCATGCTGAAACTGTATATCAAGGATTTCTGGCGCTACCGTTATCTTTTGCAAAATCTGATCAGCCGTGATTTCAAGCTGAAATACCGCCGCAGTGTGCTGGGTGTGGCATGGAGCGTTTTAAATCCGCTGATGATGTGCCTTGTCATGTGGGCGGTGTTTTCCAGCATCTTCAACACCCGAGGCGCAGGCATTGAAAATTTTGCGGTGTTTTTGCTGATCGGCCAGCTGCTGTTCAACTTTTTCCGTGAATCCACCTCTATGGCCATGGAAAGTGTGCTCAAAAATGCACCGCTTCTGCGAAAGGTTTATATCCCTAAATATATCTTTCCGCTTGAAAAATCCTGCTTTGCGCTGGTAAACTGTGCATTCAGCTTTGTGGCGCTTGTGCTGGTAATGCTGTTTACCGGGGCACCCATTCACCCCACGATCCTTCTGGGCATCTATCCGCTTATCACGCTGTATGCGTTTTGCCTTGGCATTGGGCTGTTTTTGTCCATGACTTATGTTTTCTTCCGGGATATCATGCATATCTGGGAGGTTTTCTGCACAGCCCTTATGTATGGCAGCGCCATTTTTTACAGCCTTGACCAAATCAGCGGTTGGCTGGTATATGTGATCCAGCTCAATCCGGTGTACTGGTATATCGAATCTTTCCGCGCCTGTGTGCTGTACGGCACGGGCCTCACCCTACCCATGGTGCTGATCTGCGGCGGCTGCGCACTGATCAGCCTGGCTGTGGGGCTGGGCCTGTTCAAGCACAATCAGGATAAATTTGTGCTGTATATGTAAAGGGGGAAAACCATGGCGATCATAGAAGTAAATCATGTTTCCATGCGCTTTAACCTCTCCAAGGAAAAGCACGAAAGCCTGAAAGAATACTTTTTGGCTATGGCCAAGGGAAAGCTGCAGTTTGATGAATTTTACGCCCTGCGCGATGTTTCGCTCACGGTGGAGCCCGGCGATTTTTATGGGCTTGTGGGCTTGAACGGCAGCGGAAAATCCACCCTGCTTAAAGTGATCTCGGGCGTGTATAAGCCCAGCCAGGGCAATGTGAAGGTGAGCGGAACCATTGCGCCGCTGATCGAGCTGGGCGCGGGCTTTGATATGGACCTCACGGCCAGAGAAAACATTTATCTCAACGGCACGGTGCTGGGCTACACCCCCAAATATATCGACAGCAAGTTTGATGAGATCGTGGAATTCAGCGAACTGCGCGATTTTCTGGATGTGCCCCTCAAAAACTATTCCAGCGGCATGGTGGCGCGAATCGCGTTTGCCATCGCCACCATCACAAAGCCGGATATTCTGATCGCTGACGAAATTTTGTCGGTGGGCGATTTTTTGTTCCAGCAAAAGTGCGAACAGCGTATGCAGGAGCTTATGAGCGGCGGCACCACGGTGATCTTGGTCAGCCATTCCATCGAACAGGTGGAGCGTATGTGCAACAAGGTGGCCTGGCTGGACCATGGCCATCTGCGCATGAATGGCCCCACGGCACAGGTGTGCGAAGCCTATAAAAAATTTGAAAAGCCGCAGCAGTAAGCGCATGGAAACCCTGTAAACATCCAAGAAAGCACAGGCGGCTGAGCGGCTGCCCGAAAAGAAAAAGCACCGCGCCTATGGCAAAGGTGCCGAATTTGGGCGCACGAAACAAACCCCGCTGCTGCCGGCCGAAAAGGCGGCGGCAGCGATTTTTGTGTAGATCGGAGTTTTGTTCTATGGCTAAACCAAAAGAAAACCTGCCCGCCGATGTGGCCCGGCAAGACAGCTTGGGCGGCATGGCAAAGCGTTTGCTGAATCCCTCGCATTTGGCAGATCTTGCCTCACGCAGCGCCAGAACCCTGCGTGAACAAGGGGCTGAGCAGTTGTGGCGCGAATTGGATTTTCGTGTGAATCTGGCTCTGCACCGTGACAAATGGCAGCACCGGGCCGATATTCCCACCAAGCGCCAGCTGCGTATGCAGCGGCAAAACTCCATTCAGGGGCCGGTGTTCAGCGTGGTGGTGCCCTTGTACAACACGCCGATCCCGTTTTTGCGCCAGATGATCGCAAGTGTGCAGGCACAAACCTGTCCGAAGTGGCAGCTGGTGCTGGTGAATGCCAGCGATGCGCAGCACCCCGAGGTGGGAAAGGCGGCGGCAGCCTATGCCGCCAAAGATCACCGGATCTTGCTGGTGGACCATGTGGAAAACGGCGGTATTGCAAAAAATACCAATGTGGGCTTTGCGGCCAGCACCGGCGATTGGATCACATTGCTGGATCACGACGATGTGCTGTATCCGAATGCCCTGTATGAAGCAGCCGATGCCATTGCAAAAACCGGGGCCGAACTGGTGTATTCCGATGAAATCGTGCTTTCTGGCAATTTAAAAGAGCTGGGAGGCTATCATTTTAAGCCGGATTTTGCCCCCGACAACCTGCGCGGCTGCAATTATATCACGCATTTGTGCCTTTTCAGCCGCAGTCTGGCCCAGCGCGCCGGTTTTGAGGAGCGCAGCGAGTTTGACGGCGCGCAGGATCATGATCTGATCCTGCGCCTTACCGAAAACACGAAGAAGATCCATCATATTCCCAAGGTTTTATATGTGTGGCGCGGCCATGCGGGCAGCACGGCGGCGGGCATCAGCAACGAAACCAAACCCTATGCCATTGCAGCGGGAGAGCGGGCTGTAAACGCCCAGCTCAAGCGATTGGGCCTGCCCGGCAGATGTGAAGCCATTGCGGGCATTCCGGGGGCGTTCCGTGTGGTCTATGAGCTGACAGCGCACCCGATGATCAGCATTCTGATCCCCAGCAAAGATCATATCGATGATCTGGACCGCTGCCTTACCAGCCTGGATAAGCTGGCAGGGTATGACAATTACGAAGTGATCGTGATAGAAAATAACTCCACGGATGCAGCCACATTTGCCTATTATGAGCAGCTGCCTGAAAAATTCCCCCGATGCAAAGTGGTTTACTATCAAGGCACCTTTAATTTTTCGGCCGTCAATAACTTTGGCGAAGGCTTTGCCCAGGGGGAACAACTGCTTTTGCTGAACAACGATATCGAGATCACCACGCCGGGATTTTTGCGCGAGATGCTCAGCTACAGCCAGCGCGCCGATGTGGCCTGCGTGGGTGCCAAGCTGTTTTATCCGGATGGCACCATTCAGCACGGCGGCGTGATCATGGGCATCAACGGCAGTGCGGGCCACAGCCACAAGGGGCACCCGCATGATGCCGTAGGCGATCTGTATCGTTTGGTCACTACGCAGGATTTCATGGCGGTCACCGGGGCGTGCCTGATGGTGAAAAAATCGCTGTACGAGGAATGCGGCGGTCTGGACGAAGAAAAATTTGCAGTGGCCTATAACGATATCGATCTGTGCCTGAAGCTGTGGAAAAAGGGATATCTGAATGTGTATACACCCTTTGCACAGGCCACGCACTACGAAAGTAAAAGCCGCGGTCTTGACACCACAGGCGAAAACGCCCGCCGCTATGAGCGCGAAAAAGCCAATTTTTATGCGGCCTACAGCGAATATATCGATCACTGCGAGCCTTACTACAATCCTCATTTCAACAATAAATTTGAAAATTTCGGCCTGCGCTGAGGGCAGGCGAAAACCGGGAGGCAACAGCGTATGAATCAACGGATCCGACGCATAAAAGAACTTTTTGGCTATGCCTTTACGCTGGCAAGAGAAAACGGCATCGGCACCATGCTTCGGCGCGGCGCGGGCTTTTTTAAGCGCCGCTTCTTTGGCAAGCGGGCGCGTTATCTGCCGGATAAACGCGCCTTGGCTGCCCAGCGCGCGGAGGATACCCGAAAATTCCCCGTTATCAGCGTGTGTGTTCCGTTTTACAACACGCCCGAAAAGTTTTTGCGTGATTTTATGCAAAGTCTGCTCAACCAAACCTGCCCCCGGTGGGAGCTGTGCGCGGCCGATGCCAGCGATGCACAGCATCCGCAGGTGGGGGAGTATTTGCAAAAGCTGGCCGCGCAGGACAGGCGCATTCATTATTGCAAAATTGAAAACAAAGGCATCAGCGCCAACACCAACGCCGCTGCAGCCTTGGCAACGGGGGAATATCTGGCCTTGGCCGACCACGATGATATTCTGGCTCCGCACGCTGTTTTCGCCATGGGTAAAAGCATTCTGCGCACCGGCGCGGATTTTTTGTACAGCGATGAGGCGTTGTTCAAAAAGCGGATCGACCGGCCCATGGTAGGCCATTTTAAGCCCAATTATGCGCCGGATTATCTTTTGTGCTGCAATTATATCTGCCACTTGGCGGTGTTCCGCCGCAGTCTGTTCGAGGCTGTGGGCGGCGAGCGCAGCGAATGCGACGGCAGTCAGGACCATGATCTGTTCTTGCGGCTGATCGATGCCAGCGGCAAAGCGCCTGTCCATGTGCCCCATGTGCTGTATTACTGGCGTGTACACGCAGCCAGCACCAGCGGCGGCGTGGAGGCAAAGCCCTATGTGGCACAGGCAGCCAAAAAAGCCATCCGGGATCATATCGAGCGCACAGGCCAGCACGGCACGGTGAAGGATGGACTGTTCCCCAGCACCTACAAGGTGGATTGGGAGATCCCGGGCCGCCCGCTGGTGAGCATTATTATTCCCAACAAAGATCATACCGACGATCTGGAAAAATGCCTTTCCAGCCTGTATGCCAAAACCAGCTGGAAAAAGTTTGAGGTTCTCATCATCGAAAATAATTCGACTGAGCAGAAAACCTTTGACTATTACGATTCGCTTTTGGAAAAATACCCCGGCTGCACGGTGCTGCGCTATCAGGGTAACTTTAATTTCTCACGCATCAATAATTTTGGCCGTGCGCACGCCAAGGGCGAATATCTGCTGATGCTGAATAACGATGTGGAGATCATCAACCCCGACTGGCTCACCGAAATGCTCATGCAGGCCAGCCGCCCCGGGGCAGCAATTTGCGGCGCTATGCTCTATTATGCCGATGACACCATTCAGCATGCGGGCATTATCACGGGCTTGGGCGGCTATGCGGGCCACAGCCACAAATACAAAAAGCGCGGCGGAAGCGGCTATATGTTCCGCGCGGCCACCGTGCAGGATCTTTCCGGCGTGACTGCTGCCTGCCTTTTGGTGAAAACCAGCGTGTTTGACCAGGTGGGCGGAATGGACGAAGCGTTTACCGTGGCGTTCAACGATGTCGATTTTTGCCTTCGTGTGCGTGATGCAGGCTACCGTGTGATCTGGACTCCCTATGCGCAGCTGTATCACTACGAAAGCAAAAGCCGCGGCAGTGACGAAAAAGACCCCGCCAAAAAAGCCCGCTTTGAAGCCGAGCATCGCCGACTGTATGCGGTGCATGGCCGTGCCAATATTCTGGCCGATCCCTACTACAGTCCCAGTCTTACGCTGGATCGAGAGGATTTCAGCGAAAGCGGCGATCTGCGCAACCTGAAGCAGCCCAAACTGTAAAAAATGCACCGGTAAAGCGTTTGTGCCGGGCGCCATCAAACCAAAACGAAAAGCGGTAAACACCACACAGCGTGGCGTTTACCGCTTTCGGTTTATAGGTGAAAAAATAAAGTTTTTCGGTAAAAGCTGCTTCAGCGTGCCTTGCCGCCGCGCTTGGGCTTGCGGGCGGGCCCTGCCGCGCGCAGCGGCTTTTTGCGCACCGAATATCCAAAGGTGCCAAGCTGTTTGCCAAGGGCAAAATATTCGCCGTGGCTGTAGGCAATCAGCCCTGCTTTATCCAGGCACAGCTTGCCTTTTTCGTCCAGCAGGCTTTCCTCTACATCACAGGCCACCACCTCGGCCAAAAACAGATCGTGGCTGCCCAGCGGAATGATCTGGGTCACCCGGCATTCCATGTTCAAAGGGCTTTCGGCCAAAAGCGGAGCGCCCACCTTGCTGGCGGCGGCAGCTGTCAGGCCGCAGGCGGCAAATTTGTCCACATCACGGCCGCTTTTTACACCGCACCAGTCGGTGGCGCGCACCAATTTTTCTGTGGTGAGATTGATCACAAACTCGCCGCTTTCCTTGATCAAATGATGGCTGTAGCGCTCAGGCCGAATGCTGATGCTCACCATGCTGGGCTGTGTGCAAATGGTGCCGCACCATCCCACGGTGATCAGATTCGGCTTTTCTAAGCTGCCGCAGCTCACCAAAACAGCGGGCTCGGGGTTCAACAGAGTGCTTCCGCGCCAAACTTGCTTGCTCATCGGTCGTTTTCCTCCCAGGTGCGTTCGCTGATGATATACCGCGGGCGGGCCTTGGTTTCCAGATAGATCTTGCCGATATACTCACCGATCACGCCCAGGCTCAGCAGCTGCACTCCGCTTACAAAGCATACGATGGCTGTGGTGCTGGCCCAACCGGCTACCGTGTGGCCCAGCAGATGCTGCACCGTGGCCCAGATCACGCCGATCAGGCTAAAGATGGAAACAAACACGCCGAACCCGGTGATCAGGCGGATGGGCTTTACCGAAAGGCTGGTAATGCCGTCAAAAGCAAGGGCTAACATTTTGGAAAGGGGATAGTGGCTTTCGCCCGCAATGCGCTCGTGCCGCTCGTAATACACGCTGGTGCTTTTAAAGCCCACCAAGGGGAACATACCGCGCAAAAAAATATTGACTTCTTTAAAATTGGCAAATTCCTGCAAAACGCGGCTGCTCACAAGGCGGTAATCGGCATGATTATACACCACCTCGGCACCCATTTTGTTCAGCAGCTTGTAAAATCCCTCGGCAGTAAAGCGCTTGAAGAAGGTGTCGGTGTCACGCTTGCTGCGCACACCGTACACCACCTCGCAGCCGTCCAGATAAGCATTCACCATTTCGTCCATGGCGTTGATATCGTCCTGCCCGTCGCAGTCGATGGAAATGGTAATGTCGCAGCGATCCTTGGCTTCCATCAACCCGGCCAGCACAGCATTCTGGTGGCCGCGGTTGCGGCTTTGGCAAATGCCGATGAAATGCTCATTGTCCTTGGCAAGCTTGCCAATGATCTCCCAGGTGCGATCCTTCGAGCCGTCGTTTACAAAAAGCACACGGCTGTCAGGGCTGATCTTCCCGGCCTCACTCAGCTGCTGGATCTTTTGCAGAAACAGGGGGGCGGTAATGGGCAAAACCTCCTGCTCGTTATAGCAGGGGATTACGATATATAAAATCGGTTGCTTGTTCATGAAACAGATTCTCCTTCATATTGCGTTTGAATGGCTGCCAGATTCAGCAGCTTAAAGCTTCCGCGGTGGGTCTCCAGCAGCCCTTCGGCCTGCATACGGCTAAGCTCGCGGGAAAGGGCGCTGCGCTCGCAGTTTAAATATTCTGCCAGCTGGGCACGGGTAAGCGGGGTGGAAAACATGGCACAGCCTGCCCGGTGATATTGCTCTAAAAGCCAGGCGCACAGCTTGGCGCGCAGGCTTTTTAAGATCAGCAGATCCACCCGGCGGCAAAGAGAAAAATATTTATCACTGATGGCTTCCACCAAATTGCGCAGCAGCACACAGTGGGCGGCATCGCTGCATCCCGGCAGCATCAGGCGCTCATAGGGCAGGGCCAGAACGGTGCAGGTGGCGGCAGCGGTTACGGTTACCGGGCTGGGGGTGCTGCTTCCGGAAAGCACATCGCCAAAAATGCCGCCGGGCTGCATGTGCGCCATGGTTACGGTTTGCCCGCCGGGGCTGATTTTGCTGGCTGTAATGCTGCCCTCCAGCACAATGCGGATCGAGGCGTTTTCCTGCCCGGATAATAAAATAATATCGCCCGCAGGATAGCGCTGCACTGTGGGGGAAAGCTGCAAAAGAAGCCTGCAAAGATCATCCGGCGAAATGCCGCGAAACAGTGAAACTTTTTGCAAAAGCCCCAGCCAAGGCTCCCATGCAGGGGCGTTCGGAATGGGCAAAACAGGGCCTCCTTTTTTATGTGTGATAAAGAGCAGCTCTGCAAGATCGCACTGGGCTGCCCAAGATGTTGCCGGGGCAACAGGTTCTTCGCTAATATCATACTATAATAGAAGCGAAAAGGCAAACTGTTTCACAAAAATTCCATTTGTTTTTGTGCTTTTCCTAAAACGAAAATCAAAGGAGAAAGTAACATGAAAAAAATCATTTCTGTTGTGCTCAGTGCCGCAATGGCTCTGGGGCTTGCCGCCTGCGGCAGTCAGGCGGGCGCTGTATCCTCGCAGCCTTCTTCCTCTGCGGCACCACAGCCCTCTGCCCAGGCCGTAAGCACGGTGCAGCTGGCCGGGCTGAAGGGCCCTACGACTATGGGCATGGTGAATCTGAACACCCTGATGGAAAACGGCACCGCTGCACAGCAATACGATGTGAGTATGCTGGGCACCGCCGATGAGATCGTGCCGCAGCTGGTAAAGGGCGAGGTGGATATTGCTGCGATCCCTGCCAATTTGGCGGCAGCGCTTTATCAAAAAACCGAGGGCGGTATTCAGGCACTGGCGGTCAACACGCTGGGCGTTTTGTATGTGGTCGAACAGGGGGATACCGTGCATTCCGTGCAGGATCTCAAGGGCAAAACGGTGCTATCCACCGGCAAGGGAACCACACCGGAATATGTGCTTCGCCATATCTTGGAAAAAAACGGCATCGATCCGGATAAGGATCTGCAAATCGAATATTGCAGCGAAGCCACCGAGGTCACGGCCCGCATGGCGGAAGCATCCGATGCCATTGCCGTGCTGCCGCAGCCCTATGTAACAGCGGCATCGCTGCAAAATGAAGCCCTGCGTGTGGCACTGAATCTTACCGAGGAGTGGGGCAAGGTGGAGGATACGCAGCTCATCACCGGCGTCACGGTGGTGCGCAAAGCCTTTGCTGAGCAAAACCCTGATGCTGTAGAGGCTTTTTTGTCGGATTACGCCCAAAGCGTACAGCTGGCAGCCAGAGATGTGCAGGGCACGGCCGCCCTGTGCGAACAGTACGGCGTGGTGGCAAAGGCGGCTATTGCACAAAAAGCGCTGCCTGCCTGCAATATTGTGTGCATCACCGGTGCCGAAATGAAAGCCGCTGTAAGCAACTATCTGCAGGTGCTGTATGAGGCTGACCCCGCTGCCGTGGGCGGAAACCTGCCGGACGATGCTTTTTATTACGAAGCGGACTGAGGCACAGAAAATATGAAAAAAAGCGTTCGCCCGCTCTTGTCAAACCAAGAGCGGGCCTTTGCCCTTTTGTTCTGGCTTGCTGTGTGGCAGATCGCCGCCCTTGTGATCGGCCAAAAGATATTGTTGGTCACGCCGCTGGAAGCGCTGCGCTGCTTTTTGGCCATGCTGCCGCAGCCTGCATTTTGGGCGCGGGTGATCTTTAGCACGCTGCGCATTCTGGCAGGCTTTGGCTTGGCTGTGCTGGGGGCCTTTTTGCTGGCGGCATTGGCCCGCAGCCATCGAATGCTTGCGGCGCTCATAGAATTGCCGCTGCAGGCCATTAAGGCCACGCCGGTAGCCAGCTTTATCATTCTGGCTCTCTTGTGGGTCAGCAGTCGGCAGCTTTCGGTGTTGATCAGCTTTTTCATGGCGCTTCCTATTTTATATAGCGCCGTGCAAACCGGCCTGGATGCTGCCGATCCTGCGCTTTTGGAAATGGCGCAGGTGTTTCGCATGGGCCTTTGCGCGCGCATTCGTGCCATATGGCTTCCGGGGCTGCTGCCTGCATTTCGCCGCGGCTGCAGCGTGGCGCTGGGCATTTGCTGGAAAAGCGGCATTGCTGCCGAGGTGATCGGCCTCCCCGGCGGCAGCATGGGCGAAGCGCTGTACCGGGCCAAAATCACGCTTTCCACGGCGGAAGTGTTTGCGTGGAGCATTGCCATTGTGCTGCTAAGTGCCGTGCTGGAACGCCTGTTCATGGCGCTGTTGGCTGCCGCCGAGCAGCATATAGTCGGCATAAAAGAGGAATCGCAATGTTAAAAGTAGAGCATCTTGCCAAGCGTTATGGTGAAAAACAACTGTTTGAGGATCTGAGCTTTGCCTGCCGGGGCGGCCTGATCCTCAGGGCGCCCAGCGGCTGGGGAAAAACCACACTGATGCGCATTTTGATGGGGCTGGAAACCGCCGATGCAGGAAGCGTTACCGGCGTGGGGCGCGTGTGCCCTTTGTTTCAGGAAGACAGGTTGATCCCGCATTTGGATGCCGTGCAGAATGTGCAGATCGTATGCGGTGATCTTGCAGCACAAAAAATCACAGCCGAGCTTGCGGCAGTGGGGCTGGGAGCAAAAGAGTGCTGCCTGCCCGCCGCCAGGCTTTCGGGAGGGCAAAAGCGGCGTGCGGCGCTGATCAGGGCACTGCTGGCGCCCGGCGATCTTGTGTTGCTGGACGAGCCATTTACCGGGCTGGACGAGGCCAGCGCCGCCTTGGCTGCGAAGGCCATTCACAAACACTGTGCCGGGCGCACGGCGCTGGCCGCAGTACACGATCCGCTGGGGATTCAGCTTTTGGGTTGGCCTGTGCTGAACTTGACGAACCCCGCACCGCTGCCTTAATATAAAGGCAGAGAAAAGGTGGTGAACAAGATGCTGCAAAACCCAACCGTCGTAAAACCGCGCTATGCCTTGTTTGACGGCCTGCGTGGGGCAACCATGCTCAGCATGGTGCTGTATCATTTCAGCTACGATCTGTTTGTGATTGCAAAAAATCATTCCCAGTGGCCCACGCTGCCTGCTGTGCATTTGTGGCAGCAGTCTATTTGCTGCACCTTTATTTTGCTGGCAGGCTTTTGCTGGCATTGGGGCCGCGCCCGCAGCCTGCGCCGCGGCCTGCTTGTGAATGCCTGCGGCTTGCTGATCACACTGATCACATGGCTTTTCATGCCGGGGCAGTTGGTCGTGTTTGGCGTGCTCAATTTTATAGGCTGTGCCATCCTGCTCACCATTCCCATGCACCGCCTGCTGGATAAGATCCCCTGTGGGGCGGGGATCGCGGCAACGGCGTTGCTGTTTTGCTTTACCAAAACGATCCAATGGGGCAGCGTGGGGCTTTTTTCGTGGCAGATCAAGGTGCCGGGGCAGCTTTACACGCCGCTGCTCACGGTTCTTGGCTTTCCGGCACCGGGGTTTTGGTCCAGCGATTTCTTTCCTGTGATGCCGTGGATCTTTCTTTTTTGGCTTGGCTATTTTTTAAACTGCGCATTTCGCAAATACACCGGCCGCCGCGAATGGGCTATGGTGCGCCTGCCCGGCTTTTCCAGACTGGGGCACTGGAGCCTTCCGGTGTATATGCTGCATCAGCCGCTGTGCTTTGCGGCGGCCATGGCTTTGGCAAAATTTTTGCGCTAAAAGCCCTTGAAAAGCAGAAGATGCCATACATAATTAACGATAAAACAAAAAATCACATAATAAAAAAGGAAACCCTTGACAAACAGGGGCTGTTAGGCTATAATAAACAAGTCGCCCGGAGAAAGCGCAAGGCAATCTCCAAGGATAAGCGGCTGTAGCTCATCTGGTAGAGCGCCACCTTGCCAAGGTGGAGGTAGCGAGTTCGAGCCTCGTCAGCCGCTCCATAAGGGAGTTTAGCTCAGCTGGTAGAGCGTCTGCCTTACAAGCAGAGGGTCAGCGGTTCGAGTCCGTTAACTCCCACCATGGCCCGGTAGTTCAGTTGGTTAGAACGCTAGCCTGTCACGCTAGAGGTCGTCA
>ERZ1034901.326-NODE-326-length-39200-cov-12.869562_pt1 | contig 39200 bp, 29 predicted proteins | sample MGYA00520628_ERZ1034901 | MGnify/ENA primary metagenome ERZ1034901 (study PRJEB33766, sample SAMN09781783) | gut metagenome | biome: gut microbiome | host: Homo sapiens | place: Madagascar | study: EMG produced TPA metagenomics assembly of the PRJNA485056 data... | reverse complement strand
GATCTACGAGAGCGATCCGTTCCAGCATCTGGACCAGATCGGCGTTGGCAAGCTGATCAAGATGGCCGTGGCCGATGGCCGCGCCACCCGCCCCGATCTGGGTCTGGGCATCTGCGGCGAGCACGGCGGCGACCCCTCCAGCGTGGAGTTCTGCCACAAGGTTGGCCTGGACTATGTGTCCTGCTCTCCCTTCCGTGTGCCCATCGCCCGTCTGGCTGCCGCTCAGGCTGCCATCAAGAACCCCCGCAAGTAATTGCGTGAGTGCTTGACGCGATAACGTGAAAAAATCCCCCCTGGCTGAATGGCCAGGGGGGATTTTGCGTGTCCGGCCAAATGCAGGCTGCACGGGCAATGGAAAGCGCTCCGCACGCAAACAACCGCTTGTTCCGATCCCGCCGATAAACCGTAATCCGTTCATCGTCCGTAAATCTGGGAAAGTTCTTGTGCGCAAGGGTTGCTTTCTTTTTCGGGAATCTGGTATGATTGTGTTGGCAAATGGTACAATGCAATGGAGTTCGATCCGTGATTTCACGAATTCGTTATCGCTCTTTTGCACCATTTGTCTTTTTTCCTTTTCTGCCATTGATTCACGCCCCACCTCATCCGCCCCGCCCTGCTCGGCACCTTCCCCTCAAGGGGAAGGCTTTGCCTGCCGCGAAGAATGGGAAGGCACTGCCGCCGCAATCGGCTTATGGCAGCAAGCATTGTAAAATACAAACGATATCAACATAACGGGATAAAACAGCAAGCAAAAGGAGACACACCATGGAAGCCTGTTCGATCACCGGGGCCAGCCGCCCCATTCGCAAAATTACCGTGCTGGGTGTGGGCGGCGTGGGCGGCCTGCTGGCGGGCCAGCTCATCCGCAAATACGGCGATGTCGTCAGTCTGGTGGCCCGGGGCGGCCGGGGCGAGCACCTGCGGCAGCAGGGCCTTACCCTCCACAGCGACCTGTACGGCGAGTACACCGTGCAGCCCGCCGCCGTTGCGGAGGACCCGGCCGAGCTGGGCGTGCAGGACCTGATTCTGGTAAGCGTGAAGTATGCCCAGCTGGAAACCGCGGCCGCGCAGCTGGCCCCCATTGTGGGGCCGGACACTCTGGTTCTGCCCGTGATGAACGGGGTGCACACCGCCGCCAAGCTGGGCCGGCTGCTGGGCAAGGGGCGGATGCTCCAGAGCGTGATCTATGTGGTGTCCAGCGCCGGGGCGGACTACTCCATCACCCAGTACGGCGACTACACCACCATCTACCTGGGCGAGGGCGAGCGGGCCGGCGAGGCCGATGCAAAGGCCGTGTGCGAGGCCCTGAAGGCGGCGGACATCGACTGCCGCTTTGCCCCCGACGTGCAGGCCGCCATCTGGAGCAAATATGTGCTGAACTGCGCCTACAATGTGGTCACCGCCCGCTGGGGCGTGCCCATTGGGGCGGTGAAGCACCGGCCCGAGCTGGCTGCCGACTACCGGGCCCTGATGGAAGAAACCGTGCGCATTGCCGCCGCCGAGGGCGTGAAGCTGCCCGACGATCAGGTGGAGCGGCATCTGGCCCGGCTGGCCCACACCACCGATGACTCCACCAGTTCGCTCAGCCGCGACTTTGACGCGGGCCGCGTGGGCGAGATGGAGCTGTTCAGCGGCGAGGCGGTGCGCATGGCGCAGGCCCACGGCATTGATGCGCCGGTGACCTGCCGCTATTATGAGGGCCTGAAGGAGCGGGCGGCGGCCTTTTCCAAGTGAGGGGGCAAGCGCCGCGGGGAGAAAAACCATTTAATCCAGAAGGTTCTATGGATTTTGCCCTGCCCGTGCGGCAAAATGCCGGGAAGATTTGGCAGACCTGACCCATTGACAAAGAGGCGTCGCAACGCTATAATGATGAAGATAAACAAAAAACCACACAAAAACGAGGAAGAGAAGAGTAAGCTTTTGGCATTGTCTCAACCAGAGAGCCCCGATGGTGGAAACGGGCGGAGAACAGGAAGCTGAACATGGTCTTAGAGTTGCGCCGGCGAGGGGAGGCTGCCCCAAGCCCGCGCCGGGTACGCCCGTTACCGCGTCAGGCTGTAAGCAGCGCCGCTGCCGCAGTCGGCAAGGTCCCCACCGCGAGGTGGCTCGGGCAAAAACAGGGTGGTACCGCGAAGAATTTTCGCCCCTGGCTGCAAGGATCGCAGCCGGGGGCGTTTTGCGTTTTTGCCACAGCCGCGGCCTTGCGGCAAAGGCAAGATGCCACCTCATCCGTCTGCTGGCGCGACAGCTTCCCCTCGAGGGGAAGCCAAAGGCGCGGTAGAAAGCGGAACCTCCGCGAAAAACATACAAAAGCAGCCATCCTTTCAAACCATCCCCAACAGAAACGAGAGAATTTTATGATTGAAATCAAGCATTTAACAAAAGAGTTCAACGACAAATCCGGCAAGGTGGTGGCCCTGCGGGATGTGACCGCCACCATTCAGGACGGCGACATCTTCGGCATCATCGGCATGTCCGGCGCGGGCAAGAGCACGCTGCTGCGCTGCCTGTGCCTGCTGGAGCAGCCCACCGGCGGCGACATTCTGCTGGATGGCGAGAATCTGGTGCGCATGAACGGCGCACGCCTGCGGGCCGCCCGCCGCCGCATGGGCGTGGTGTTTCAGGGCTACAACCTGCTGATGCAGAAAACCGTGTTCGACAACGTGGCTTTTCCGCTGCGGCTTTCCAAAAACGACCCGGCGGCCGTCAAGGCCCGTGTGACGGAGCTGCTGGAGATCGTGGGCCTGGCCGACCGGGCCGGCGCCTACCCCAGCCAGCTTTCCGGCGGCCAGAAACAGCGCGTGGCCCTGGCCCGCGCCCTGGCCACCAACCCCAGTGTGCTGCTGTGCGACGAGCCCACCAGCGCATTGGACGCACTGACCACCCAGAGCGTGCTGGCACTTTTGAAAAAAATCAACGCCGAACTGGGCGTGACCATTGTGATCATCACCCACGAGCTGGGCGTGGTGCGCAGCATCTGCAACCGCATGGTGGTCATCGACGAGAGCCGCGTGGTGGAGCAGGGCGATGTGGCCGAGATCTTCGCCCATCCCCAAAGCGCCATTGCCCGCCAGCTCATTCTGGGCGGGGCCATCAAAGAGAAAGAGGAGGGCTGAACGATGTCGGAATTTCTGTCGCGCTACGGCGCATTGCTGCTGGACGGCACCCTGGAAAGCCTGTATATGACCCTGGTGCCTACCCTGCTGGCCTATGTCATCGGCCTGCCGCTGGGCGTGCTGCTCACCGTGACCAAGCCCGGCGGCTTCATGGAGACCCCCCAGTTCAACGCGGCCTTCGGCTGGCTGGTGAACATCTTCCGCAGCATCCCCTTTATGATCCTGATGCTGTTCCTGACCCCCTTCACCCGGGCGGTGATGGGCACCTCCATCGGGGCCAGCGCCGCCAACCTGCCCCTGACCGTGGCGGCCGCGCCCTTTGTGGCCCGCATGGTGGAGCAGAGCCTGGAAGAGGTGGACGGCGGCGTTATTGAGGCGGCCCGCTGCATGGGCGCAACCAACTGGCAGATCATCACCCGGGTGCTGCTGGTGGAAAGCGTGCCCAGCCTGCTGCGCGGCCTGACCATCAGCACCATCACGGTGTTCGGCTACACGGCCATCACCGGCGCGACGGGTGCGGGCGGCCTGGGCAACATTGCCTTCCGCTTCGGCTACCAGCGTTATCAGCAGAGCGTGATGTACGCCTCGCTGCTGCTGGTGATCGTGGTGGTGTGCCTGATCCAGACGGTGTTCGGCCATCTGGCCAGCAAGGCGGATAAGCGCAACCGCTGAACCAGTTTCCATGATTTTCCCTGGCCGGCACGCGGGCAGTGCACGGTCCGCCCCGGCCGGGTGAAAATAGAGAGCTTTTTCGCAAACTTCTGCGGCGGCAAAAAGGCGCCCAAAGTAACCCCAAAGCAAACCTATTTATAAAAGAGGAGTGACACAACATGAAAAAGATCGTAGCATCCGTACTGGCGCTGGCCCTGGCTGCAAGCCTGGCGGCCTGCGGTTCCAGCACCGCTTCTTCCGCTTCTTCCGCGGCCTCGTCCGAGGCGGCTTCCACCGAGACCACCGTGCTGAAGGTGGGCGCTTCCCCCAGCCCCCACGCCGAGATTCTGGAGCAGGTCAAGCCCATTCTGGCCGAGCAGGGCATCGACCTGCAGATCACCGAGTTTGACGACTATGTGATGCCCAACACCGCTGTGGAGGATGGCAGCCTGGACGCCAACTACTTCCAGCATCTGCCCTATCTGGAGGACTTCAACGCCAAGAACGGCACCCATCTGGTGAGCGTGGGCGTGATCCACTACGAGCCCATGGGCCTGTACCCGGGCAAGAGCAGCGACCTGGCCAACATCCCCGACGGCGCGAAGATCGGCATCCCCGGCGACAACACCAACGGCGCCCGCGCGCTGCTGCTGCTGGAGGCCCAGGGCGTTCTGAAGCTGAAGGAGGGCGTGGGCCTGGAGGCCACCGAGCTGGACATTGAGGAGAACCCCCACAATGTGGAGATCGTGCCCATGGAGGCCGCCAACCTGCCCGCCAGCCTGCCGGATCTGGACTTCGCCGTCATCAACGGCAACTACGCCTCCGGCGCCGGCATCGCCGACACTGTGCTGGTGACCGAGGATGCGGACTCTGTGGCCGCCCAGACCTACGGCAACATCGTGGCCGTGAAGGAAGGCAACGAGAACAACCCCGCCGTGCTGGCTCTGGTGGAGGCCCTGAAGGGCGACACCATCAAGCAGTACATCAAGGACAACTACAACGGCATCGTCATGCCCATGGAATAAATCAGAAGCGGGCCGCGGCGGCTTGAAAACGCCGGGCCATTCTGAGCAAAACCGCGAAAACCGGACGCACTGCGCCCGGTTTTTGCTTTGCGTGCTTCTTTGCGGCGGGCGTTTATGCTATAATAAAATTTACCCGGCCAGCGGGGCGCACGGCCGGGCGGGGCTGCCCCCTGTCAACGATCACCGCGCCCCTTATAAGGAAGGAAACAGCATGAAAATTCCGGCGAAAGCCTTTACCCATGGAGGAAAATTCCACGCGGACGATGTGTTCAGCGCGGCGCTTCTGCGCATTCTCCGCCCGGACATCCGGATTCAGCGCGGATTTGAGGTGCCCGAAAATTTTGACGGTCTGGTGTTTGACATCGGCGACGGTATGTTCGACCACCACGCGGCCGATCGGGAGGTGCGCCCCAACGGCGTGCCCTACGCGGCGTTCGGCCTGCTGTGGCGGGTGCTGGGCGCGGGCCTGGTGGGCGACAATCAGGCCCGCCTGCTGGACGAGAACTTCATTCAGCCGCTGGATTTGAACGACAACACCGGCGAGCAGGACAGCCTGGCCGACGCCATCGGCAGCTTCAACCCCCGCTGGGACGAAAAGACCGACCCGGACGAGTGCTTCTTTAAGGCGGTGGACTTTGCCCAGGTGATTCTGCAGAACCGGCTGGAGGAGGCCCGGGCCGTGACCCGCGCCGACGATCTGGTGCAGAAGGCCTACCAGAACATGCGGGACGGCATTGTGGTGCTGCCCTGCTACGCCCCGTGGAAAAACGCGCTGTACCGCAGCGACGCGCAGTTTGTGGTGTACCCCAGCCAGCGGGGCGGCTGGGCGGCCCAGTGCGTGAACGACCGGCGCACCAAAAGCCCCAAGGTGCCCTTCCCGGCCAGCTGGGGCGGCCAGCCCGCCGCCGTGCTGGCCCGGCGCAGCGGCCTGGAGGGCCTGCGCTTCTGCCACGCCAGCCGCTTTTTGATCTCGGCCTCGGACAAGGAGACCGCCCTCGCCGCCTGCCGTCTGGCCCAGGCAGCCCGGCGGTAAGAGGAAACCAAAATGCCGCAGAGCAAAGCCTTCCCCTCGAGGGGAAGCCAAGATTGCGCGCAGGTGAAGCCTTCCCGTCAAATAGGAGCCAAAAGCCGCGGCAGAAAGCATCGCCGCCGCAAAGCGCACCAAACACACCGCTGCGCCCCCGTTTGACTCCCCTGGCCAAAACCGCTACAATTGCAGGTGAAACCAGGCCGCGGCGAAAAAACATCTCCGCGGCGGAAAGAAGGCCAGCATGGCACAAATCATTGAGATCACCAGCCTGGATCAGCCCGGGCTGGAGGTATACACCAGCCTCACCCAGGCCCAGCTGCGCAACCGGCTGGAGCCGGAAAAGGGCGTGTTCATCGCCGAAAGCCCCAAGGTGATCGCCCGGGCGCTGGAGGCGGGCTGCCAGCCCCTGTCGCTGCTGATGGAGCGGCGGCAGATCGAGGGCGGCGCGAAGGAGATCGTGGCCCGCTGCGGCGATGTGCCCCTCTACACCGCCGACCGGGAGGTGCTGGCCGGGCTGACCGGCTACACCCTCACCCGGGGCGTGCTGTGCGCCCTGCGCCGCCCGGCGCTGCCCACGGTGGAGCAGCTGTGTGCCGGGGCCAAGCGGCTGGCGGTGCTGGAAAACATCGTGGACTCCACCAACGTGGGGGCCATCTTCCGCTCGGCCGCGGCCCTGCACATGGACGGCGTGCTGGTCACTCCCTCCTGCTGCGACCCGCTGTGCCGCCGGGCGGTTCGGGTGAGCATGGGTACCGTGTTTCAGGTGCCCTGGGCCTGGCTGGGCGATGCGCCGGACCAGTGGCCCCACCCGGGGCTGGAGCGGCTGAAGGCCCAGGGCTTTGCCACCGCCGCCATGGCGCTGGACGAGCACGCCCGCAGCATCGACGACCCGGAGCTGGCCGCCCAGGAAAAGCTGGCCATTCTGCTGGGCACCGAGGGGGACGGCCTGGCCAAAACCACCATCGCGGGCTGTGACTACACCGTGTGCATCCCCATGTCCCACGGGGTGGACTCGCTGAACGTGGCCGCCGCCAGCGCCGTGGCCTTCTGGGAACTTCGGGTGCGCTGAGGTGCCCGGCTGACGAACAGGAAAAACACCGCGCCGCCCTTTGCCGGAAACCCGGCAAGGCGGCGCGGGTTCTTTTTTGTGGGAAGAACGAAAAACCGATACAAATTCGGCGGCGTCCTTGTCAAAAATAAAACGATGCCCTGTCCCCTTTGACAGCCCGCGGCGGGCCGCTATAATAGAAACTGGAGTACCTTCCGGGCGCGTTGTGTGTGCGGCGCTTCGGAAGAACAAGGAGGAAGTTTACGTTGGAAAAGGAAGAGGAAAAGCTGTCCATGTCCGCCCGGACGGAGGAAGCCATCGTACAGCTGATCCTGGATAAAAACTGGCAGCCCGGCCAGCAGATTCCGCCGGAGCCGGAGCTGTGCGTCCTGCTGGGGGCCAGCCGCAACACCCTGCGGGAGGCCATCCGGGCGCTGGTTGCCCGGAACGTGCTGGAGATCCGCCGGGGCAACGGCACGTTTGTCTCCGGCCGCATGGGCGTGCCCGACGACCCGCTGGGTCTGGCCTTTGTGGCCAACCCCGGCCGCCTGCCCGAAGAGCTGATGGACATCCGCCAGATGATGGAGCCGTCCATCGCCATTCTGGCGGCGGAAAAGGCCACGGATGAGGACATTGTGGAGCTGCGCCGCTGCATGGAAGCCTACGAAGAGGCCGCGGCCCTGGGGCAGGACCCCACGCCCCAGGACATTGCGTTCCACAAGCAGATCGCCCAGTGCACCCAGAACCAGGTGCTGCCCAACCTGATTCCGGTGATCAGCGAGTCGATCCGGGCGTTCAGCCATCTGCAGCCCCCCATGAAGGTGCGCAGCACCATTCTGGCGCACCGGGACATCTACGAGGCCATCGCGGCCCGCAGCCCCAGCCGCGCCCGGGACGCCATGAACATCCACCTGGCCGAGGCCCTGCGCAAGCTGCGCAAGAGCCGCCTGAAAGAGGACGACGAGGATTGAGCGCCCCAACGCTTTGAACAACCGGTATAAAACAGCCGCGCCCGGCCATGCATTCCGCACGGCCGGGCGCTTTTTGCGTTCAGATGTTTTTGGGCAGTTCGGTCACGCCCGCGCCCTGGTGCTTGTCGTATCCATACAGGCGCACGGTGTATTTGCCGTCGGCCCAGTCCGCAATGGAGACCGAGGCGTTGGAAGCCCAGGGCACCCGGCGGATCTGCTCCACCGGCAGCCCCTTCCAGCGGCAGGCCATGGTGCGGATGGGGGTGGAGTGGGTGAAGATGGCCACGCAGCCGCCCTCATTCTCCCGCACGATCTGCTCCATGGCGGTGGTGACCCGGTCGTACAGCTGGGCCACGCTCTCGCCGCCGTCCGGGTGGGCGCGGCCCATGTCGGTCATCCAGATGTGGTGGCTCTCGGGGTAGGCGGCGGTGATCGCGTCAAAGGTCATGCCCTCCCATTTTCCGGCGTAGATCTCCCGGAAGGCCGGTTCGGGAATGACAGGCAGCCCGTGCATGGCCGCCGTGGGGGCCGCCGTGTCCATGCAGCGCACAAGGTCGCTGGAATAGATGCGGGTAATGGGCTGGTCGCGCAGGAATTCGGCGGTGCGGCGGGCCTGTTCCACTCCAAGGGGGGTGAGGGGTGGGTCCAGCTGGCCGGTGAGCCGACGGGCCAGGTTGATCTCGCTCTGGCCGTGGCGAATGCAGATGAGGGTAGTCATGGTGGTACGTCCTTTTCGTTTCAGTTTGCGTGGGTGCGCCGGGCAAAGCCGCTTCATGCCGCGCCGCCGTACACCTGGGCCACGGCCTGGGCGATCAGCCCGGCCTCGGCCCAGATGGTTTCGGGGTCGGCACAGGCGGCGTATTCGGCGGCGCTGGTGAGAAAGCCGGTCTCCAGCAGCACGGCGGGGCAAAGGTCGGTGCGGGTGACATAGTAGTAGTCCTGCCGGGCACCTCGCAGGGTGCGGCCGGTGCCGCCGCCCAGCCGCTCGGTCAGGGCGCGGGCCAGCGGGGCCGAGCGCTCGGTGAAGTAATAGCACTCCACGCCGCCCACGTCGGTGCTGTCTCGGTCAAAGCCGGCGCTGTTGTGGTGCAGGCTCAAAAACAGGTCGGGGGCCTGGGCGGCCAGCATCTCCCGCCGCCGGTTCAGGGTGAGAGCGCTGTCTCCGTCCCGGGTGAGGGTGACCTGAGCGCCCAGCTGCGTCAGCCGGGTGCGGGCGGCCAGGGCCAGCGCCAGATTCAGGTCCTTTTCCTGGGGGCCGCTCTGCCCGGCACAGCCCGTGGCCCCCTCGTCGGTGCCGCCGTGGCCGGGGTCCAGCAGAATGTGCAGCCCGGCCAGCGGCCCGCCCGCCTCCGGCTGCGGTACGGCCTTCAGGTGCACGGTCAGGCCGCCGCTGCCGTCGGGCTGGATGTCCCAGCCCCACAGCCCGGCGGCGGGTGCGGGAAGGGTGACGGATACAAAACCGTCGGAAACCGTCACGGCCGCGCCGTCGGCGACGTTTTTTGACGGTTTTTGCGTGTCCTCCGCGACGGTTTTCGACGGTTCGGTCGTATTGTCGGCGGTGGGTTCCGCCGACGTTCCGATTAAGACGATTTCAAGTGAATTTTCATCGGTTCGCCGGGCCAGGAACAGAGGCGTTGTGTCCGGGTCGCTGCTGCTCAGCCGCCAGAAATCGTCGCCGTTCGCCGCAGATTCCTCCTGCGCGACGGAAATCGACGGTTCCGCCCGCCAGCCCAGCAGCTCGCAGTCGGCCGAGAGCACCCACCCGGCCCCGTCCACCCGGTAGGCCCAGGTGTACTTGCCGTTTTTGGTCAGGCGGCGGCTCTCCCCCACCGGGGCGCACACCCCGGCGGGTAGCCCCGCCGCAATGGAGGAGGGGTCTGCCGGGTCCTCCAGCAGGCTGGTGAGGGCGCTGGTGGTGCGCAGCCACTGGCCCCGTTCGGCGGGCACCGAGCCGTCCGGCTCCGGCTGCACCGGGATGAACTGAGGGGTGCGCTGGGTGCAGTGCAGGGTGAGCACCTCGTCCCCCTGCCGCACGGTAAAGGCGTTTTCCCCTTCGGCCAGCTCCATGGCAATGGCCCACACCCGGCCGACCTGCACCGCCGCCGTGCCGTTCACCGTGACCGGCTCCGCGCCCGCCCGGGCGGTGCCGCAGAGGGTGACGGTGGATTCATACAGCACGCCGCCCTCCTGGGGGTAGGTCAGGGTCAGCTTGTTCTCCATCTCCAGCCCCGGCAGCGCGGGGGCGGCCCCGCCGGAGAGAAAGGCCAGAACCAGAGCGGATTCGGCCGTGTCCGGGTCCGCCAGCAGCAGGCCGGCCTGCTCCACCTGCACGGCCGCGGCCAGCTGGGCCGCCCCGCCGCCGGAGAAGAGCACCGGCAGGCCGGCCCGGTCGCACCAGGCGGTCAGCTCGCCCCGGGCTTTGGCGGTGAGCAGGGGCACGCCCCGCTGCCGCGCCAGCCGGGCGGCGGCTTCGTCTGCGCCGGTGTCGTCCAGCAGGCACAGGGCAAGGCCCTGCCGGGCGGCCGCCGCCTGCAGCGTCTTCACCCCGTCACGGCCCAGCGTTTCGGCCGCCTCACCGGGCAGGGCCAGCGTGTTAAAGCCCTGCGCGTTGGCGGAGGCCGCGGTACCCTCGGGGGCCTGGGCCGCCTCGGCGCTCAGCAGCAGGGCACGGGGGGCATTGGGCAGCGGCAGCGGCCGGGGCGTGGCCAGCAGGCCGAAGCCCAGGGCAGCCAGCACCGCCAGCCCAGCCAGGCTGGCCAGGCAGACGGCAAAGGAGCGTGTGTGTTTCATGGAGGCCTCCTTGGGGTGGTTTGGGCTATTACCGCTATTATAGCATGGGTGGGAAGAGGACTTTTGGGGGGCGGCTGGAAAGCCAGGATGCCGCGGGGGAAACACGAAGCCTTCCCCTCCCCGCCGCGGCGGCCCCCAAAGAACGACCCGCCGCCTTTACTTTCCCCGTTTATAATCGTATAATATACGAAATATGTCTTTCTTTTTGAGGGGTGCTGCGGCCGGGCCGCACGATGCCCCCGAGGGAACGGATCCATAAGGAGCTTTTGCGTTGAGTTTTCACAACCTTTCTTATTTTGCCTTCCTGCCGGTGGCGGCGGTGTGCTATCTGAAGGCGCCCAAAAAGGTCCAGCCCGGCGTGCTGCTGGTGGCCAGCCTCTGGTTTTACTGGTGCAACCGCCCCACTGCACAAAGCTGGGGCCTGGGCTGGCAGCTGCTGCCCATGGGGCTGCTGGTGGCCGTCAGCCTGTTCTGCTGGGCGCTGGGCCGGGCCATTCAGGCGGCGCAGCCCCCCCGCCGGGGCCGGCTGGTGGCCGTGGGCGTGTGCGGCCTGCTGGCCATGCTGGCGGTGTTCAAGTACTTCAATTTCTTTGTGCCGGTGTTTGCGCCGGGGGTGCTGCACAAGCTGCCCTTCCCGCTGGGCGTGAGCTTTTACACCTTTGCGGCCATCAGCTATCTGGTGGACGTGGGCCGGGGCGATATGCCCGCCGAGGAAAGCCCCCTGAACCTGACGGCGTTTCTGTGCTTTTTCGGCACAATCACCGCCGGGCCCATCTGCCGCGCCCGCACCCTGCTGCCCCAGCTTCGGCAGGAGCACCGGTTTGACGCGGCCCGCACGGTGACGGCCCTGCAGCTGTTTGCGCTGGGCCTGTTCCGCAAGGTGGCGGTGGCCGACCCCCTGTACGCCTACGCCAGCCAGGTATTCGGGGACATTCCCGGCCACGGCGGGCTGAGCCTGCTGGCGGCCACGCTGGCCTACACCTTCTATTTATACTTTGACTTTGCGGGTTATTCGGAGATGGCCCGGGCCAGCGCCCTGCTGCTGGGGCTGGACATTCCCGAAAACTTCAAAACGCCCTTTTTTGCCACCAACTTCTCCGGCTTCTGGAACCGCTGGCACATCAGTCTCTCTTCCTGGCTGCAGGACTATCTGTTCACCCCGCTGGTGTGGGCCGACGCCTCGAAGCTGCCCCTCATCGGGCGGAAGATCAGCCGGTTTTCGCCGCTGTTCTGTGTGTTCTGTGTGTTCTTTGTGTCCGGCTTCTGGCACGGCAGCACCCTGCCCTTTGTGGTGTGGGGCCTGCTGCAGGCGCTGTACCGGGTGGGCGAAGAGCTGCTGCACAAGCATCTGGGCAAGCCCAAAAAGAAGGCCCCGGCCCGGGTGCTGTGGGCCAAACGTCTGGGCGTGTTCGTGCTGTGGAACCTGAGCATGGTGTTCTTTGCCATGGGCAGCGCCGTGGGCCAGCCCGCCGGCGGGCAGTACGGCGTGGGCGAAGCCTTTGCCATTCTGCGGGGGTACGGCCGCGGGCTGAGCCTTTCCCGCTTTGCCGCTGAGAGCTGGGCCGCCGTGCGGGCCGGTTTTTATGCCGACGACCGGATGGTGCTGGCCTGGTTTGCCTTTGTGGCCTTCTGCTTTGTGGTGGCCCTTCGGCTGGACTGGCTGCGGGCCTTCTCGTTCAAAAACAAGGGCGAAGAGCTGGTGCTCAAGGCCCAGAAGCCCCGGGTGCGCTGGGCGCTGTATTACCTGCTGACCCTGTGCTGCTTTGCGGGGCTGGTGATGCAGAGCGGCGGCTTCGGCGGCGGCAGCTTTGCCTACGGCGGATTTTAAGGAGGGAGAGCCATGCGCAACATTTTAAAAAAACTGGCGCTGCTGCTCGTCCCGGTGGCGGCGTACTTCGCGGTGTTCATCGCCTTTGAGCCGAACAACTACTTCGGCCTGCACAAAGTGACGGACAGTGAATCCTCCATCAGCCGCTTAAAGACGTTCCAGCGGGAAAAGGGCAGCCGCGTCATCATCGGCGATTCCCGCCTGGCCCATTTTGACCTGGATCTGGCCGGGCAGGCCAGCGGCAAAACCTGGCAGAGCCTGGCCTTCGGCGGGGCCTCGCTGAAGGAGAACAACGACCTGCTGGAGTGGGTGCTGAAGGAAAACCCGGACCTTGAGGAAGTGGTGTACGGACTTTCCTTCTACACCCTGAACAAAAGCTACAACGCCGACCGGATGGCCACGCTGGAAAAAACGCTGGCCAACCCCTTTGCGTACCTGTTCAATCTGGAATACAACGTGAACATGCTCACCGCCCTCTCCGAGCGGCTGCAGGGCGTGCAGAGCGGCGGCGCGGGTGAAACCGGCGACTGGCAGTACCCCGCCGACTACACCGACCCGGCCACCGGCACGGTGTACCCGGTGCACCGCACCCTGGCGGTGTACCCCCAGGCGATTCTGCCCCGCTGCCGGGACTGGGCTGTGAACACCGCCCAGCTGGAGCGGCTGTATGCCCTGGCGGACGAATGCGCCGCCCGGGGCGTGAAGCTGACCGTGGTGCTGCCCCCCATGGCGGACACGGTGCTCACCCAGGTGTGCGAGCCGCTGGGCATTGCCGGGGAAATGACCGGCACGGTGCTGCCCGCCCTGCGCGCGGCGGCCGACGCCCACGGCTTTGCCCTGCTGGACTATGAGTGGACGGACCGCCCGGCCTATGACGAGGACACCCAATTCTACGACGGCTTCCATCTGGACACCCGCTACGGCCTGCCCCAGTGGACCGAGACCCTGTTTGCCGCGCTGCGGTAAGCGGCCCGGCCGTTACAAACACCCCGGAAAAGGAGGCGCCCCATGGGCCTGGACTTTCTGATTTTATACGAGCACACCGTGCGGGAGTACGAGAGCGACCTTTTGCTGAAGCTGGAGCTGGAGCGGCGGGGCTACACCGCTGAGATCCGCCAGCTGCTGGACCGCAAGAAGCTGGGCTATTTCACCTGGAAGAAGCCCAAAGTGCTGGTGGCCAGCTGCATGTACGACAACGAGGCCATCAACAGCCATGTATACAACAACATCGGCCGGTGCGACCGGATCGTGAACCTCCACTGGGAGCAGATGCTCTCGGACACTCAGGAGGAGGGCGACTGGTTCAACATGAACGGCAACGCCAAAAAGTGTGTGCAGACCTGCTGGGGCCGGAAAACCGCCCGCCGGCTGGAAGCCCACGGCATGGAGGAGAAGAACTGCCCCGTGACCGGTGCGGTGATGATGGACTTTCTGCGCCCGGAGTTCCACGGCTACTTCAAGGATAAGGCTGCCCTGTGCCGGGAGTTCGGGCTGGACCCGGACAAGCAGCTGCACCTGTACATTTCCAGCTTCGGCTACGCCAGCATGACCGATCAGGAAGTGGCCGAGCTGAGCCGCATGGCGGGCACCGACTTTACCGGCTTTGCCCGCACCAACCGGGTGAGCATGGACGAGACCCTGCGCTGGTTCGACCGGTATCTGGGCGAGCACCCGGAGGTGGAGCTGGTGTACCGCCGCCACCCCAGCGAGTGGAACAGCCCCCATCTGGACGCGCTGGCCAAGAAGCGGCCCAACTTCCATGTGATCTTCGCGGGCAGCGTGAAGGAGTGGATCGTGGCGGCGGACTCCATCTCCATCTGGATGAGCACCGCCATCGCCGAGGTGTACATGGCGGGCAAGAGCTGCCACATTCTGCGCCCGGTGCCCATTGAGCACGAGTACGACCCGGTCATCTACGCCGGGGCCGACTATGTGACCAACTACGAGCAGTTCGACCGGGCCATGGCCCAGGAAAACCCGCCCTTCCCCATTGCGAAGGAGGTCATCGAGGGCTACTTTGACCCCAGCCCCCGCCCGGCCTACCTGCGCATGGCCGACCTGCTGGAGCAGGTGTACAAAGAGCCGCCCCGGGACAAGCCCATGGGCGAGGGCTTTACCCCCCATTTCAACTGGCTGAAATTCTTTGCCCTGTGGGGGGTGCACATTCTGTTCTTCTTCCGGCTGGAGCCGAAAAAGGTGTTCTTCTTCCATAAGGGCCTGGCGGGCTTTGCCCAGCGCATCTACGGCTATGTGGAAAAGGCCTATGTGCCCCGCGCCGAGGCACGCCGCATGGAGGAGCGCATCCGGCCCTTTGTGAAGGGAGAGCGGGCATGAACAGCCAACTGAGAAAAAACCTTGTGTTCAACACGGCGGGCAGCCTGCTGTTCTATGTGTGCCAGGCGGCCATGAACCTGCTGGTGACGGCGCTGGCCGGTGCGGCGGCCAACGGCCTGCTGGCCACGGCCATGACCATTGCCAACGTGGGCCTGAGCTTTGCCAGCTACGGAATGCGCACGTTTCAGGTGTCGGACGAGGCGGGCAAATACACGGACCGCACCTATCTTGCCAGCCGGTTTGTGACGGTGGCGCTGGCCTGGGCGGCCTGCATGGGCTTTGCCTTTGTCAACGCCTACACCGCCCGGCAGCGGTGGGTCATCTTTCTGTACACCGGCTATCGCCTGGTGGAGAGCGCCTCGGACGTGTGGCACGGCTTTCTGCAGAAGGCCGAGCGCATGGACATTGTGGGCATCAGCTTCGGTGTGCGCGGGGGGTTCACCGCCGGGGCGGTGGTGGGAGGCCTGCTGCTCACCAAAGATCTGGTGATCACGCTGGCGGTGCTGCTGGCGCTGAACCTGGGCTATGTGGCTCTGGTGGACGTGCCGCTGGCCCGGCGCCGAGCCGACCTTGGCCGCACCGGCGGCGGCAGCGTGCCCGCCCTTCTGTGGGAGTGCCTGCCGCTGGCGGCCTATGCCAGCCTGAACACGGCGGTGGGCTCGGCCCCCCGCTACTTCTGCGAGCGCATTCTGGGCGAGGTGATGCTCAGCTACTTCGCCAACGTGTTCCTGCCCGTGATGATGCTTCAGGTGGCAGCGGTGTATCTGTTCGTTCCCTTCATCACCACCTTCTCCCGCCTGTGGAACGGCCGGGACGGAGCGGGCTATTTCAAGGCCCTGCGTATGCTGGGGCTGTGCCTGGCGGCGCTGTGGGCTGCGGGCACGGCGGGCGTGCTGGTGCTGGGGCGCTGGGGCCTCGGCTTTTTGTACCCCAGTACGCCGGAAATTCTGGATTACACCGGGCTGCTGGTGCCGCTGGTGGCCTGCGCGGTGTGCACGGTGCTGGTCACGGTGCTGTGCAACCTGCTCACCATCGCCCGGGGTATGCGCTGCCTGATTCTGGGCAACCTGGCGGGGCTGGCCGCCGCCCTTGCGGTGAGCGCACCGCTCATCCGGGCCTTTGACCTGTGGGGCGCGGCCTTTGCCACGCTGGCGGGCTTCGGCGTGCAGGCGGCCTGCCTGCTGGCGGGGCTGCTGCGGGCAGCCAAAGCCCAGTTTGCGGCCCGGTGACCGGCAAATATTGTCTTTTCAGGGGGAACACAGCCTGCACGGCGGGCGGTGTGCCCCCTGTTTTGCGAGCAGGGAAAACAATTCCGCACGCAGGATGCAGAGAATTGCTGTGCATAGGGATAAAAATCGGGCGCAAGAGAGTTAAAATTGACCAATTTCATTGAAACACACGGTGAAATGCGGTATTATTAGACTGTTTTAATCTGGCGCAGTGTGCGCAGAACCCGGCCCGGCCGGGGCGCGTGAGGGCGCGCTCCGCCTGCGTTTGGGCCGGTGCGGGGATGTTACAGACCAAGGAGAAAACGATCATGCTGAACAGAGGGAAAAAGGGGCTGGCGATGCTGCTGAGCACCGTGTTTGCGGTGGCTGCGGTGGCAGGGGCCTTCCCGGTGGTGACGTTTGCACAGGACGAGCCGACCCAGGCCGTTGTGGTGCAGCAGGAGGGCGAGGCGGCATCGGCCGACCTGCCCGACGAGGAACCCCAGACGGAGGAGGAAGCCGCCCCGGAACCGGAGGAGCAGGAGGAGCCGGCGGGGGAACCGGAGATTGACCCCGCGGCCCTGCCCCAGGGTGAGGAACTGAAGGAGACCATCCGCACCCTGCTGGCGAACACGCGGGACATGGCGGCCCTGAGCGAGGAGGAGCTGGACCAGACGGCCCAGGAGATCGAGGCGCTGGCCGTGGCCCCCGTGAGCGCGGACGAGGCCGGAGACGAAGAGCTGACCGAGCTGTTCGCCCGGCTGGCCGATGCACAGGCCGCCGTGGAGGATATGCGCATGGCCTACGAGGCCGCCCGGGAGGGCTGGCTGGACCAGCTGCCCCAGACCGGCCTGGAAAACAGCTGGCGTTACCAGAACGGCCGCCGGGTGGACGCGGAGGACAACGGCGTGGCCACCCTGAGCCTGCCGGACGGGGTGAGCACCTTCTCGGCCAACGGGCACTGGGGCATTGACGTGAGCCGCCACCAGGGCACCATTGACTGGAATGCCGTGAAGAACGCGGGCGTGGAGTTTGCGGTCATCCGCTGCGGCTACGGCGACGACGAGACCGACCAGGACGACTCCCAGTGGGAGCGCAACGTCTCCCAGTGCGAAAAGCTGGGCATCCCCTACGGTGTGTATCTGTACTCCTATGCAACCAGCACCAGCCAGGCGGCCAGCGAGGGCCGGCACGCGGTGCGTCTGCTGAAGGGCCACAACCCCACCCTGCCGGTGTTCTACGATCTGGAGGAAAACCGGCAGCTGTCGCTGGGCAACAGCGGCCTGGCCGACCTGGCCCGCACCTTTACGGACATCGTGAGCAACGCGGGTTACGAGGTGGGCGTTTACGCCAGCCGCAGCTGGTGGAACAACTACCTGACCGACTCGGTGTTTGAAAACTGGTACCGCTGGGTGGCGGAGTGGCGCTCCAGCTGCAGCTACGGCGGCCGCTATGAGATGTGGCAGTATGCCAGCGACGGCTCGGTGAGCGGCGTGAGCGGCAACGTGGACATGGACTACTGGTACGGCAGCCTGAGCGGCAAGAACAATCAGCCCGCCGCCCCCAGCCTGGAAGAGCTGGAGGCCGAGTATGCGCCGGTGTACAACTACGAATACTACATCAGCCACAACTCGGATCTGGCCGGTTACAGCCGCCAGCAGGCCATGGAGCACTTCCTCAACCATGGCATGGCCGAGGGCCGGCAGGCCTGCGAGGAGTTTGATGTGCGCAGCTACCGCGCCCGGTACTACGACCTGATGGACTGGCTGGGCAACGACCTGAAGCCCTATTACATCCATTACAAAGACTACGGAAAGGCCGAGGGCCGGGACGCCAAGACCTACTGCCGCCTGACCCGCTACAACAAGCACGACTACGGCAATGTGTACGATTTTGATTATTACATCGACCATTGCCAGGACATTCGGGATTGGGTGAAGGGCGACGACTACCTGGCCATTCAGCACTTTGTGGAGTACGGCATGGCCGAGGGCCGGCAGGGCTGTGCTGAGTTCAACGTGCGGAACTACCGCGCCCGGTACTACGACCTGATGGACTGGCTGGGCAACGACCTGAAGCCCTATTACCTGCACTATCAGGACTACGGCAAGGCCGAGGGCCGGGATGCCAAGACCTACTGCCGCCTGACCCGCTACAATAAGCACGACTACGGCAACGTGTACGACTTTGACTATTACACCGCCCACTGCAAGGACATCCGCGACTGGGTGAAGGGCGACGACTACCTGGCCCTTCAGCACTTTGTGGAGTATGGCATGGCCGAGGGCCGGCAGGCCTGCGAGGAGTTCAACGTGCGGAACTATCGCGCCCGGTACTACGACCTGATGGACTGGCTGGGCGACGACCTGAAGCCCTACTACCTGCACTATCAGGACTACGGCAAGAAGGAAGGCCGCGATGCCAAGACCTACTGCCGCCTGACCCGCTACAACAAGAAGGATTACTCCGCGGTGTACGACTTTGACTACTACATTGCCCATTGCAAGGACATCCGCGATTGGGTGAAGGGCAATGACTACATGGCCATCCAGCACTTTGTGGAGTACGGCATGGCCGAGGGCCGCCAGGGCAGCGAGGAGTTCAACGTGTACACCTACCGCGCCCGCTACGACGATCTGCGTAAGCGCTGGGGCAACGACCTGAAGCCCTACTACCTCCATTACATCAACGAGGGCAAACAGGCTGGCCTCAAAGGCGTTTGAACGGGCGAAGGCCCCGGCTGGATGCAGCACGGCCTGTACCGGAACAACCGAAAAATAGGAGATAAGAAACTATGACGAACTGGAAGGAAATGCCCGCGTGGCAGCACCTGCAAAAATACCGCCCGCTGCTGTATGAACTGGTGGTGCGGGACCTGAAGGTCAAATACCGCCGCAGCTTCCTGGGCTATTTGTGGAGCCTGCTGAACCCGCTGCTGATGATGGCGGTTATGTCCTTTGTGTTCTCGTACATTTTCCGCTACGACATCGAGAACTATCCCCTGTACCTGATTTGCGGCCAGACGCTGTGGAGCTTTTTCAACGAGAGCACCAACATGGCCATGTACTCGGTGCTGCAGAACGGGTCGCTCATCAAAAAGGTGTACATTCCCAAGTTTATTTTCCCCATGTCCCGGGTGTTCTCCAGCTTTGTGACCATGAGCTTCAGCCTGGGTGCCATCCTCATCGTGATGCTGGTCACCCGCGCGCCGCTGCACTGGCAGCTGCTGCTGTTCCCGCTGCCGCTGATTCTGCTGCTGCTGTTCGCCATGGGCGTGAGCATGGTGCTGTCCTCCCTGTCGGTGTACTTCCGGGATGTGACCCACCTGTACAGCGTGGTCACGCTGGCCTGGATGTACGTCACCCCGGTGTTCTACCCGGTGTCCGCTCTGCCGGATGAGGTGGCGTGGGTGCTGAAGCTGAACCCCATGTATTATTATCTGGACAACTTCCGCCAGCTGGTGCTGTATGGCTCGCTTCCCACCGCAAAAAGCTGGTGCATCTGCCTGTTGTGCAGCGGCGTGGCCCTGGCGGTGGGCCTGGCGGTCTTCCGCAAGCTGCAGCGCAACTTCATCCTGTATTTGTGAGGAGCGAGAATATGGCAACGCCGATTATTGAAGTAAACAATGTGACCATGCGGTTCAACCTGGCCAAGGAGAAAACCGACACCATCAAGGAGTACTGCCTGAAACTGATGCGCGGCCAGCTGCACTTTGATGAATTCTTTGCGCTGAAAAATGTTTCGTTCAGCGTTCAGCCCGGCGAGGCCGTGGCCCTCATCGGCAAAAACGGCAGCGGCAAAAGCACCATGCTCAAGGTGATCGCGGGCGTGATGTACCCCTCTAAGGGGCAGGTGACGGTGCGCGGCAGCATTGCCCCCCTCATCGAGCTGGGCGCCGGCTTTGACATGGACCTGACCGCCCGGGAGAACATTTACCTGAACGGCGCGGTGATGGGCATGGACCGGGCGTTCATGAACCAGCATTTTGACGAGATCGTCGAATTTTCGGAGCTGCAGGAGTTTGTGGACGTGCCCGTGAAGAACTATTCCTCCGGCATGATCTCCCGCCTGGGCTTTGCCATTGCCACGGTGGTGCGGGCGGACGTTCTGGTGGTGGACGAGATTCTGGCCGTGGGCGACTTCAAGTTCCAGGAAAAGTGCAAGGCCAAGATGCGCGAGCTGCTGGAAGGCGGCACCACCCTGCTGTTCGTCAGCCACAACGGCGACCAGGTGAAGGAGCTGTGCAGCCGGGCCATCTGGCTGAACCACGGCGTGGTGATGGAGGACGGCCCGGCCGACGTGGTGTACGACAAGTACGCCGCCATGATGGAACAGTCCTGACCCGCGGCAGGCCGAAAGCGGTGAAACAGACAACATGAAAAGCATCAAAATTTTAATTGCGTGCCACAAGCCCACGGATTTTCTTTGCAGCGACATTCTGCAGCCCATTCAGGTGGGGGCCGCCCGGGCGGCGGTGCGCCTGCCAGATATGCTGCACGACGATGAGGGCGAAAACATTTCCGCCCTCAACCCTATGTACTGCGAGCTGACCGCCCAGTACTGGGCTTGGAAAAACCTGGACTGCGATTACTACGGCTTTTTCCACTACCGGCGCTACCTCTCCTTTGCCGGGTCGCCGGGCAGCCACGACAGCTGGGGCAACCTGACCGAGCCTTTCTTTGACGCACAGACCGAGGAAAAATACGGCCTGAGTGAGGAAACCATCCGCGCCTTTGTGGAAGGGGCGGATCTGGTTCTGCCGGAGAAGAAGAACATCACCCAGATGCCCCACATGGGCAAAAACATGGTGGAGCAGTACCAGGCCGGGCGCAACCTGTACGGGGAGGATCTGGACCGGATGATGGACATCCTCAAGGAGAAATACCCGGAGTTCGTGCCCTACGCCCAGCGGTACCTGAGCGGCCACACCACCTTCTTCAACAATATGTACATTATGAAGAAGGAGCTGTTCCACGCCTACTGCGCTTGGCTGTTTGACATTCTGGATGAATTCATGAAGCGGGCGGACATGGCCGACTATTCGGTGGAGGCCCTGCGCACGCCGGGCCACTTGGCCGAGCGGCTGCTGAATATCTACTGCCTGTATCTGCAGGACCGGCGTAAGGATCTGGTGATCAAGCAGGCCCCCACCGTGGCCTTCTTGAACACCGATCCGCTGGTAAAGCCGAAGCCGGCCTTTGCTGAGCGCAACGTGGCCATTGCCCTTTCGGCCAACGATTACTACGCGCCCTATGTGTCGGCGCTGCTGCACTCCATGAAGGAGCAGTTTACCCCGGAGCACAACTACGACCTGCTGGTGATGCACCGGGACATCCGGCCCCAGACCCAGCGGCGGCTGCGGGCGGTGTTTGCGGGCTGCGAAAACGTTTCCCTGCGCTTTTTCGATGTGTCCCGCTTCGGCAAGCAGTTTGAGCACCTGTTTTTGCGGGCACATTTTGCGCTGGAGACCTACTTCCGCCTGCTGATGCCCGAGCTGCTGCCGGACTATGACAAGGTGCTGTATCTGGACTGCGACGTGATCGTGAAGGCCGACCCGGCCCTTTTGTATGCCACCGACGTGGAGGGCTATCTTCTGGCGGCCTGCCACGATGCGGACACCGCGGGCCTGTACAACGGCTACGAGGAGCACAAAAAGGTCTACATGGACCAGGAGCTGAAGATCAAAAAGCCCTATGAGTACTTCCAGGCCGGGGTGATCCTGTTCAACCTGGCCGAGTTCCGCAAGCAGTACACCAGTGCCGGTATGCTGGAATTTGCGGCCTCCAACAAGTGGGAGCTGCTGGACCAGGACGTGCTGAACTATCTGGCCCAGGGCCGCTATAAGGCGGTGGACATGGCCTGGAACGTGATGACCGACTGGCAGTACATCCGCATTTCGGACATTGTGAGCCGGGCGCCCAAGTACCTGCGGGATGAATATCTGGCGGCCCACGCGGCCCCGAAGATCATCCACTACGCCGGGCCGGACAAGCCCTGGCAGCTGCCGGATTCCGACTATGCGGAGGAGTTCTGGCGTTATGCCCGCCAGAGCGATTATTACGAGGAGCTGATGCAGCGCCTGGCCTGGCAGAGCGCCCGGGAGGTTCAGCCCCGCCCGTTCAAAGCCCGTGCCAAGGACAAGCTGAAACGGCTGCTGATGCCGGTGGTGAACGCGGTGCTGCCCAAGTACACCAAGCGGCGTGAGATGGTGAAGGCGCTGGCCACCCCCTTCCGGAAGTAATTGCCGGCCGCCTGTGTGCGCGGCGATAAAAAGATTTTGAAAAACAACATAGCCCCCATCCTGCGCGCGGTTTCGCGCGGGATGGGGGCTATGCTTGTACTTGGGACAAAACCCCGCTCAGCGGGTATGTACGTCCATCTGGGGGTAGGGAATCTCAATGCCGGCCTTGTCAAAGGCGTCGCGCACCTGCTCCATCAGATCGAAGTTCAGGGGCCAGTAGTCGGCCGAGTTGCACCACACCCGGAGGGTGTATTCCAGGGCGCTGTCGCCGTGTTTGGCCAGGCGGGCCATGGGGGCCGGGTCGGCCAGAACCATGGGGTTGGCCCGGGCGGTCTCCAGCAGAACGGCCTTTACCTTTTCCACGGGGGCGTCGTAGCTGGCGGTGTAGGTCTGCATGAGCAGCCGGGTGGGGTTGGCGGTGTAGTTCACCACGGCGGTGCCGGTCAGGCTGCCGTTGGGCAGGGTGACCACCTTATTGTCCGGCGTGGTGAGGAAGGTGTAGAACACGGTCACGGCCTTCACCGTGCCCTCCTGCCCGTCGGCCTTGATGTAGTCGCCCACCTTGAAGGGCTTGAAGATCAACAGCATCAGGCCGCCGGCAAAGTTGCTCAGCGCGCCCTGCAGGGCCAGGCCCACGGCCACACTGCCGCTGGCCAGCAGGGTCAGAAAGCTGGTGGTCTGAATGCCCAGAATGCCGGCCACGTTCAGGCCCAGCAGCACATACAGCACAATGCGGGTGCAGCTGGTCAAAAACGTGTGCAGGCTGGGGTCCAGCTTATCCAGTGCGCGGCTGTGCTGCACCAGGCGGATCACCCAGCGGCAGAGCGACAGGCCGATCACCAGCACCACCAGGGCGCTGAGCAGCTTTGCGCCCAGGTCGGTGCCGTGCTGGATCAGCTGATTGGTGAAGGTTTCCAGAGAATTCATGAACGGTTCCGTCCTTTCCAAAATCAAAACTGCCGCCCCTTCCCTGCCGGAAAACGGGGCCGGCCGGTCTCTATTATAGCAAGCGGCCGTGTGGCGGGCAAGGGCAGCCCTTGGCGGAGAGGGAAAGATTGACCGCGGAATTTACCAAATTGTAGCCCAAAAATCCGTGCATTTATGCTATAATCGGGGCAAGAGAAGCAATTGGAACGAGGCAGCATTACACGCCTCCGGGCGTTTCATGCCCGGAGCGGCGAAGGAAGGCGGAAAAGCGGCGGCAGCCTGAAAAAAGGAGGCGGAAGCGGATGAAACGAGCATTGGTTTTGGCCGGCGGCGGCGCAAAGGGAAGCTATCAGGTGGGCGTGTGGAAGGCCCTGGCGGAGCTTGGCTGGAAGCCGGACATCATCACCGGCACCAGCGTGGGCTGCCTGAACGGGGCCCTGTTTGTGCTGGACGGCTACGAGGTAGCCCGGGATATGTGGCTGACCATCCGCACCAAAGACGTGGTGCGCCTGCCCGGCGAAAACCGCCCCGGCCCGCTGGCCGCCTTTTTACAGGAGGTCATCCGCGGCGGCGGCCTGAATGTGGAGCCGCTGGAGGCGATTGTGGACACCCTGCTGGACGAGGACGCCATGCGCCGCGCGCCCATCCGTTATGGGCTGGTGACGGTGCAGCAGCTGCCTCTGAAGGCGCTGGAGCTGACGCTGGAGGAGATCCCCCACGGGATGCTGGCGGAGTATATGCTGGCCTCGGCGGCCTGCTTCCCCGCCTTCCGCCCCCGGGAGATCGAGGGCCGAAGCTTTATTGACGGCGGCTACCGGGACAATATGCCCTGCGGCCTGGCCCGGCGCATGGGCGCCGAAGAGGCCCTGTGCGTGAACGTGGACGGGGTGGGCTTCACCCGCCCGGCCCCGGAGGGGCTGGCGGTGCGCACCATTGAAAGCCACTGGGATCTGGGCAGCATCCTGAACTTTGACCCGCCCACCGCCGCCCGCAACATGGAGCTGGGCTATTGGGACACCCTGCGGGCCTTTGGCCGGGTGCGGGGCAGCGCCTATGCCCTGCGGCCCGAGGGCGCGGCGTATCTGGAGGAGATCCTCACCGGCCGCTACCGCCCCCTGATGGCCGCGGCGGTGGAGGGCAACCCGGCGCTGGCCCTGGCCGAGCGCACGGCCCTGAACCGGTTCGAGCGCTGCACGGACCCGGAGCTTCTGCCGGCGGAACTGGCCGCCGAGGAGGCGGGGGTGGACCCCACCTGCCTGTGGGACGGCCCGGCCTTCTGCAGCGCCTTCATCACCGGGTTCGGCCGGGCGCGGGCGGAGAAATACCGGCCCCTGTTCTACCCCGGTGAAAAGGCCGAACGGCTGGGGGCCGCCGCGGCGGCCGCTCAGGCAGCGGCCCGCCCGGCTGAGCTGATTGCGGCGGGGCTGTTTTACGCCCTGACCGGCCCCGCACCCCGCACCGGCGCGGCTCTGTGCGAGCCCGGCGAAACCATAGAATAAACCCGCGCGGCGGCAGGCACAAACGGCCGGGCCGCGCGATGCAACGACAAACGCGAAGGAGGGAAAGCCATGCGCACCTATTTGGGGGTTACTGCATCCCGGGGGCTGGCGGTGGGGCCGGTGTTCCGGCTGGACCGCGCCGCCCCCACCGCCCGCACTGCGGGCCTGCCGGAGCTGGAAACGGCCCGGCTGAACGCTGCCCTGGATCTGGCCAAGCAGGAGCTGGACGGGCTGCAGGCGCAGGCTGCCCCCAGCGACCGGGATATTTTTCTGTTCCAGCGGATGCTGCTGGAGGATAAATCGCTGCTGGAGGATGTGCGCCGGCACGTGGCCGAGGGCAGCGAGGCGGCGGACGCCGTGGAGGCCACCGGCTTGCAGTTTGCCCACCGCCTGCGCAATGTGCAGGATGAGTACATCAGCCAGCGCAGTGCCGATGTGCTGGACGCCTGCCAGCGGGTGTCCGCCATTCTGGACGGCAACCCCCGCGGCACCCTGATCCTCTCGGAGCCGTCCATTCTGGTGGCGGACTCCCTGTACCCCAGCGACATTGTGGGGGTGGACCGGAACCTGCTGCTGGGCCTGGCCACTGCCGCCGGAAGCAGCCAGAGCCATGCGGCGATCATCGCCCGCACCATGGGCCTGCCCGCGGTCATTCAGCTTGGGCGGGACGTGATGGCGGACTGTGTCGGCAGCATGGCCGCGCTGGACGCGGACAACGGGCGGCTGATCCTGAACCCGGACCCGCAGCTGCTGAACCAGCTGGAGGAGCGGCACCGCTGCACCGTGAACCTGGTGAGCGGCGACCTGCTTTTGCGCCCCTGCCGCACGGCGGACGGTACCCGGGTGTACATCATGGCCAACTGCACCGCGCCGGACGACATTGAGGCCGCCATGGCCATGGGGGCCGAGGGCGTGGGCCTGCTGCGCAGTGAGTATTCCCTGCTGAGCGGTACGCCCCCCACCGAGGAGCAGCAGTACCAGTATTATAAAAACTGCCTGGCGGCGGCCGGCGGCCGCCCGATGACGGTGCGCACCTTTGACATCGGCGAGGAGCGCGCCCCCGTGTGGCTTCGGGTGCCCATGGGGCCGAACCCGGCGCTGGGGCTTCGGGGCCTGCGTTTCTGCCTGACCCAGCCGGAGCTGTTCCGGATGCAGCTTCGGGCCTTACTGCGGGCGGCCGCCCAGGCCAGCCTGTCGGTGATGTTCCCCATGGTGGGCGGCCCGGAGGAGTGGGACGCGGCCATGGCCCAGGTGGAGCTTGCCAAGGAAGAACTGCGCGAGCGCGGCGAGACCTTCCGGGAGGATACCCCCTTCGGCTGCATGATCGAGGTGCCCTCGGCGGCCCTGACCGCCGATGCCCTGGCCAGCCACGGCTGCGCGTTTTTCAGCATCGGCACCAACGATCTGGTGCAGTACACCTGCGCGGCCGACTGGGCCGAGCCGGAGATGAAGCAGTATTACCGCCAGGAGAACCCGGCGGTGTCGGCCCTGGTGCAGGCGGTCTGCGATGCCGCCGAGCGGGCGGGCATTCCGGTGTCGGTCAGCGGGCTGACCGCGGCCAACCCCTACCTGGCCTGCGCCCATGTGCGCCAGGGCGTGCGCACGCTGTCCATGTCCAGCCAGAGCTTTGCGGCCGTGCGCTCGCAGCTGGCCCGGCTGGACCTGCGCGCCGCAGAGCCGAACCCGGCGGCCCCCCGCCTTCCGGCCCAGGGCGAGCCTGCACTGGCCGGGGTGTGAACCGCCGCGGTGGGCAAAGCCTTCCCCTTGAGGGGAAGGTGCCGAACGAATGTGAGGCGGATGAGGTGGGGCGTGAATCCCGCTGCAACGTTGTGGCAGAGCGAGGAGCAGACACACCCGTCACTGCCATAACCTGACGGCAAAGAAAAGATGCCACCTCATCAGTCGCCTACCGGCGACAGCTTCCCCTCGAGGGGAAGCCAAAACGCCGCGGCAAAAACGCCCTCCACCCCAAACAACAAACATAAAATCAGACACAGAAAAGCCGCAGCGATGCGGCTTTTCAACAGCCTACAAGTTAGCTAAAACTAACAAACCTGCAAATTGCCAATGCAGCCAAGAAGGCTTCGCAGGCAAACCCGCCAGGCAGAAACGCGCGCCGATGCAGCCGCGCAGGAGAGGACGAAAAACACGAAATACCGTAAAAATTTCTGGGATAAATGCGCAAAATACTACGACCGCTTCCTGAACCGGGATGCGGCCGCCTATGAGCAGCTGGCCGAGTGGCTGCGGCCGGTGGTGCGGCAAAAAGCCGTGCTTGAGTTGGCGGCCGGAACCGGGCAGCTGGCAAAACAGCTGGTAAGCGCGGCAGGCAGCATCGAGGCCACCGATGCATCCGCGGCGATGATTGCCCGGGCAAGTCGGGAAAACGATTCGGCCAAGCTGCACTTTTCGGTGCAGGATATGTTCTGCCTGCCCTATGCGGACGCTTCGTTCGATGTGGTGATCGTGTCCAACGCGCTGCACATTGTGCCCCACCCGGAGCAGGCCCTGCGGGAGATCCGGCGGGTGCTGAAGGACGACGGCGTGCTGGCGGCGCCCACCTTTACCCATGGCGAAAACCGCCTTTGGGAGAATGCCCGCGCCTGGGGGATGCAGCGGGCGGGTTTTCCGCTGTACAGCCGGTGGACGAGCGAAAGCTATCTGGACTTTCTGAGGCGCAACGGCTGGGCCGTGCAGAAAAGCGCGGTGCTGAAGGCGGCCTTTCCCCTGACCTACGCGGAGTGCGTGAAGGCCGAAACGCCGTGATGCAGCCGGGATATGCCCCGGCCAAAACCACAAAAGGAGGCGGAACGCCATGATCGAGATCCTCTGCCACGACGGTGCGGCGGAAGTTCTCTGCCCGCCCGAGCAGGCCGGCGGCTTTGAGCAGGCGGCGGGAACGGGAACGATCCACTGCTATTCCCTCATCGACGGGGTGAGCGCCATGCTGCTGCGGCTGGAAATGCAGTCGTACACCGAGGTGCGCACCCAGCCGGGCCTGCTGGAGCTGAACTTCTGTGTGGACGGGCGGTTTGAAACCCGCTTTTCTCTGCGGGATCAGGTGCTGCTGAAGCCGGGCGACATGGCGATCAGCTGCTACGACGGAGTGCATGGCTCCCGGTCGGAGTCCTGCTTTCCGCTGGGCTATTACGAGGGCATCTGCCTGGAAGTGGAGCCGGAGCGCGCCCGGCGCTGGGTGGAGCAGAACGCGCCTGCCTTCGCCATTGATTTTGCGGCGCTGAAGCAGAACCTGCTGGGCAGCAAGTGGTATAGGGTGGGCGAGGCCGGGCCCCGGTGCGAACACGTGTTCCGGGAGCTGTACGAGAGCGCGGCCTACATGGATCTGGGCTTTCTGCGCCTGAAGGTGCTGGAGCTGCTGATGCTGCTGAGCCGGGTTCCCCGGCAGGACGGGGCGGCCGCCTACTGTTCGGCCAAGCAGATGGAGCTGGTGCGCCATCTGCGGGACCATCTGCTCACCGACCGGGAGGGGTATGTGTCGCTGGCCCAGCTGGCGGCGGAGCACGAGATCTCGGTGTCGCACCTGCAGAAGCTGTTCAAGAAGATGTACGGGGTGCCGGTGTATCACTACATCAAGGAGTACCGTCTGGAGCAGGCCGCTGTGGAGCTGGTGCGGGGCACAAAGCCGGTGACGCAGATCGCCCAGAACGCCGGGTACGACAACGCCAGCAAATTTTCGGAGAGCTTCAAAAAGCGCTACGGCACCACACCCTCCCAATATCGGGCCAAAGCAAAGCAGGCGGCAAAACAGAGCAGCAAAACCAAAACGGAGTAGTGAGGCAAGGGGCAGGTGTGCTAAAGTATGTAGCGGTTAGTAAATGCTAACTTATGCATAGGAGGTACATTATGAAACAGAAATTTGCGGCACTGCTGCTGTGTGCGGCCTGCCTTGTGTCCATGATCGGCTGCGGCCAGACGAGCGCCGGCTCTGCGGCTTCGTCTGCGGTGAGCGAAGAGGCCGTTTCGTCTGCGGTCAGCCAGGAGGCGGCCGCCCCGGAGGATTATCTTGCCTCGATCAGCGGCACCTACGTGGAGCTGTTCCCCGAGCTTTCCAAGGAAGAATACCGGAACATCTGGATCGACGCGGTCACCCCGCTGGCGGCCGATGTGGATGCGCAGACGGCCACCGACATGCTGCTGGGCATGTGCATGGCCGAGCCTTACGGCCCTGACGCTGCCGCGCAGTATGCGGCCGACCCGGACAGCATGGCCTTTAACTGCTATTTCCTCGGCGGTGTGGCCAAGTTTGTGATGGACGGCGACACCATCACCGGCCTGGACGATCAGGGGCAGCAGGTCTTTTCCCATGCCTATAAGCCGCTGGATGTGGACAACGAAAACGACTTTATCTTCTACCAGAGCGAGGACGAAAACTCCGGCCAGTTTACCTATTTTGCATTCTCGCCGGACACGATGGAGACCACCTACCATCTGGAATTCCGCTATGCGGAGGACCTGGCCGACCTGCAGAGCTGGTTTGAGGGCAACTACGCCTACTGGAACGCCGCCGCCATTGCGGAGGATTACGACCAGGAGACCCTGCAGAACGTGATCGAGCTGTTTGCAACGGAGAACCTGTCGGACGCGAACAACTGAGTGGACGCGCACTCGCCCGAAGCCGGGCGGGTGCGCTGCCCTTTTCACAAAAAAGGAGGGAGATCCCCTTGAAAAAGCAAACGGTGATCGGCACCGAGGGGGTGTACCTCTCCGGCGGCGAGCGGCAGCGCATTGCCATTGCCCGCGCCTTTTTGAAGGACGCACCCATTCTGATTCTGGACGAGGCCACGGCCTTTGCCGACCCGGACAACGAGGCCAAGGTGCAGACCGCAAGCCGCAACTGGACGCTGGGCGGCGCGTAAGCCCTTTTGCCGCAACATGATTGCAAAAAAGAAACGATCGGGAGGCCGTGGGCTTCCCGATCGTTTTTTCATGCGTTTCGTGTTTTTGTGCGCGCCGCTCAGCGGGCCAGCGCCACCTCGCCGCCCAGGCTGCGGGCGGTGGCGGGCGCGGGGGCCGGGCTGCCGTTGGCCAGGTTCTCCTTGGCCACGGCCAGCATCAGCTTGATGCGGTTCTCCTGATTGACCCGGGTGGCGCTGGGGTCGTAGTCAATGGGGGTGATGTTGGCGCTGGGGTACAGCGCGCGGATCTTGTTGATCATGCCCTTGCCGCAGATGTGGTTGGGCAGGCAACCGAAGGGCTGGGCGCACACGATGTTGCCATAACCGGCCTGCACCAGCTCGATCATCTCGGCGGTGAGCAGCCAGCCCTCCCCCATCTTGTTGCCCATGCCGATGATGCCGTTGGGCAGGGTGCGCAGGTGGGCAAAGCGGGCGGGGGCGTGGTAGCCGTTGTCCGCCAGCGCCTTGCAGGCGGCGGCCTCCACGCTGTCCAGCCATTTCAGCAGCAGCTCCGGGCCTTCCTGGGCGGCCAGCGAGCCGCCGTACAGCCGCACGGTTTCGCTGTTGTTGTACAGGCAGTACTGCACAAAGCCCATCAGGCCGGGCAGGTTCACCTCACAGCCCTCCTTCTCCAGGAAGTTTTGCAGGTCGTTGTTGCCCAGGGGGCTGTATTTCACGTAGATCTCGCCCACGATGCCCACCTTGACCTTGGGCACCCGCTTGACTGGGATGGCCGCAAACTGGGCCGCCATGCGGGGGAAGGTGTGCTTCATCTCCCGGGCGGAGAAGCCCCGGCCCTGCTTGATCCAGTCGCCGATGACCCGCACCCAGTGGTCCACCAGCGCGTCGGCCGCGCCGGGCTTTGCCTCATAGGGGGCGGTCTGGTTGCGCAGGGTCACCAGCAGGTCGCCGTAAAAGATCGAGGCGGCCGCCTTGCGCAGCAGCGGCAGGGTGAACACCAGGCCGCTGTCCTTCTCGAGGCCGGAGAAGTTGATGGAGGCCACGGGGATCTGGGGATAACCGGCCTTCACCAGCGCCTTGCGCAGCAGGTGGATGTAGTTGGAGGCGCGGCAGCCGCCGCCGGTCTGGGTGATGGCCAGGGCGGTGTGCTCCAGATCATACTTGCCGCTGTTCAGCGCGTCCAGAAACTGGCCGATGACCAGCAGCGCGGGATAGCAGGTGTCGTTGTGAACGTACTTCAGGCCCAGCTGGGCAACCTGACTGCCGCAGTTGCCCAGCACCTCCACATGGTACCCCTCCGACTCCATCGAGGCCTTCAGCAGCCGGAACTGGGTGACGGCCATGTTGGGGATGAGGATGGTGTGGGTGGCCTTCATTTCTTTGGTAAATTTGGGATAGGTCATTTCCATGGGAATTACCTCGTTTCAGGCTGGGCGGCCTGAGCCAGCTTCTTTTCGTCCAGCGCGGCAAACAGGCTGCGCAGACGGATGTTCACCGCGCCCAGGTTGGTGATCTCGTCGATTTTCAGCTGGGTGTACAGCTTGCCGCCCGCCTGCAGAATTTCGCGGGTCTCGTCGGTGGTGATGGCGTCCACGCCGCAGCCGAAGGACACCAGCTGCACCAGATCCATATCCTTCTGGGTGGTGCAGTATTTGGCGGCGGCATACAGGCGGCTGTGGTAGGTCCACTGGTTCAGCACGCTGGTGGGGAACTTCTGCACCCGGTTGGAGATGCTGTCCTCGGTGACCACCGCAGCCCCGTGGCGAGTGATCAGGTGGTCGATGCCGTGGTTGACCTCCGGGTCCACATGGTAGGGGCGGCCTGCCAGCACGATGATGCGCTTGCCCTGACGGCGCGCCTCGTCGATGATCTCACTGCCCTTTACCCGGATCTTAGCCATATGTGCCTCGTACTCCGCGTAGGCGGCATCGGCTGCGGCCTGCACCTCCCGCTCGGAGATGCCGCCAAAGTACTTGGGCAGCACATCCTTTGCCATCTTGTGCACAAAATCCTTGGGGCGGTGGATGCCCACATAATCATAGATGAACTTTTTGCCTTCCAGCTCCGGGCAGTTGCCTGCCAGAACCTCCGGGTAGTAGGCCACCACCGGGCAGTTATAGTGGTTGTCGCCCAAGCCCTCGTCCACATTGTAGGTCAGGCAGGGGTAGAAGATGGCGTCCAGCTGCATCTGGCTCAGCGCCTTGATGTGGCCATGGCTCAGCTTTGCCGGGAAGCAGGCGGTATCGCTGGGGATGGTGGCCTGTCCGGCCAGATACAGCCCACGGGTGGACACCGGGCTGGTGTGCACCGCAAAGCCAAGGCTCGTCCAGAAGGCGTACCAGAAGGGCAACAGCTCGTAGAAGCCCAGACACAGCGGGATACCGATAGAACCGCGCTTGCCGGGCACAGGCTTGTAGCTTGCCAGCAGCTGCTGCTTGTAGGCGTACAGGTTCAGGCTGTTGTCCTCGCTCTTGCCGGTAACGGGCTTATCGCAGCGGTTGCCGGAGATGAACTTGCGGCCATCGGCGAAGGTGTTGACGGTCAGCTGGCAATGGTTGCCGCAGCCGCCGCACTTGACGCTGACCACCTGCTGTGCAAACTTTTCCAGTTCCTGCTCGTCCATCATGGCAGAGGTGGTCTGGTTGTTTTTATGGCTCTGGCGCAGGCCGTACAAGGCAGCGCCGTAAGCGCCCATCAGACCGGCAATGTCCGGCCGGATGACCTCCACGCCCATCTCTTTTTCAAAGGCGCGAAGCACAGCTTCATTATAAAAGGTACCTCCCTGCACCACGATCTTGCGGCCCAGCTCCTCCGGGCTGGAGGCGCGGATCACCTTGTACAGCGCGTTCTTGACCACGCTGATGGACAGGCCTGCGGAGATATTCTCGATGCTGGCACCGTCCTTCTGCGCCTGCTTGACCGAGCTGTTCATGAACACGGTGCAGCGGCTGCCCAAGTCCACCGGGCGGTCTGCGAACAGACCCAGCGCGGCAAACTCCTTGACGTCATAGCCCAGCGCCTGCGCAAAGGTCTGCAAAAAGCTGCCGCAGCCGGAGGAGCAGGCCTCGTTCAGGAAGATGTTGCTGATGGCATTGTCCTCGATCTTGAAGCACTTCATGTCCTGGCCGCCGATGTCGATGATGAAGTCCACATCCGGCAGGAAGTACTTGGCCGCGGTGAAGTGGGCCACAGTTTCCACCACGCCCAGATCGGCGGAGAAGGCGGTTTTCACCAGCTCTTCGCCGTAGCCGGTGGTGGTCACGCTGGCCACCTGCAGGCCGGGGTGCCGCTCGTACAGCTGCACCAGCTGCTGGCGGATCAGCTCCAGCGGTTCGCCCAGGTTGGGCTGGTAGTTGGTGTACAGAATGCGGCGCTGATCGTCGATCACCACCAGCTTCACGGTGGTGGAGCCGGAGTCAATGCCGATGTGCACCGGCCCGCAGTCGGCCCCGAAGGGCACGCGGGGCACGCTGGCCTTCATGTGGCGGGCGTGGAACTCCTCGTACTCCTGCTTGTTGGCAAACAGCGGCGGCTGGCTGGCGTAGGTGGCGGTGGCGCTGTACTTGTCCAGCGCGGCGATGACCTGAGGCAGGCGGAATTCCTGATCGGAATAGAACGCCGCGCCCAGCGCCACGTACAGCAGGCTGTTTTCGGGGCACAGGCCCTTCACGCCCAGCGCCTCGTCAAAGCTGGCCCGCAGCACGGTGCTGAAGGTGAGGGGCCCGCCCAGATACAGAATGTTGCCGGTGATGGGCCGCCCCTGGGCCAGGCCCGCGATGGTCTGGTTCACCACCGCCTTGTAGATGGAGGCGGCAATGTCGCTGGGCAGTGCGCCCTGGTTGATGAGGGGCTGCACGTCGCTCTTGGCGAACACGCCGCAGCGGGACGCAATGGTGTAGGTGCGCTGGGCCGACTGGGCGGCCTTGTCCATCTCATCGGGGCCCATCTTCAGCAGGGTGGCCATCTGGTCGATGAAGGCGCCGGTGCCGCCGGCACAGCTGCCGTTCATGCGCACCTCGGTGCCGTTGGTCAAAAAGAGGATCTTGGCGTCCTCGCCGCCCAGCTCAATGATGCAGTCGGTGCCGGGGGCCAGCTTGTTGGCGGCCACGCGGGTGGCGAACACCTCCTGCACAAAGGGCACGCCGCAGCTCTGGGCCAGGCCCATGCCGGCGGAGCCGGAGATGGACAGCAGCAGCGGCTGGTTATGCAGGATCTCGTCGTTTACGCGGGTGAGGATCTCCCCTGCTTTTTCCACAATGTGGCTGTAATGCCGCTCGTATGTATGGTAAACAAGCCGCTCTTCGTCATCCAGCACCACGCACTTGATGGTGGTGGAGCCAATATCCAGGCCTGCTCTCATGGTGTAACCTCCTAGTGGAACGCCCGGCCCGGCACAATGGCGCCCGGGGCGGGTGGGTGTGGCCTGCCAGAACCCGAAAGAGCCTGGTAAGGCATTTTATTTACATTATATTTTAATGGAAAAAACGCGGTTTTTTCAAGTCGAATATGTTGCGCAAATGGCGGAACAGGGGCAATCTGTCGCAAACTACCTTATTTTAACCCGCGAATGTAGCAAAAGTTTGAACAAAACCTCAAAAAATGGTGCGCAGAACGGAAAATCAGCCCACAGAAGGGCAGTTTTGTCCCGCCCGGATGGGGGAGGAAAACGGGCAGAGATATGGAGTAATGTTGCAAGGCGGCTTTACCTGCGCGGCATCCCGGCTTCCCCTCGAGGGGAAGCTGTCGGCGTTAGCCGACTGATGAGGTGGCATCTTAGGGTTGCGGTGAGGTTGCGGCAGTGCTGTTTTCTGCCTCCCGCGCACACAAAATCATTGAAAAACCGCCGTGCCGGGTGTACAATACCTCTATTGTACAAGGCGGCGTTTGCCGCCTTACTGCCAACAAACTTTGCCGCCCCGTACCGAGGCCCGGCCCAGGGCGGCAAAGGCAGGGCGGCGGCGGGCTTCTGTGCCCCGCCCCGCAGAAAGAGGAGGAATCAACCATGGAAGAACGGCCCAGCAACTTTTTGACCGACATCATTGACGCGGACCTGGCCGCAGGCGCGGTGAAGGAGATTCACACCCGCTTCCCGCCGGAGCCCAACGGCTATCTGCACATCGGCAGCGCCAAGGCCATCTACATCAACTGGAGCATCGCCAAGGCCTACGGCGGCAAGTTCAACCTGCGCTTTGACGACACCAACCCCGCCCGCGAGGACATGGAGTATGTGGAGAGCATCCAGCAGGATCTGGAATGGCTGGGTGCTGTGCCCAACGGCGGCATCTTCTATGGCAGCGATTACTTCGATCAGTGCTACGAGTACGCCGAAAAGCTCATCAAGGAAGGCAAGGCCTATGTGGACGACCTGACCCGCGAGGAGATGCAGGAATACCGCGGCAGCGACGCGGGCAAGCCCAGCCGCCCTAGCCCCTACCGGGACCGCACCCCCGAGGAGAACCTGGACCTGTTCCGCCGGATGCGGGCGGGCGAGTTCGCCGACGGCACCAAGACCCTGCGCGCCAAGATCGACCTGGCCAGCCCCAACATGAACCTGCGCGACCCGGCCATCTACCGCATCAAGAAGGTGCATCATCACCGCCAGGGCGACAAGTGGTGCATCTATCCCCTGTACGACTTCGCCCATCCCATTCAGGACGCCATTGAGGGCATCACCCACAGCATGTGCAGCCTGGAGTTCGAGAACCATCGCCCCCTGTACGAGTGGGTCATTGAGAACACCAGCGGCGGCCACTTCCCCAAGCAGCGCGAGTTTGCCCGCCTGAACGTGACCAACACCGTGATGAGCAAGCGCTACCTGCGCGAGCTGGTGGAAATGGGCATTGTGGACGGCTGGGATGACCCCCGTATGCCCACCCTGTGCGGCCTGCGCCGCCGCGGTTACAGCCCCACCGCCATCTTCACCTTCGTGAAGGAGGCCGGCATTGCCAAGGCGGACAGCCTGGTGGATATGCGCCAGCTGGAGGCCTGTATGCGGGCCGAGCTGGAGCTGGGCGCCGCCCGCCGCATGGCGGTTCTGGACCCGGTGAAGCTGGTGATCGACAACTATCCCGCCGGCAAGACCGAGACCTTTGACGTGGCCAACAACCCCAACCGGGATGCGGGCGACGACTCCACCCGCCCGGTGGAGTTCTCCGGCGAGGTGTGGATCGAGCGCAGCGACTTTGCGCTGGTTCCCCCGCCGAAGTTCAAGCGGCTCACCGTGGGCGGCGAGGTCCGCCTGATGGGCGCTTACATCGTGAAGTGCACCGGCGTGGAGCAGGACGAGAACGGCAACGTAACCGCCATCCACTGCACCGCCGATCTGGAGAGCGGCAACGGCAACCCTGTGGACGGCCGCAAGGTAAAGGGCACCATTCACTGGGTCAGCTGCGCCAGCGCCGTGGACGCGGACGCCCGCCTGTACAACGCACTGTTCACCGAGGCCAACATGAACGGCATTCCCGACGGAGCGGACTATAAGGACTACCTGAACCCCGAGAGCGTGGTGGATATGCCCTGCGCCAAGCTGGAGGCCAGCCTGGCCGACGCCAAGCCCGGCGAGAAGTTCCAGTTCGTCCGGATGGGCTACTTTACCCCCGACTCCAAGAAGCCGGGTGCCTTCAACCGCATTGTGACCCTGAAGGACAGCTTCACTAAGACCATGAAGAAGTAACACGGGGCTGCAAAGCAGCACGAACCAGCATAAAACAGTAAAGGGGCCGGGCCGTTTGGCCCGGCCCCTTTTTAGTGACACGGGGGCAAAGCCTTCCCTTCCCCAAAAACCACCCATCGAAAGGAGCCACCATGATGCAGCCCAACACCCCGGCCCGCGACCCGCTGGCGGACATCGGAAACTTTATCTTTCTGCGGGACGAACCGCAGCCCGCCGATGCGATCTTCATCACCGGCGGCGCCTACCCGGAGGTGGGCGAGCGGGCCGCCGCGCTGTGGCGGCAGGGGCTGGCCCCGGTCATTCTGCCCTCGGGGCGGTACAGCGTGCACGACGGGCGCTTCATCGGCGCCCAGAGCCTGGCCGACCGCTACCCCGGCCCCTATGCCACCGAGTGGGAGTTCCTGCGGGACGTGTGCGTGAAAAACGGCGTGGTGGAGACGGCCTTCCTGAAGGAGGACCGGGCCGTCTCCACCTGGGACAACGCCCGCTTTTCCCGCCGCGTGACCGACGCCGCGGGCCTGAACGTGCGCCGCGCCATTCTGGTGTGCAAGTCGCTCCATGCCCGGCGGGCGTATATGTATTATCAGTATTTCTATCCGGAGACGCAGTTTTTCATCTGCCCGCAGGACATTGAGGGCATCACGAAGGAGAGCTGGCACACCACCCCTGAGGGCATCAATCTGGTGTTCAGCGAGCTGGAAAAGATCGGCCACCAGTTTGGCGAAATGTACTGCCAGCGGCTGGCCGGCGAACGCTTTGACCTGGACGCACCCAGCATGCTGGACCGGTGGAACGGCGTGAAGTGAACACCCCTTTGCCGCAAAAACTACAAGAGCAGCCGTCGTTCGGCCCAAAACCGGGGCCGAAGGGCGGCTGTTTTTTGCGCATCGGGATGGGGGAAATCTCGTTTCCGACCGGGACTGCCCAAGATTTTTCAGAAAAATTAGCGTTTCCGCATCGGCTGGCCGCAGTGCGGCGCAGCAAGCGGAGCTGGCCGGTGAGGGAGAGGCGATTCTGGCGGAGTTTGGAAAAACTCGTGCGCTCCCGCCGACCTGCGCCCAGGCCCAGGCGCTTGTAAAAAAGTGGCAGGCGTATCTTACCGCCAATTACTACAACTGCACCGGGGAAATTCTCGCCTGCCTTGGCCAGATGTATGTGGGCGATGAGCGGTTCGTGCAGCACATTGACCGGTACGGCACGGGAACGGCCGCGTTTATGGCCGCGGCGATCGCAGCCTATACCGGCTGAAGCGGGGCGCGGAAGCCCGGCCGGTTTGTCAAAAAGATTTACACGATCGTCCTTTTCCTGAGCCTTTTGTCAAAATGTACAAACATTGCCCGGAAATTTCTTCGCCTGTTCCCCGGCTGTTTCAGCACAATATCCTTGAAAATGGCGGAAAATGTGGTACTATTTTTGTATAAGTTGCTAAGGGATATGGGCGGGCAGCCCAAAACTCCCATAGGGAAGAGGTAAGAGAGATGAGCTACGCAAACACGAACATCCGTAACATCCTGGTCGCCGGTCACGGCGGCTGCGGCAAAACCACGCTGGTGGAAGCTCTGCTCTACCTGACCGGCGCGCTGGAGCGCATGGGCCGGGTGGAAGACGGCACCACCGTTTGCGATTTTGACCCCGAAGAGGCAAAGCGCCACGCCTCGCTGTCCTCTGCAGTGGCTCCCGTGGAGAACAACGGCTATAAGTTCAACCTGATCGACGTGCCCGGCCTGTTTGATTTTGAGGCGGGCCTGTATGAGGGCATCGCCGCCGCCGAGAGCGTGCTGATCACGGTGTCCGGCCGTTCGGGCGTGACCGTGGGTACGGAAAAGGCCTACAAGCTGGCCGAGAAATATGGCAAGAGCCGCATGGTGTTCGTCAGCAAGATGGACCTGGAGAATGCGGATTTCTATAAGATCCTGGAGGATTTGAAGGTCAAGTTCGGCCCCTCCATCTGCCCCTGCGTGGTGCCCGTCAAGCAGGACGACGGCACCCTGCTGTATGTGAACCTGTTCAGCCAGAAAGCCTTCAAGTATGAGGGCGGCAAGCAGATCCAGGTGGACCTGCCCGACATGGGCCACCGGTTTGACGGCCTGGTGGAAGCCATGAGCGAGGCCGTGGCCGAGACCGACGACGCCCTGATGGAGAAGTTCTTCGGCGGCGAAGCCTTTACCACCGAGGAGATCGTGGAAGGCATGCGCATCGGCGTGAAGAGCGGCGTCATCACCCCCGTGTTCTGCGGCAGCGCCCTGAACCTGCAGGCGCTGGATATGCTGCTGTACAATATGGAAAAACTGCTGCCCAGCCCCCATCTGGAGGCTTTTGCAGCCGAAGATAAGGACGGCAACCCTGTGGAGCTGCCCTGTGAGCCGGGCGACCCCACCGCCGCTCTGGTGTTCAAGACCGTGGCCGACCCCTTTGTGGGCAAGATGAGCTATGTGAAGGTGGCCAGCGGCAAGCTGACCGCCGCCAGCAGCCTGGTCAACGCCCGCACCGGTGAGCCGGAGCGCATGGGCAAGCTGGTGAGCGTGCGCGGCAAGAAGCAGGCCGACGTGACCGAGATCACCGCCGGCGACATCGGCGTGATCACCAAACTGGCCACCGCCAAAACCGGCGACACCCTGTGTGACCCGGCCCGCGTGGTGAGCCTGCCCACCGCAGCCTTCCCCAACCCCACCCTGAGCATGGCCCTGAAGGTGGCCAAGAAGGGCGACGAGGGCAAGATCGGCGCGGCGCTGGCCCGCCTGATGGAGGAGGACCCCACCATCAACTTCCGCGTGGACGGCGAGACCGGCCAGCAGCTGCTCTCCGGCCTGGGTGAGCAGCATCTGGACGTGGTGTGCGCCCGCCTGAAGGCGAAGTTCGGCGTGGACGTGACCCTGACCACGCCCCGTGTGGCTTACCGGGAATCCGTGCGCAAAAAGTGCAAGGCCCAGGGCCGCCACAAGAAGCAGACCGGCGGCCACGGCCAGTTCGGCGATGTGTGGA